>Ga0074199_1001932_pt1 | contig 14914 bp, 8 predicted proteins | sample EPASupsiteSAE347_FD_64528 | JGI IMG/M metagenome (GOLD analysis project Ga0074199, IMG submission 64528) | Bioremediated contaminated groundwater from EPA Superfund site, New Mexico - Sample SAE3-47 | ecosystem: Environmental > Aquatic > Deep subsurface > Groundwater > Contaminated ...
TCGGCACCCTGAACGCGACGGCGACGACCGGCTCGGTGAACATCGCCGAGGCGGACGCGGTGACACTGGGGAGCGTGACGGCCGGAACGGGCGCGGCCATCTCGAATGTGAGCGGGGACATGACGGTTAATATGGTAACCTTCGGAGCAGGCTCGACGGCGGGCATCACGGCTACGGCCGGTTCGATACTAGACGGGAACGGCGTTGCCAACAACTTCACGGGCGGAACGCTTAATCTTACGGCCCGGAACAACGTCGGCTCTTCGGCTGATGCCCTTGAGCTTGCCGTGAGCACCCTGAACGCGACGGCGACCACCGGCGGCCTCTATGTGAGCTGGTCCAACGCGATGGTCCTCGGAACGATCAACGCGGCGACGGAACTCAACCTGACGCAGGCGACTGGGGATATGACAATTGGATCTCTTACGGCCCCAACGGTGACCCTGTCCGCGCCGGCCGGTTCCATCCTGGACGGGAACGCCGGCTCGGTGAACATCACGGCCACTACCGCCAACCTTTCGGCCCGCAACAATATCGGCTCGGCCCTGGATCCGTTGGATCTAAGCGGGAGCACCTTCAACGGCACGGCGAGCTCCGGCGGCATCTATGTGAGAGGCGCCGGTGCTATGACCTTCGAGACCCTCAACGCGGCGACGGAGCTCAACCTGGCGCAGGCGGCCGGGGACATGACGATCGGCTCACTTACTGCACCCACGGTGACCCTGTCCGCGCCGGCGGGTTCCATTCTGGACGGGAACGGTGCGACGGTAAACATCACGGCGACGACGGCGACCCTTGCGGCTCAAAACGGCGTCGGGACGGGGGCGAATGCGATTGAGACGGCGATCGGTACCCTGAACGCGACGGCGACGACCGGCTCGGTGAACATCGCCGAGGCGGACGCGGTGACGCTGGGGAGCGTGACGGCCGGAACGGGCGCGGCCATCTCGAATGTGATCGGGGACATGACGGTTAATATGGTAACCTTCGGAGCAGGCTCGACGGCGGGCATCACGGCTACGGCCGGTTCGATACTCGACGGGAACGGCGTTGCCAACAACTTCACGGGCGGAACGCTTAATCTTACGGCCCGGAACAACGTCGGCTCTTCGGCTGATGCCCTTGAGCTTGCCGTGAGCACGCTGAACGCGACGGCGACCACCGGCGGCCTCTATGTGAGCTGGTCCAACGCGATGGCCCTCGGAACGCTCAACGCGGCGACGGAACTCAACCTGACGCAGGCGACTGGGGATATGACGATCGGATCCCTCACGGCCCCGACGATTTCTTTGAATGCAACGGTGGGATCAATCCTGGACGGGAATGGCCCGACCGTGAACATCACGGCTACTACGGCCAACCTTGCGGCTCAGAACAGCATTGGAACATCGACGGATGCGATTGAGACGACGGTCGGGACCTTGAACGCGGCAGCAACCAGCGGCTCCATCTTCATCTCCGAGGAGGATGCGATGACTCTCAACAACATCACCGCCGCTTCGGAAGTCAATGTCACGACCCACAACGACGGGATCATAACGATCAACTCCATTGTTGCCGATATCGTCAACCTGACCGTCCTCAGCAGCAGCCGGGCTCCTTCAAGCGGTTCCATCGTGGCCGGCTCCGGGACGGGCATTAACATCAGGGCGCGTGTGACAAACCTAAATGCCCGGGGTGACATCGGCCAGTCCTCGGATCCCTTGAGGACCACCATCGGGACAGTTGTCGCCACCGCGGCCGGCGGAGGCATCTACATAAACGAGACCGACGCCCTCATTCTGGAAAATCTCTTCACCTCCGGAAACATAAGCGTGACGACAGCCTCCGGGGATCTTACGGTCGGAGGCGTTACGGCTTCGGGTGCCGCCTCGGCCGTGACCTTGAATGCGGCGTCCGGCGGAATCCTGGACGGAAACGCCGGGGAGGCCAATGTCACCGCCTTCAGCGCCAGCTTCCAGAGCGCCAACAGCGTCGGCATCGCCGGCGATCCGCTGGAAGTCAGTCTGAGCCAGCTCTATGCTGCGGCGACAACGGGAGGCATATTCCTCAACGGGCTCGGAAACCTGACACTCAACCGGGTGGCGAGCGCCTCCGATCTTTCAGTGACGGCCGCCCAGAACCTGACTCTCATTTTGGCGAGCGCCGTCGGAAACGCCGCTTTGACGGCCACCAGCGGCTCCATATTGAGCGGTAATCCCGGCGGTATAAACCTGACTGCCGGAGGAAGCGCCTCCCTCATCGCTGGCAACGTCGTCGGAACGTCGGCGGCTCCTCTCGGCGTCAACGTTCCCGGCCAACTGAACCTTTCGGCCTACGGCAGTATAGACGGAGTTTCAGCGAATATTTCCGGGAACGCCCCGCACCTCAATCCCGTCTACGTGAGCGGCAGGGTGCAACTCAATAACCAGGATTTTGGCGGAGGTATTCCTTCCTACTACCTTCAGGCCATCAGCAACGCCGACAACCCGTTCATCGCAAACGTACCCGACTTTTACACCGTAAATCATCTCATCTTCATCGTCAGCACCGATGAAGAGGAGGATAAGCGGTCCGATCTCATCTACTCGTCGGAAGAGTAGGAGAGGCGATCAGCAGGGCGGGTTGCCGGTCGCTCAAACGGAGCCGGCAGGGGAGATACAGGGGGCTCGTGAAGTTCCGTGTAGTTTTCCTTGACAAGGCAGGGGTTTTTCGATATACTAGATTTTGCTTCCGGAGGGAGCGGGGCGTAGCGCAGCCTGGTAGCGCATCTGGTTTGGGACCAGGGGGTCGGAGGTTCGAATCCTCTCGCCCCGACCATTAAATGCCTATGCGCCCATAGCTCAGGGGATAGAGCAACTGCCTTCTAAGCAGTGGGTCCGGGGTTCGAATCCCTGTGGGCGCGCCACTTTTGTCAGGCGGCTTGGGAATCCCGAAAAGAGGCGCCTGATTCCCCTGAGGGGGCATGGTGAGCGTAGCTCAGCTGGTTAGAGCACTGGTCTGTGGAACCAGGGGTCGAGGGTTCAAATCCCTTCGCTCACCCCAGAAGGTGGCTTAATTGTTGGTACGCGAAATGGCGTGCCAATTGCACGGTGGGGCGTTAGCTCAGTGGTAGAGCACCTGACTTTTAATCAGGGAGTCACAAGTTCGATACTTGTACGCCCTACCAAAACCGTGGGTCGTTAGCTCAGTTGGTAGAGCAGCTGACTCTTAATCAGCGGGTCACAGGTTCGAGTCCTGTACGACCCACCACCGTTCTTACGGGCGAGTGGCGGAATTGGCAGACGCGGTGGACTTAGGATCCACTGGGAAACCGTGGGGGTTCGAGTCCCTTCTCGCCCACCATTGTTCAGGGCTCTCTCTGAAAGGAGGGAAACCTGAATCGGCGTAGAAGAATAGCCGTGTTTTAGATGCGGAAGTAGCTCAGCGGTAGAGCATCGCCTTGCCAAGGCGAGGGTCGCGAGTTCAAATCTCGTCTTCCGCTCCAGGTTTTTTTGGGCCCGCAATTGGCGGGCCTTTGCAGGATAGACGATGATGAGGGTAAAACCCGGAGGAGATGGAGCCTTGGATGAGAATCTCAAAGTAACAGTTCAGTCCCCCTCGGAAGTGGAGAGAACTCTGGAAGTCGAGATCCCGCGGGAGAGGGTGCAGAAGACGGCAGATCTGCTGTTTCGAAAAATTTCGCGCGAGACGAGGGTTCCCGGTTTTCGCAAAGGCAAGGCCCCGCTCAACCTGCTCAAGCGCCATATAAACAAGGACACCTTCAGGAAAGATCTGGCGGAAGAACTCGTTCCAAAGGCCTTTATGGAGGCTCTTGAAAAAGAAAACCTGACTCCCCTGACTCATCCGCACTTTGACCTCAAACCTTTTGAGGAGGGGGAACTCATTTTTTTCAAAGCCTCATTTGAGGTAAAACCGGCCTTTGAACTCGGGGAATATAAAGGCCTCGAAATTACTCAGGAAAAACCGGCGCTGAGCGAGAAGGACGTAGAGGACACCCTGCAGGAAATTCGTGAGCGCATGGCCCGCCTGGTGAGCGTTGAGGAAGACCGGCCCCTTGAGAACAGCGACCTGGCCAGCGTTGATTTTGAATCCTTCGAGGACGGAAAGCCGGTTGAACACGGGAAAGCCGAGAATCAACTCGTTGAACTGAAAGAAGAACTTTTTCTTCCCGGGTTCCTGGACAATCTGCTCGGGATGAGAAAAGGTGAGAAAAAAACCTTCGAGGTCACCTTCCCAGAGGATTATCCCACGGATCTCAGGGGGAGAAAAGTCACATTCAAATTCCACCTGAAAGAAATCAAGGAGAAAGTCCTGCCTGACCTGAACGATGACTTCGCCCGGGAAATAGGAAAGCACACATCGATCAAGGATTGGCGGGATGCTCTGCGCCGCCAGCTGGAAGAACAGGTAGAGAGGATCGTAAACGATCAGGTTTACAACAAGATTCTCGATCTCCTGGCCCGCTCCAATGAAATGCCGGTGCCCCCTTCAATGATAGCCTATAAAAAGGAATATCTCACGGACGACTACTTAAGGCAGCTTCGGCCTCTCAAGATCAGCCTGAAAGATTATCTGGAACAGAAGGGCATCAAGCCCGAGGAATTTGAAGCTCAACTGGATGAACGGGCCCGCCACCTGGCCAAGATTGAACTTATCATTGACGCCATCGCCGAGAGGGAGAAAATTTCCGTGGAGAACCCGGAGCTGGCGGAGGAGATCACGCATTACGCCGCCATGACCAACCAGGATCCGCTGATATTAAGGGAGAACATGGAACGGGATGGCACCCTCAATTCATTCATGTTCGGCATACTCAGGAAAAAGGTTATGGCCTTTCTTCTTTCCGTTTCGAAGGTGGTCTTTACCGAGGCGGATCGCGCTTCCGCTGAAAAGCAGCCGGAGAAGGCAGCGATAAAGTAGTAAACGTCCTTATTTCATCCAAAGAAAGGTGTCTGAAAACAGATGTCCTGCCATGAAAATTCGATTATCCGTGCCCAGCAGCTTGTTCCCATGGTCGTCGAGCAGTCCGCCAGGGGCGAGCGGGCCTACGATATTTATTCCAGGCTTCTCAAGAACCGGATCGTTTTTGTCGGCGACGCCATTGACGATGTAGTCGCCAATCTGGTGATCGCTCAGCTTCTATACCTGGAGCAGGAGGATGCCGACAAGGATATAGACATCTATATCAACAGCCCCGGCGGCTCCATCAGCGATGGACTGGCCATTTATGACTGCATGCAGCTGGTCAAGCCCGACGTCTCTACCATCTGCATGGGAATGGCTGCCTCCGCCGCCGCTCTCCTCCTGTCAGGCGGCGCCAAGGACAAGAGGTACGCCCTGCCGTTTTCCAGGATACTCATCCACCAGCCCTGGTCCAAGGGGATAGGTGGACAGGCGACGGATATAGATATTCACGCCAGGGAGATCCTGTACAACCGCAAGGTGCTCAGCGAAATTCTCTCCAAGCATACCGGCCAGCCGCTGGAAAAGATTCAGCAGGATACGGAAAGGGACTACTATATGTCGGCCGAGGAAGCGAAGGAGTATGGGATCATCGACAAGGTGCTGACCCGGGAAGCCCGGTGATAAATTAAATGTTTGGATTCGGCGACGACAGAACCCAGCTGAAGTGCTCCTTTTGCGGCAAGAGCCAGGAGCAGGTGCGCAAGCTGATTGCAGGTCCCGGAGTCTATATCTGTGATGAGTGCATCGAACTGTGCAACGAGATTATCGAGGAGGAGCTGAGCAAACAGAGCGGGGAAGATCTTAACCGCCTGAAGAGCCTCCCCAAGCCCAAAGAGATATATTCGATTCTCAACCAGTATGTTGTCGGGCAGGATAAGGCCAAAAAAGTTCTCTCGGTGGCCGTCTACAACCATTACAAGCGCATCAACAGGATTCAGACCGTCAAGGATTCCGAGGAGGTTGAGCTCCAGAAGAGCAATATCCTCCTGATCGGCCCCACCGGATGCGGAAAGACCTATCTGGTTCAGACGCTCGCCCGGCTCTTGAATGTCCCTCTGGCCCTGGCGGACGCCACCTCCCTCACGGAGGCCGGCTATGTCGGGGAGGACGTGGAAAACATATTGCTGAAGCTGATCCAGGCGGCGGATTACGACGTCAAGAGGGCCCAGAGAGGTATCGTCTATATTGACGAGATTGACAAGATCGCCCGAAAGTCCGAAAATCCATCCATCACCCGTGACGTCTCCGGAGAGGGCGTGCAACAGGCGCTCCTGAAGATCCTCGAGGGAACCGTGGCCAATGTCCCGCCTCAGGGAGGAAGAAAACATCCGCACCAGGAGTTCATCCAGATTGATACGAGCCACGTCCTTTTTATAGTGGGAGGCTCGTTCGAGGGATTGGACAAGATCATCGAAGCCAGGATCAACGAACAATCCCTCGGTTTCAGGGCGAGCATCGAGAGCAAGCGCACCAAGAAGATCGGCCGGATTCTTTCCCATATCATGCCCGAGGATCTGCTCAAGTTCGGCTTGATTCCCGAGTTCATCGGCCGGCTTCCCATAGTAGTCACGCTGAATTCACTCGAAGAGGAGGAACTGCGCAAGATCCTGGTGGAGCCGAAGAATGCTCTAGTCAAACAATACCAGAAGATCTTCGCCATGGACGGGGTGGAACTCATCTTCACCAGGGAGGCCCAGACTTCCATTGCTCAGGAAGCCCTGAAGAGAAAAACCGGCGCCCGCGCCCTGCGGAGCATCATCGAAGAGATCATGCTCAATATCATGTATGAAATTCCCTCCATGTCCAATGTCAGAAAGTGCGTCGTGACCCCCGAGGTCGTCCAGAGAAAGGAAGAGCCGCAGATGATCTGCATGGAAGATCTCAAAGAGGAGGCCTCCTAGGGAGGCGGACTTTCTTTCCGGGAATGAGCGGGGAGGGCTGAAGACCCTTCCTTTTTTCTGAAGGAGATGACTTTCATTTCTGAAATTTCTAAAGAGAATATTCATTCATCTTGAGAGTGGACGGGAGTCCTCATGAGCCATTCAAAAGAAGTTGAAAAAGGAATTCTGATCGCCCGCTGGATCCTGCTGATTCTGGTCATGTTCGTTGTTTTTTCAATGTCCGGGGCCAGGGCTGCTTCTTTGGGCTGGAACATCTGGCTCCTCCGGCTTATCCTGATTGGCGGTGCGGCCTACACTCTCTTCCTCACCGGGATGCTGTCCCTCTACCAGAGCGCCTGGTATCATTACGCCGGGTGGGTCCTGGATTTTCTTTTCTATTCCGCCATTGTATCCTTCACGGGGGGGAGCAAGTCCATATTCATATTCCTGTTCTACGTGCTCGCCTTATTTGCCGGCATGGGCCGCACCTGGATGGAGGGAGTTTCCGGAACGCTTCTGATCTTTCTGGCGTATCCTCTGTTCCATTTTATGGGGTGGCGCGGACCCCTGCAGTCAGGCAATTTTCTTCTGCACGGCGGAATGATTCTTCTGGCCGGCTGGTGCGGGATCGGACTTCTGCCCTTTTCACGCGAAACCTCCGAAAACCGGGTAGAGGACAAGGATCAGCTCCTTGAGGAATCCTACCGGATTTCCAGGGAACACATAAAAGCCATGGAGACCAGGGAGAGGGAATTCGGAGAGATTATGAGGAAGTTCGAGACCCTCATGTATCTCAATCGCCTGATGGGGTCCACCGGGGACATGCGGGAACTAATGGAGACGATCGTCACCCGGGCCAGAGATGAGATGAACAGCCAGATCTCCTTTCTTATGCTGATCTTTGACAAAAAGTTGAAGCCGGCCTACTCCCTGGGAATTTCCGAATTGACGGGAGAAATTCTGGAAACGCCGGTTGACCAGGGAGTCCTGGGTTCCGTCGTGACGACCGGTCAGCCGGTGAGGATGAGCGAGAAAGACGAGAATTCGCGTCTTCAAGAGTTTGTCGGCGCGGCCGAGCACTTCAGGAATATCCTCTGCGTCCCCCTGATCACGCCTCAAAAGAAGGAGATTATCGGGCTGCTGGCCGTCGCCAATTCACTTTCAGGGGAGCCCTATCACCAGGATCAGGAGGAATACCTGGCGTCCCTGGCCGGGGATGCCTCGATGTTTCTCAGGCAGATGAGCCTTCTGGCGGATCTGAAAGAGGCTTACGCCGATCTGGAAGAATCTTACATGGAAACGGTCTTCGCCCTGGCCCAGGCCGTGGAACTTCGCGATAAGTACACCCGGGGGCACATCGGCCGGGTCAGAAATTATGCCCTCAAGCTGGCGAAGGCGCTCAAGGTCCCGCCCAAGGTTCTGGAGATCATCGCCAAGGCCGCCATTCTGCACGATATCGGGAAAATCGGCACTCCGGACAGCATCCTTCTTAAGACGGGCAAGCTCACCGATGACGAGTTCGCCGAGATGCGCAGGCACGCGGAGCAGAGCGCCATAGTTCTGAAAGATATAAGTTCCATGCCCCCCGAGGTGATGAAAATGATCCGCCATCACCACGAGCGGCATGACGGGAAGGGCTACCCGGACGGCCTTAAGGGGAACGAGATTCCCGTTGGAGCCCAGGTTATCGCGGTCGCCGATGTTTTTGACGCCCTGACGACCGACCGCCCCTACCGGAAGGGTTATCCTGTTGATGAAGCGCTGGAAATAATGAAGGAGGCCTCGGGAACCCAGTTTAATCCGGGGGTGCTCGATGCTTTTTTAAAGATTTTTGATGAACAGCGGAAAAATCTGGAATTGACCATTGAAAAGGAGCCATGATTCATGACGGAAGCGACTCTGGAAAAGACCTATCAGCCGGAAAAAGTCGAGGGCAGGATTTATGAGGAATGGATGGGGAAAAATCTCTTTTCGGCATCGGCTTTATCCCCTAAGGCTCCCTATTGTATTGTGATTCCCCCTCCAAATATTACGGGCTCCCTGCACATGGGACACGCCCTTGACAACACCATCCAGGATATCCTGATCCGCTGGAAGCGGATGCAGGGCTACGAGAGCCTCTGGGTCCCGGGGGAGGATCACGCCGGAATCGCCACCCAGACGGTGGTGGAGAAGGGGCTCGCCAGGGAGGGTCTGACCCGGCACGACCTGGGGCGGGAGAAGTTTATCGAGCGTGTCTGGGAGTGGGCCAAGGTGCACCGCCAGGTCATTCCCCATCAGCTCAGACGCATGGGGTGCTCCTGCGACTGGTCAAGGGAGCGTTTCACCCTGGACGAGGGCTGTTACCGGGCGGTGAGGGAGGCTTTTGTCCGCCTGTTTGAAAAAAAGATGATCTATCGCGGCCGCTATATCACCAACTGGTGCCCGCGCTGCCTGACCGCCCTTTCAGACCTGGAGGTGGAGCACGCAGAAGAGGCGGGCAAACTTTATTATGTACGATACCCCTATGCCCGGGGCAAAGGCGGGATCATCATCGCTACAACCCGCCCGGAGACCATCTTTGCGGATACCGCCATCGCGGTGCATCCCGGGGATAAACGCTACCGGGATAAAATCGGCCGCCAGGTGGTCATCCCCATTCTTGGCAAAAAAATTCCGATTATTGAAGATGAGGTGGTGGATCCGGCTTTCGGCACCGGCGCTCTCAAGATCACCCCGGCTCACGACCCGAACGACTTTGAAATCGGCCTGCGCCACGGTCTTCCGGCGGTGGTGGTCGTGGATGAGAAAGGGGTCATGACTTTTGAGGAGCTTTTTTCAAGTCCGGAATCCTTCAGCGGCGAGGAGAGGCGGCAGAAGGGCAGGAAGGAATGCCTCCCATTCGAGGGTCTCTCCCGCGAAGAGTGCCGGATAAAGTTCGTCTCCGCTCTTCGGGAAGGGGGCTTTCTGGTCAAGGAGGAGGATTACCTTCATGCGGTCGGAACCTGTTACCGCTGCCATACGGCCATTGAGCCTTCCCTCTCGCCCCAGTGGTTTGTCCGGATGAAGGAGCTGGCCGGCCCGGCCATCGCGGCCGTGAGGGACGGCCGGGTTCGTTTTGTGCCGGAGAAATATAACGCGATCTACCTCAAGTGGATGGAAAACATCAGGGATTGGTGCATCTCCCGCCAGTTGTGGTGGGGGCACCGGATTCCGGTCTGGACATGCAATGAATGCAAAAATCAGGTGGCTCTGCGTGAGGATCCGTCTCCGGAAACACGCTGCGAGAAGTGCGGCGGCGAACTCCTGCAGGATCCGGACGTGCTGGACACCTGGTTCAGTTCGGGACTCTGGCCATTTTCAATTCTCGGATGGCCTGAGAAGACGCCGGACCTTGAATTTTTCTACCCCACTTCCGTGCTGGTGACCGCCCGGGACATCATCTTTCTCTGGGTGGCCCGAATGATCATGCTGGGACTCGAGTTCATGGGGGAGATTCCCTTCAAAGACGTCTGCATACACGCCACGATCATGGCCGCCGACGGCCGCCGTATGTCGAAATCCCTGGGCACCGGCGTTGACCCCCTGGAGCTGTTCGACAAGTACGGCTCCGATGCGACCCGCTTCGGACTCATCTACATGACCGCCCAGGGCCAGGACATCCGCTATACCGAGGAGCGGATCCAGATGAGCCGGAACTTTGCCAACAAGCTATGGAATGCCAGTCGCTTCTGCCTGAAAAATCTCGAGGGCATGAACTCCTCGGAGGGGTCCTGGAAGAACGAGACCCTTAATACAGCCGACCGCTGGATCCTGAGCCGGTTAAACGCCCTGATCGTCCTGGTCAAGAATGCCTTTGGTGCCTATGCATTCGCCGACGCCGCCAAGGCTCTCTATGACTTTTTCTGGGGGGAATTCTGCGACTGGTACATCGAACTGGTCAAGCCGGCTTTCCAGGATCCGGCGAAGACCGCCGAGAAGGCCAAGATCCAGGGGATCCTTCTTTATGTCCTGGAAAATTTTCTGAAGCTCCTGCACCCAATCATGCCCTTCATCACCGAGGAGCTGTGGAAATACCTTCCCGGTGAACGGACTGAGCTCATCCGGGCGTCCTGGCCGGAGGTGGATGAAGACCTCCTGGACCCGGCCTCGGAAGACAGAATGAGCCGGCTCATAGAGGTGATACGGGGGATCCGGAACATCCGGAGCGAGCTGGGGCTGCCTCCCCAGAAAACCTGCGAAGTGCTCATCGAGGCCGGTTCCGAGCTGAGCTTCGAAACTCTTGAGAAGGGAAAGGCCTGGGTTGAGGAACTGGCAAAGGCCTCCCCTCTGAGCGTTCACCGGATTCTCAAAGAGAGGCCCAGCCAGGCCTTGAGTTTCCGCTCCGAAGATGTGGAACTCTTTATACCCCTTAAGGGAATCGTGGACGTGGATCAGGAGATTCTGCGCCTGAAGAAGGAGCTTGCAGCCAATGACAAATATCTGGCAGGCATTCAAAATAAACTCCAGAACAGGGATTTTGTCTCCAAGGCGCCCCCGGAAGTCGTCGAAAAGGAGAGGTCCCGGGTAGCGGAGCTTCTTTCGGTAAAGGATAAAATCGACCAGCGTCTCAGCCTTCTCCTGGAAGATCGGGTGGCCAGATGATGGAATTTCGTCCCGGCATCGGGATGATTAACCAGTGGATGGATCGGGATTGCTCCGCGTATTTTTTAAACAGACTTCTGGAGGCCGGCGCTTCTTTCGTGGAGTTCAAGGTGAGTGCGGAGCGGTGGGCCGGGCGTGAAGGGCAGATTATCCTGGCGCTCGAACAGGGTCTGGATGTGACTTTTCACGCCTCCTTTGCGGCCCAGTATAACTTGGCTCTTTTTGATCAGGCTGAGGGGAACGAGGTCCGTCGGCGATTTCTGGAACTTTTCTCCCGGGTGGCGTTAATCGCAAAAAAGAAGAAGTCCCCGGCCCTGGTCAATCTTCATCCCGCCTGGGGAGATTTGGAGGCGGACAAGGAGGTTCTCTTTGAGAGGACGGCCCGCTTTCTTCGCTGGGCTCTTTGTCTCATTGAAGAGAATGGTTGGGACATCCGCCTGTTCGTCGAGCTTCTGCCCCGCGATGAACAGAAGAAAAAAGCCGGGGAGAGCACGGGGGATCTACTGCACCTTAAGGAAATGGTGGATCCCCGGAATCTTTCCTTCTGCTGGGACCTGGGACATTATCACCTGAACCGCTGCGCCTGTTTCGAAGATGGCGTCCCTCCGGGTGATTTCCTCAGGGGGGTGGGCCATGTTCACGTGCATGACGTCTGCGGGGGGGTGGATCACAATCCCCTTGTCTGCGGGGGCGTCCCGATTCATGAATACCTGTCTCTTCTCAGGGGCTCCCGTTTGGAATCTGAAAAACCCGTTGGAGTCGCCCTCGAGCTCAAGTATGAGACCTCGGCTGAGCGGGGAGACCCTTTTGAACTTCTTTTTCTGAGTCTGGCCGTTTTGAAAAAATATATTCAGTCCCCAGGGGACTTGACAAGGAGTGCGCTATGAAGGTCGGTCTGGCAGGTCTTTCTTCCTCAGGGAAAACCACCCTGTTTACTTCTTTCATGGGAAATCCGGATTTCAAGGGGAGCACGGGAAGCGTCAGTGTGCCGGATGAGCGCCTTGAGAAGCTAAGTCGACTCTTCCACCCTAAAAAGACGGTGCATGCGGTGGTTAATTTTGAAGACTGTCTGCCTCTGGACACCCAGGCCAAGCCCGACCGGGTCAGGCTGGAGGAAAAAATGAGGACGATGGACGCCTTTGTGCTGGTGGTCGGAGCCTACCGGTGTCAAAGCGCGGAGGATGTTCTGGCTGAATTCGGCAAGATTCGCCTGGAGATGATCATCCGGGATCTGGACTTTGTCCTCAAGCGCATGGAAAAGCTCGAAAAAGAGATCAAGCTGGCCCAGAAGGACCGCGCCCTCAAAGAGAAGGAAATGGAGCTTTTGAAACGCCTCCAGCCGATCCTCGAGGGAGAACGCTATCTTGCCGGCCTTGAATTTGATCCCACCGATTCGAAGATGATGGCCAATTACAACCTTCTCACCTGTAAACCCTCCTGCTTTGTTTTGAATGTTCCGGAGGAAGAACTGGGCGGAGGAGGGGCGGTTTTGGCCGGCCGTATCCGGGAAGAACTGAAGAAGAGGGGGCATATCTCCCCCGTCCTCTTCCTGAACGCGAAACTGGAGGCCGATATAGCCGCGATGGATGCCCCTGACGCCGCCTCCTTCATGAAGGAGTACGGGATTTCGGAGCTGGGGCGCGGGCTGGTGATACAGGCGGCCTTCCGGATGTTGGACTGGCTCACTTTCTACACCGTCGGCGAGGACGAATGCCGGGCCTGGAACATCCCCCGCGGGGGCAGTGCGCTTGACGCCGCCGGCGCCATCCACTCCGATCTGGCCCGGGGTTTCATACGCGCCGAAGTAGTGGATTGCGAAAGCCTTCTCAGCCTGGGCTCCCTTAATGAGGCCAAAAAAGCGGCCAAATTGAGGCTGGAAGGCAAAACGTACATTGTAAAGGACGGCGATATCGTTCACGTCATGTTCAATGTTTGATTTTTGTCCCTTTCAACCCCTCCGGTCTCTACGGGGTTCTTCTTGGAGGCTTGCGTTGTTATTTTCTTCCGGTGTGGCTAAGATCATGGTGAAACATTGGCCAGGGACTGTCGGCAAGAGTTCCCGAACCATATATTGCATAAAGCCGGTGATTAGATGACCCTGCATATACTGTTCCATCCGGGCCGATGGCGGGGGATGAGTCTATGTAACCATCTGTTCCAAATTCCCACCTCGTTGTCCCATCCGGGTTTATGGCATAGAGCTTGTGATCAGCCGAGCCCACATAGATGGTTCCATCCGAGCTGATGGCAGGGGATGACCATATGCTGTCTCCCGTCACAAATTCCCACTGCTTGGTTCCATCCGGATTTATGGCATAGAGCTTATTGTCGTGTGAACCGGCATAGATTGTTCCATCCGGGCCGATGGCAGGGGATGAATTTACAATGTCTCCTGTTTCAAATTCCCATTTTTTGGTTCCATCCGGATTTATTGCGTAAAGCTTTTTATCCCATGAGCCCACATATATTATTCCATCCAAACCAATAGCAGGGGATGAATTTATACTCTCTCCCGTCTCAAATTGCCACTTCCTGGTCCCGTCCGGATTTATGGCATATAGCTTATGATCCTCCGAGCCTGCATAGATCGTTCCATCCGGGCCTATGGCAGGAGATGAATCTATATTGTCTCCCGTTTCAAAATCCCATTTCTTAGTTCCGTTTGGATTTACTGCATGAAGCTTATTATCATGTGAACCGGCATAGATTGTTCCGTCCGGGCCGATAGCTGGGGAGGAATCTATACTGTCCTCCGTCTCGAAGGCCCAGTTGATTGTTCCCAAATTACCAGAAGAGAGCGTTGGCGAAGGAGTATTCACAAGTCTTACCGAGTTATTACCTCTTCCGCCGCACCCGGAAAGAATTGAAAGGAAAAGGAGTAGGACCATCGTCAGCCAGAAAGAAGATATAAACTTTTTCATGCCCGACCTCCTCGTCATTTATCCTTGAACTCCTTTAGAATACGGTCAATCCAGGATGGGTCATCTTCTTCGACGTCCTCGCCTGCTTTCCGGGGAGTTGTTATTTTGAAAGTGCACATAGCCGAGCTTGAGTTTCCGGCATAGTCCTTGGCATTAACAAGAATTGTGTGGAGGCCCCTTGTCAGAGGCTTCTCGGGACGATACCAGATAAATATTTTCTCGAATATCTTTTTAGCATCACGCGGGCTGCGAGGGCTTAAAGTCACGATCTTCGTTTTCATCTTATCCTTAAGATCCACCCCGTCCAGCTTGAATTCGAGCGCGGCCATATTTATCTGAGACTGCTTGATATCGCCGTCATACATGAACACCCGGATGATGGGCCTTCGCCATATGAGGTAAACATTGTTATATTCCGGTGTTATGGTCTTTATTGTGGGGGGAGTTTTGTCCACTCCGGTTGGAGTGAGCCCGTATCGGTCGAAAATGTTGTCAGGGGTAGTTATTTTAGCCTCTACACTCTTGGCAACACTATCTATGGAA
>Ga0074199_1001933_pt1 | contig 14899 bp, 12 predicted proteins | sample EPASupsiteSAE347_FD_64528 | JGI IMG/M metagenome (GOLD analysis project Ga0074199, IMG submission 64528) | Bioremediated contaminated groundwater from EPA Superfund site, New Mexico - Sample SAE3-47 | ecosystem: Environmental > Aquatic > Deep subsurface > Groundwater > Contaminated ...
ATTGTGGCGGTGCCCTCGTGGACTTCGCCCATTTTATGGAGGCGGCCCGTACAGAAGAGGATGCGCTCGGTCAGCGTCGTCTTACCGGCGTCGATATGGGCCATGATGCCGAAATTGCGGAGCAGCGCCAAGGGGCGCCGGCGCCCGGCGGCTTCCCGCGCCGAAGCGTCGCCCGCAACCGCGTCATGTTTCTGATGTTTCAAAACCGTCACCATGATGTTTCCGCCAAACCGTTACCACTTGTAATGGGCAAACGCCTTATTGGCTTGCGCCATTTTGTGGGTTTCATCCCGTTTCTTGATTGCATTCCCCTGGCCCTTGAAGGCATCCAGAACCTCGATCCCCATGGCCCGCTGCAGAGGCACACCCTTGCGGGCTTGCGAAACTTGAATCAGCCACCGGATGGCCAACGCCAACTGACGATCCGCGCTGACTTCCACCGGGACCTGGTAAGTGGCGCCGCCCACACGGCGGGATTTGACCTCGACCTTGGGCCGGATGTTGTCCATGGCGCGCATCAGCACTTCCAGGGGATCTTCCTTGCTCTGTTCCTTGATGAAATCCAGCATGCCGTAAGTGATGGACTCGGCCACCGATTTCTTGCCCCGGATCATGACGTAATTAATCAAGCGCCCGATCAGCTTGCTGTTATAGCGAAGATCCGGTGCAATTTCCCGTCGTTCGGCTGTGTGTCGTCTTGCCATGGCGTCCTGTTACTTTTCCTGCTTTTCTTTAATCCGCTTGGCCCCATACTTCGACCGCCCGCGTTTGCGGCTGGTAACCCCGACCGAATCCAGGGTGCCGCGCACAATATGATAACGCACGCCGCTGAGATCTTTAACGCGGCCGCCGCGCACGAGCACGATGCTGTGTTCCTGGAGATTGTGGCCGACGCCGGGAATATAAGCCGTAACTTCCTCGCCGTTCGTCATGCGCACGCGCGCGACTTTGCGCAACGCCGAATTCGGCTTCTTGGGTGTCATCACGCTTACGGAGATGCATACACCGCGCCGCTGGGGACACCCCGTCAGGGCGGGCGACTTGCTGCGGTTCATGATCTTCCGGCGGCCGTGGCGCACGAGTTGATTTATCGTCGGCATATTTTTTTCTTTAATTCCTCCAAAAGCAAACCGCGAATTCTATCAGGCAATTTGGCTAAAGCAAGCTTAATTCAACAATTTCCTTAATTTATCTTCCGCATTCTCGGTCTTCGGCAATTCCAGTTCCGGAATCGGCTCGCCGAGATGCACCAGCTTGAGATGCTTGTTGATCGAGAAACCGACGCCCGCCGGGATCAAGTGCCCCATGATAACATTTTCCTTGAACCCGAAGAGATGATCCACTTTGCCCAGCGTGGCCGCCGTAGTAAGCACACGCGTCGTATCCTGGAACGAAGCGGCGGAGATAAAGCTCTCCGTCTCGATGGATGCTTTGGTGACGCCCAACAAGGCCGGGGACGCCTGCGCCGGCCGCTTGCCTTCCGCCATGGCTTTCTGGTTCACTTCCTGGAAGTGGTACTTGTCCACGAGCTCGTTCCAGAGAAACTCCGTGTCGCCCTGGTCGGTGATGCGCACTTTCTTCAGCATCTGGCGCACAATGACCTCGATATGCTTGTCGTTGATTTCCACGCCCTGCAAGCGATACACTTCCTGCACTTCGTTGACCAGGTATTCCTGCAAATCCTGCGGGCCGCACACCTCGAGCACTTCCTGCGGAACGATGGGGCCTTCCGTCAGGGGCTCGCCCTTCTTGACATGGTCGCCCTTGGAGACAATGACGTGCTTGCCGAGCGGGACAATGTGCTCCTCCTCGTCGCCCGTGACGGTGTCGCGCACAATCAGCCGGCGCGTTCCGCGTTGAATGCCGCCGAAATCGACAATGCCGGCGATCTTCGAAATTTCCGCCGCATCCTTGGGCCGGCGCGCCTCGAAAAGCTCGGCCACCCGCGGCAGACCGCCGGTGATGTCCTTGGTCTTGGATTCCTTGCGCGGCATCTTGGCGAGCACCATGCCGGCGCCCACGCTCTTGCCCTTTTCCACGAACACATAGGCGCCGGACGGAATACTGTAACTGCCCAGTATGGCGTTCGTTTTCTCGTCCCTGATCAGAATCTGCGGGTGCAAATCCTCGCGGTAATCCAGAATGACGATGCGCTTGAAGCCCGTGATCTGGTCCACCTCGATCTTCATGGATACATTTTCCACAAAGTCGCGGAACTGGACGATGCCCGCCTGTTCGGCAATGATCGGCACACTGTGCGGTTCCCAGCGCACGAAGATCTGGCCCTTGGTCACGGTATCGCCATCGTTGAGGGAAATGGCCGATCCCACCACCAGATTATGCTGCTCCCGTTCGCGGCCGTCCTTGTCGTGAATGACCACCAACCCGTTCTTGCTGAGCACGATATTGGCGCCTTGCGCGTCCTTGACCATGCGCGCATCTATAAAATGAACCGTCCCGGAGTTCTTGGCTTTAATCTCGGTTTGACCCGCCAGGGAACTCGCCGCGCCCCCGATGTGGAAGGTCCGCATCGTAAGCTGGGTGCCGGGCTCCCCGATGGACTGGGCGGCGATGATGCCCACGGCCGTCCCCAACTCGACAACTTTATCGGTCGTCAAATCGCGGCCATAGCACTTGGCGCAGGTGCCCCGCTTGACTTCGCAAGTCAGCACACTGCGGATTTTAACGCTTTCAATATCGGCCTGCTCAATGGCCTCGGCATCGGTCTCGCTGATGTCCTGGCCCGCGGCCACGATGCGTTTCTTGGGATCGCGCGGATCGAAGATGTCCTCGAGCGCCGTGCGGCCGATGATGCGCTGGCTCAACGGGATTTCCACGCCGCCGCTCATGGCGGATACCCGGATGCCGTTCAGGGTACTGCAGTCCTGTTCCGTGACGATGACGTCCTGGGCCACATCCACCAGCTTGCGGGTGAGATAGCCGGCATCGGCGGTTTTCAACGCCGTGTCGGCCAGGCCCTTGCGGGCGCCGTGTGTGCTGATGAAATATTCCAACACACTGAGACCTTCGCGGAAGTTGGACAAAATCGGCCGCTCAATGATTTCGCCGGAGGGCTTGGCCATGAGCCCGCGCATACCGGCCAATTGACGGATCTGCTGACGACTGCCGCGGGCGCCCGAGTCAACCATCATGAAGAGCGGGTTGGGCGCGCCTTCCGCCTGCTTCTTCTGCATGGCCTCGATCATGGTGGTGGCGGTTTCCTCCGTCGCGCGCGTCCAGATATCGATGATCTTATTATAGCGCTCGCCCTCGGTGATGATGCCTTTTTGATACTGCCGGCCCACTTCCTTGACCTGCTGGCGCGCATCCTCAATGATCTTCGTCTTGCTTTCCGGTGAAATCATATCCACCAGCCCGATGGAAATCCCGGTCAAGGTCGCGTGCTTGAAGCCCAGCGCCTTCAACGCGTCAAGCACGCGCAAGGTTTCGACGTGGCCGGCCGCGTGGTAGCACTTCCAGATGATCGTGCTCAGCAGTTTCTTGGTGACAGTTTCGTTGATGAACCCGACCGTATGGGGAAATACACGGTTAAAGAACACGCGCCCCACGGTGGTGGCGATAACGCGCTTATCCAGCTTGCCATAGACGGTTTTTTCCTTCTTGTAATCGGGATTGCGGAAACGGATCGGCGTGTGGACCTTCACCTGGCCCACGTCGAAGGCATACTGCACTTCGTCGGCGCCGCCGAACAGGGGCAGGTGCTTGCCGCTTTCCTCATCGGCCTTGCTCAGGAACAGTTCGTTTTTGAGGGCGCTGGGACCCATGGTCAGATAATAAATGCCCAGTGCGATGTCCTGGGTGGGCGTCATGACGGGCCGGCCGCTGGAGGGCGAAAACAGGTTGTTGGTGGCAAGCATCAGCAGGCGCGATTCCAACTGCGCCTCGATCGAAAGCGGCACATGGACGGCCATCTGGTCGCCGTCGAAGTCCGCATTGAAGGCCGTGCAGACCAGCGGATGAATCTGAATGGCATCGCCTTCGATGAGAATCGGCTCGAAGGCCTGGACACTCAAGCGGTGCAGGGTGGGAGCGCGGTTCAGCATGACGGTACGGTCCTTGATGACTTCATCCAGCGCGTCCCATATAATGTCGGTCTGGCTTTCGATCATCTTCTTGGCGGCCCGCACCGTGTGCACGAGGCCTTTCTGTTTCAGTCGCCGAATGATGAAGGGTTCGAAGAGGGTCAGGGCCATTTTCTTGGGCAGGCCGCACTGATGGAGGGAAAGTTCGGGCCCCACGACGATCACGGAACGGCCGGAATAATCCACGCGCTTGCCCAGCAGGTTCTGCCGGAAACGGCCCTGCTTGCCCTTGAGCATGTCGCTCAGCGACTTGAGCGGACGATTGCCCGAACCGGTCACGGGCCGGCCGTGACGCCCGTTGTCCAGGAGGGCATCCACCGCCTCCTGGAGCATGCGTTTTTCATTGCGAATGATGACATCCGGCGTCTTCAATATCAGCAAATTCTTGAGCCGGTTATTGCGGTTGATGACACGGCGGTATAAATCGTTCAGGTCCGAGGTCGCAAAGCGTCCGCCCTCCAAGGGCACCAGCGGCCGCAAATCCGGCGGGATGACCGGCAATACTTCCATGATCATCCATTCCGGACGCATGCCGTTGAGCCGCATGCTTTCCACGATCTTCATGCGGTTGGCGAGTTTCTTGCGTGTCTGTTGGCTGCGCGTGGCGCTCATCTGGGCTTCGAGCGTTGCCATCAACTTGGCCAGGTCAATGCGCTTCATCAGGTCACGGATGGCCTCGGCGCCCATCTTGGCGACGAATTCCTCGCCGTGCAATTCCTGGGCTTCCCGGAATTCTTCCTCGCTGAGAATCTGTTTTTCCTTCAGGGGGGTCTTGCCGGGATCGATGACGATATAATCCTCGTAATACAGAATCCGCTCCAGGCTGCGGGCCGTCAGGTCCACGACCAGCCCGAGGCGGCTCGGCGTGCACTTGAAGAACCAGATGTGCGAGACGGGCACGGCCAGCTCGATATGCCCCATGCGCTCGCGGCGCACGCGCGACATCGTCACTTCCACGCCGCACCGGTCGCACAACACGCCCTTATGCTTGATGCGCTTATATTTTCCGCAACTGCATTCCCAGTCCCGCTGGGGACCGAAAATCCGCTCGCAGAAAAGGCCGCCGCGTTCCGGTTTGTACGTCCGATAATTGATCGTCTCGGGGTTTTTCACTTCCCCAAAGCTCCACGACCGGATGGTTTCGGGCGCCGCCAGAGCAATATTGACGGCGTCAAAACTCGACGGCTTGAAACTCTCCGGATTCCCCTTGATGCCGATAGTTTCCATCCTGCTCCTTCCCTGAAACTTTTAATTAGCCCCGCAGAGCGGGCAACGCTTAACTGTAACCGGACTCGCTGAGGCCGGTCCGGGGTCATCGCCCCCGGCTACAAACTTTGTAGAGACGGCTCTGCACTAATGCCCGCGACTATGGGTTGGCCTTCTCCCCGGAGCTGTGCAGCCGTATATCCAAAGCCAGGCTCTGCAGTTCCTTGATTAACACATTGAACGATTCCGGCATGCCGGGCTCGATGATATTTTCGCCCTTGACAATGGACTCGTAAATCCGCGTCCGGCCGGCCACATCGTCGCTCTTGACCGTCAGGATTTCCTGAAGCGCATAGGCCGCCGAATATGCTTCCAACGCCCAGACTTCCATTTCCCCGAAACGCTGGCCGCCGTATTGAGCCTTGCCGCCCAGCGGCTGTTGGGTCACCAGCGAATATGGCCCCACGGCGCGCGCATGGATTTTGTCGCTGACCAGGTGATGTAGTTTGCATATGTAAATTACACCCACTGTCACCGGTTGCTCGAAAACTTCACCCGTGCGCCCATCGTGCAGCACGGTCTTGCCCGATTCCGGCAAGCCGGCTTCCTTCATTTTCTTGCTCAAATTATTCTCGGAAATGCCGTCGAAAATCGGCGTGGTCACATGGATGCCCAACTTCTGGCAGACCCAACCCAACTGGGTTTCCAACAGCTGGCCGACGTTCATGCGCGAAGGCACGCCCAGCGGGTTAAGCACGATGTCCACCGGCGTGCCGTCCGGTAGGAACGGCATGTCTTCATCTTTCACAATGCGCGCCACAACACCTTTGTTGCCATGGCGGCCGGCCCTCTTGTCGCCGACTTCCAGGCGTTTCTTGCTGGCAATATAGACCTTGACCTGCTTGATGATGCCGTCTTCCGCGTGATCGCCGCTGGAGAGCCGCCCAAGCGCATCTTCCCGCTCCCGCTCGATTTCCGCAAACTTGCCCATATGCTCGTTGATGATCCCCTGGATGCGTTCCTGGATCGGACTCGGATCGATCTCAACGTGCTCCCAGCCCGACGCCAGCTTGCGCAACAGGAATTTCGTGATTTTACGGTTGGCTGGAATGATAATCTCGCCCGTCTCCACGTTGACGACATCCAGCGGAATCTTCTCGCCCAGGAGCACATTGCTGAGGGCATCGGTAAGCTGATCGGTAAGTTGCTGTTTCTTGGCCTTGTGATCCTCCTCGATCTGCTTCATCTGCTGGCGCCGCGCCTTGGACGAAAGCTTCTCGCGCGTCACGCTTTGCTGGGACGAGGCGCTGACTTCCATAACGATGCCCGAGGTGCCGCTGGGCACGGTCAACGACGTATCGCGCACGTCAGCCGCTTTCTCGCCAAAAATCGCCCGCAACAGCCGCTCTTCCGGGGCCAACTCCGTCTCGTTCTTCGGTGTGACCTTGCCGACCAGGACAGTGCCCGGCTTGACTTCGGCGCCGACGCGGATCACGCCGTCACTGCCGAGGTCCTTGAGAGCTTCTTCGCCCACATTGGGAATATCGCGGGTGATTTCCTCGGGGCCTAACTTCGTATCGCGGGCGCTGGCCTCGAATTTTTCGATATGGATCGAAGTGAAGACATCTTCCCGCACAACGCGCTCGCTGATCAGGATGGCGTCCTCAAAATTGTAGCCGCACCACGGCATGAAGGCCACCAGAACATTACGGCCGATGGACAGATCCCCTTCGTCCGTATTGGGGCCGTCGGCCAGGACCATGCCGCGGGTGACGCGCTGGCCTTGCTTGACGTTCGGCTTCTGGTTCATGCAAGTGCCCGCGTTGGAGCGCATAAACTTGCGCAATTCATACACCTGTGCCGCGGACTTGTCTTTGACGCCTTTCTTCGGGAGCTTGCCGTCCGGGGTGACGATGATCTTCGTGGCAGACACATAGGCCACCTTACCCGGCTCCGTGGCCGAAACCATTACGCGCGAATCCAGCGCCACGCGCTGTTCCAAACCGGTGCATACGTAGGGACGCTCGGACCGGATCAGCGGCACAGCCTGACGCATCATGTTGGAGCCCATGAGCGCGCGGTTGGCGTCATCGTGTTCCAGAAACGGGATCAGGCCCGCGGCTACGCTGACCACCTGCTTCGGAGAGGCATCCATATATTGAACCGTGTCCTTGGGCTTCTCGAGAAACTCGCCCCGATAGCGGACGGAGACATTGTCCTCCTTGAACCGCCCCTTCTCGTCCACGGGCGCATTGGCCTGGGCAATGACGTAATTCTCCTCCTTATCGGCCGTCAGGTATTCCACCTTGGCGGTCACACAGCCGTTTTCCACCTTGCGATAAGGCGTCTCGATAAAGCCGAAATCGTTGACCCGCGCATAGGTGCTCAGGGACGAGATCAGACCGATGTTCGGACCTTCCGGCGTTTCAATGGGACAGATACGGCCGTAGTGACTGCTGTGCACGTCGCGGACTTCAAACCCGGCCCGTTCGCGGCTCAAGCCGCCGGGGCCCAGTGCGCTGAGGCGGCGCTTGTGCGTGAGTTCCGATAGCGGGTTGGTCTGGTCCATGAACTGGCTCAACTGACTGCGCGCGAAAAAGTCATGCACCGAGGCCGAAAGTGACTTGGGATTAATCAGCCGCTGGGGCGTTATTTTCTCAATGGCGGAATCCATGAAAACCATGCGCTCGCGCAGAGTGCGCTGGGTGCGGGCCAGGCCAACCCGGCACTGGTTCTCCACGAGTTCCCCAACCGTACGCAGGCGGCGACTGCCCAAGTGGTCGATATCGTCAATCATGCCGTTCCCGCGCGACAGGTTGATCAGGTAGCGCAACGCTTCCAGGAAGTCCTCGTTGTCCAGCATGCGCAGGTTCTTATCTTTCTTCAGCCCCAGCTTTTGGTTGATCTTGTAGCGGCCTACGCGCCCAAGGTCGAACCGGCGCGGATCGAAAAACAGGTTTTTAAGCATCTGGCGCGCATTGTTGACGGTGGGCGGATCGCCGGGCCGGAGTTTCTTGAAAATGTCCTTGAGCGCCTCTTCCTCGGAATGGGTCGTGTCCTTCTGGATATTGCGGAGAAAAAGCCCCTCATCCCAGGAAACATCCACCACATCCACGTGATCGAATTTGGCCGCGACCATCTGCTTGATCAGATTGCGCGTGAGGGCGTCATAGCGGCGGCCCAAAATGGCCTGGGATTCGACGTCAATGATGTCTTCCTTGAGCACGCGATTCAGGAGTTTTTCATCGGCAATCTCGCCGTGCAGGTTCAGTTTTTCGATCTTATAGAAAAGCCCCAGCAATTCTTCGTCGGAACCGTAGCCGATGGCGCGCAGGAAAGTGGGCGCCATGAACTTGCGGCGGCGGTGCTGGCGGTCCAGGTAGATATGGATGATGCCGCTGGCGTCAAACTGCACTTCCACCCAGGAACCGTGGTCCGGGATCAGACGGAAGGAATAGATCGTGGAACCGTTGGCATGCAAAGCTTGTTCGAAACAGATTCCAGGCGACCGGTGCAGCTGGCTCACCACCACGCGTTCGGCGCCGTTGACGACGAAACTGCCGCTCTCGGTCATGAGAGGGATCTCGCCCATATAGATCACTTCCTCACTCACCTCTTCGACGTTTTTCAGGCGGAAGGTTACATGCAGGGGCGCTGCGTAGGTTTCCCCATCCTTGAGGCACTGATACGGGCTGTTTTTGGGCTGGGCAAATTCGTATTTAACGAAATCGAGCACAAGCCGGTTATCGTAGCTCTCAATCGGGAAAACCTCCTTGAAGACAGCCTGCAAGCCCATCTCCTTGCGGTGATTGGGCGGCACATCCAATTGCAAAAAGTCTTTGTAGGATTTCGATTGGATGGCGATCAAATCCGGCGGCTCAATAACGTCCTTCAATTTGCCAAAATTAATGCGCTCCATTATTCAGCACCTTCCCTTTGACAAGCCAACCACGCTTGCCGGATAATTCACAAATTGAAACGCTTACTTGATGTAATGCTTAGCCACACGACGGGCTGAACGTTTTCTGTCATTCGCGACCTGATGCTACTCTGCGAAGTAAAGCGCCTTCGCTACGTAGCACGAGTCGGAAATCCAGAAAAATTCTCGTGCCTTATGCAGATCCGCCTATGGCGGAAATGCTGGATTCCCGCTTTCGCGGGAATGACAGCATGGAAATCCACAATCTCCCCATGATGACTGAGGCATTACTACTTGATTTCCACTTTGGCGCCGGCCTTTTCGAGCTGTTCCTTCATTTTGGCGGCCTCTTCCTTGGAAACGCCGTCCTTGACGGTCTTGGGAGCGCCTTCGACCAGGTCCTTGGATTCTTTCAGGCCCAGGCCGGTAATCGCACGGATTTCCTTGATGACCTGAATTTTTTGCGCACCGGCGCTGGCCAGGACCACGGTAAATTCCGTCTTGGCTTCCGCCGCGCCGGCACCGCCCGCCGCGCCCGCCATGGCACCGGCAGGCATCGCCATCATCGGCGCCGACGCCGAGACGCCCAGCCGTTGTTCCAAAGCCTTGACCAGCTGGGAAAGTTCCAGCACGCTGATCCCTTCAACCCAGCTGACAAATTCGGCCATTTTGCCTTCGATTTTGACCGCGGGGGGTTGCGCCGACGCTGTTGCATTTTCCGCTGTGACTGCTTCCGTCATGGTATGCTCTCCTCTGCTACATGCCACCGCTTACTGCGGTTTTTCCTTTTTTTCCTGCACCGCTTTTAGGACATAGACCAGACTGGCCGTTTTTTGCTTGAAGACGCCCGCCAACTGCATCATGGGCGCCGCGATAACGCCGACCAGCATGCTGAACAAGACCGGCCGCCCCGGCAATTTGCTCAGCGTATTCACATCCGCCGGGCTCAGCACCCGGCCGTCCAAAAGTCCTCGTTTGATGGTCAACACATGCTGGTCCTGCTGAAAGTCAGCCAGGACCTTGGCGGTTTCCACCACATCGCCGCTTCCGAAAATAATCGCCGTTGGCGATGTCAGGACGTCGGCCACCTGCGCCCGGCGGTCCTCAGGCAAAGCCAGCTTGAAAAAACTGTTCTTCACAATACTAAGGCGCGCGCCTAACTTGGCCAGCCGACGCCGCAGTTCCTCACCCTGCCGCACTCTCAGACCCCGGTAATCCAACATGAATACAAAGGAGGCGCCCTCCAGACCGGTGCGAATTTCATTGACGATGGCCTTTTTTTCCAACCTCATAGCCAATTTCCTATACTTGTCCCGCGTTTAGCGGGATTACTCGGATTTCAAAGTTTCACGCACCTGGATCGGCAGTCCGACACCCATCGTGGAGCTGACAACACAACGTTTTACGAACAAACCCTTGGTGGCAGGCGGGCGGGCGGCCAGCACCGCACTGATAATGGTCCGTGCATTTTCGATCAACTTGGCTGCATCGAAGGAGCGTTTGCCGAAGGGCACCATGACGTTGCCGTGCCGGTCCATCCGAAATTCCACGCGCCCGGCCTTGAACTGCTTGACGGCCGTGGCCAGATCGTCGGTTACGGTGCCGGTCTTGGGGTTCGGCATAAGCCCACGGGGGCCCAGAAACTTGCCCAGCTTGCGGACCTCCTTCATGGCATCGGCTGTGGCAATGGCCACATCGAAATCAGTCCAACCGCCCTGGATTTTGGCAATGAGATCCTCATAGCCGACGGTGTCGGCGCCGGCCGCGCGGGCGTCATCCGCGCCGGTACCCGTGGCGAACACGAGGACACGCACGCTTTTGCCCGTGCCGTGCGGCAAGCTGACCGTGCCGCGCACGGTCTGTTCCGATTTTTTAAAATCCACTCCCAGCCGGAAGGCAATATCCATGGTTTCATCGAATTTGACGGCCGGCTGGGCCTTGATGAACGCGACCGCTTCCGCCAGATCGCAGACCTTGGCCGGGGCTTTTGCCTTGATCGCCCGATAACGTTTTCCATGCGTGGCCATAGTTTTAATCCACCACTTCTATGCCCATACTCCGCGCCGTGCCTTCGATCTGGCGCATGGCCTGGGTTTCGTTGGTCGTGTTCAGGTCCTTGTGTTTCATCTTGACAATTTCGAGAATCTGGGCATGCGTGACTTTGCCGACTTTTTCGCGGTTCGGGATACCCGAGCCCTTGGCCAAAGCGGCCTTCTGCTTGAGCAGGACGGCGGCCGGCGGACTTTTGACAATGAAGGTGAACGACTTGTCCTGATAAACCGTAATGACAGCCGGCAGGATCAGGCCGTTCTGACTCTGGGTGGCGGCGTTAAATTCCTTGCAGAAGGCCATGATATTGACCCCCTGTTGACCCAGGGCCGGTCCCACCGGCGGCGCCGGATTGGCCTGGCCTGCGGGAATCTGCAACTTGATAATCGCTGTGACTTTCTTTGCCATTTGCTACGCCTCTTCTATTGTAATCTCACGCAGGCATGTCGATCCCAATGGCCTCAGCAAGCTGAGGCCCTACGTAGGGCGCGACCTCGTGTCGCGCCATTTAACTTCTTCAGACGCGCTCCACTTGCCAGTATTCCAGTTCCACCGGGGCCGTTCGACCGAAGATTGCCACGGATACTTTCAACTTGCCGCGATCGGGGTCCACTTCCTCGATAACACCGTTAAAATTCAGGAAAGGACCGTCGTTGATCTTGACTGTTTCGCCCGGCTCGAATTGGACCTTGGGCTTGACTTTTTCTTTCTTGTCCTCGATTTGATAAATTATGGATTCGACTTCCTTCGGCCGCAGGGGCGTCGGCCGCTCGCCGCCAATAAATCCTATGACCCCCGGCGTATCGTTGACATAATACCACGCACGTTCATTGATTTTACCGTCCTCTTTGTACAGGCCGATCTGAATCAACACATAGCCCGGGTAAAACATCCGGGTCGTCGTGCTCTTCTTGCCTTTCTTGACCTCGGACACTTTCTCGGAGGGAATCGAAACATCCCCGACGAGGTCGCTCATTTCCTCAGTCTTGATCCGTCGCAAAAGGCTCTCCTGGACTTTCATCTCCTTGCCAGTGAGCGTATGAATCACAAACCATTGCTTTTCCATGCGTACCCCTGTCTTCCGCGCCGGCTATTACAGAATCAGGTGCAAAAGCCGCATCAGGATCAAATCGCTGAGCCCCACGAAAGCCCCCAGCACGATGACCGACATAATCACAACCAACGTGGACTCCTGCAGTTCGGATCGCGTTGGCCAGGCTGATTTTTTCAGTTCGAGACCGACTTCATTGATAAAGTTGGCCACCTTGACAATGAATGCCTGTATTTTATTCACAGCGCCATGGCCCTTTGTCGGTTGGTTTCAATCTACGCGCTCATGCGGGGTGCCACAGTTCCCAGCACCTTGCCTGGCCCCTCCCCAAAAAAAAACGAAAAACCCCTTGTCTTCCCTATGAGGGACCCGCTTCCGATGCGTGGACCCATGGCAGGGGAGGGGGGATTTGAACCCTCAACACCCGGTTTTGGAGACCGGTACTCTGCCAATTGAGCTACTCCCCTATCCAAAGGAGGATTACCGAATCTCGCGATGCACGGTATGCTTGCGCTCAAACCGGCAATATTTTTTCAGTTCGATTCTATCAGGCGTCAGTTTCTTGTTCTTGGTCGTCGTATAATTCCGGCGCTTGCATGCGCTACAGGCTAAAGTAATGATTTCTCGCACCATGACTGCTCCGGCTTTCGTTCTTGACGTTGTCCGCTTTCAGGCGTCATCCCGCAACGGGGCAACCACTTGGCCCCGGGGGCCGACGTGGCGCGCTCCACTACGACACTTCAGGCAATGATCTCCGTTACTTGGCCCGCGCCCACCGTGCGGCCGCCTTCGCGAATGGCGAAGCGCACGCCTTTTTCCATGGCGATCGGGGCAATCAGTTTTACTTCGATTTCAACGTTGTCGCCCGGCATGACCATTTCCACGCCCTTGGGCAGGGTAACGGCGCCGGTAACATCCGTGGTGCGGAAGTAAAACTGCGGCCGATACCCGTTAAAGAACGACGTATGCCGCCCACCTTCCTCTTTGGTCAGAACGTACATCTGCCCCTTGAAATGAGCATGCGGCTTGATCGAACCGGGTTTGGCCAGAACCTGACCTCGCTGGACATCTTCCTTTTTTGTGCCCCGCAACAGACAACCGACATTGTCGCCGGCACGTCCCTCATCCAACAGCTTGCGGAACATTTCCACACCGGTGACAACGGTTTTCTGCGTGTCTTTAAGGCCGACGATTTCGACTTCGTCGCTGACCTTGATAATACCGCGTTCGATACGGCCGGTTACCACCGTGCCGCGGCCTTCAATGGAGAACACGTCCTCGATCGGCATCAGGAACGCCTGGTCCATGATGCGGGTCGGTTCCGGAATGTAATTGTCCAAGGCTTCCATCAATTCCTGGATGCACTTGGCATCCGGATCGTCCGGCTTGGCCGCATTAATAGCCTTCAACGCACTACCGCGAATGATCGGCGTCTTGTCGCCGGGGAACTGGTACTTGGTGAGCAGATCGCGAATTTCCAATTCGACCAGGTCCAGCAATTCCGGATCGTCCACGGTATCCACCTTGTTCAGGAACACAACGATGGAAGGCACGCCCACCTGGCGGGCCAGCAGGATGTGCTCGCGCGTCTGCGGCATGGGACCGTCCGAAGCGCTCACCACTACAATCGCGCCATCCATCTGGGCGGCGCCGGTAACCATGTTCTTTACATAGTCGGCATGGCCGGGACAATCCACGTGGGCATAATGGCGCTTCTCGGACTGGTATTCCACATGGGAGGTCGCAATCGTCAGGATCTTGGTCGGATCGCGGCGCCCTTGCGACTCGGAGGCTTTCGCCACCTGGTCGTACGAAATGTAATTGCTCAATCCCTTCAGGGACTGCACCTTGGTAATGGCGGCCGTTAAGGTCGTCTTACCATGGTCCACATGGCCGATGGTGCCGACATTGACATGCGGTTTCGTGCGTTCAAATTTTTCTTTCGCCATTGTGCGTCTCCTTCAATTTGCCATGCCTTTTTTTACTGCCGTCCAGAGCCCACGAACGGAATCGAACCGTTGACCTCATCCTTACCAAGGACGTGCTCTTCCAACTGAGCTACGTGGGCCAACACTTCGCTCCCCGCGAGCCCAAACTAAAAAACGCAATAAAACCCCTACCCTCATTCTCGCTGATAAAAAATCAGGTTGTGAGGTTTACGAGGCGCCCCGGTCTTCATGTCCGCAAGCGCGATATAATGCTGCTAAAACAAGAAAGTTATGACAAACGAACAAGCAATTTAACAAAAAAACAATAGGTGTCAACAGGTTTTTTGTATTTTTTTTTAAATATTTTTCCGGGGGCCGGCCAGCATAATAAATACTGCGGTTGCAAGTGGTTATGGGGTGTCCCCGGCCCATTACCGGCCGCGGCAGTTTATCATAGTTGTAATTTGTCGTGACAAACCGTGCGAATTATGGCAGACACGTTCCAACCGATTCGCAAACGATAGGAGCCGTCCACTTGGCGATGCCAGGCTTCGTTATGAGAGAAACTTGTCAAAGAATGATTGTCATTCCCATGAAAATGGGAATCCAGATTTAGAAAATTTAGGACTGGATTCCCGCTTGC
>Ga0074199_1001934_pt1 | contig 14898 bp, 11 predicted proteins | sample EPASupsiteSAE347_FD_64528 | JGI IMG/M metagenome (GOLD analysis project Ga0074199, IMG submission 64528) | Bioremediated contaminated groundwater from EPA Superfund site, New Mexico - Sample SAE3-47 | ecosystem: Environmental > Aquatic > Deep subsurface > Groundwater > Contaminated ...
GAAATACAATCCCATTTAAAAAATAAATAGAAGCTATCATTAATTATATAAAAGTAGTAAAATAACATAACAAAATAATCTAATTAATTAATCAAAAAACATATGAAAAATATACTTATTTTAAGCATCGCTATAAGCTTACTACTAAGCGGCTGCACCTTATTTAATCAGCCTAGCCAAAGCAATGCTAATATCAATTCTAATACCAATAATACACCATCAGTAAATGGACAACCAAATAACACTGAGCCAGAACCAGTGCCAGTGACTAATAGTTTGGACTTAAGCAATCAAGGACTGACAAAGGTGCCGGATTATGTTTTCAAACAAACCAATCTGGAAGAACTAAATGTATCTAACAACCAGCTAACCGGAGCAATGCAAGCGGAAATCAGACAGCTCAAAAACCTCAAAGTACTTAGAGCCAATAATAACCTAATGACTGGCGTTCCAGCGGAAGTCGGACAACTGCAAAATTTGCAAATATTGGATTTGTCCAATAATCAACTTACTGGCTTGCCTTATGAACTGGGTAATTTAAAAAATCTAAAGACATTGAATATTTCCGGAAACAATTATTCCGAGCTTGATTTGGGTATTATTATGGAAAAACTACCAGCCAGCGTAAATGTTATTAAATAAAAATTGAAAAATAATATGCCCCATCCTGAACCATTGCTTCTTCTCGCCTCTTTACTAGCTATTTATTTTCTATTATCAATTATTATTGTCCATATTACTAGAAAAGACCTACCTTTTCTAAAAACCCCCTTAAGTAAATATGCCTTTGGCAAAAATAGCTTTTGGCTAAGCTCGGGCTTTGTCTTGGTTGGAATTAATGAAATCATTATTGCCTATGTTATCCGTGATAACTTTCCAGCTTCCCTAGGCTTATCACTAGCAGGCTTAGGAGTCACCATAGTTGGCCTTATAAAAATGGACGCTCTCAATATGCAATCTTCACAAAATATCATACATAATATCGGCATAATCTTACAATTTTTATCTTTCCCAATAGCTGTAGGTCTATTATCATTAGAAACTTTTAACTTTCCCCTTAAAATATACTACCTGGGCACCAGCCTAGCTACGCTCTGGCTATTTATTATAATTTTTGTTTTATACCCAAAATATGAAATGGATCGTGTAAAATATTATGGCTTAATACAAAAAACAAACATTCTGCTTATGAATATTTGTTTAATTATAATACCCCTAACTTTATAAAACTATGAAAAAAGAAAACAAAAAAATCAGCACAAAGCGTTATTTAATTATCTCAATAGCCGTAGCTTTTATTGCCCTATCGCTGACCGCTTGTAGCCAAAAAAAATCTATCTATGACAACCAAAACACGCCCGTGAAAAACGCCGATGAGACAACTAGTGAAGATACACAAAAAAATTATAGTTTAGAGCCGCTGATGGAGTGCGTGGGTTGTGTAGATGGCAAAACTTGGAATAACAAAACTTGCTGTACTAAAAATTTTGAAACTGATTGTTCAAAGAAAAATGGTGTAGTCCGCTGGGTTGACTTACATCCAGCTTACAATGGCCAATTTTACGGCTGTTTTCAAAAAGCTCCAGATGCTGGCAAAAGTTGCGCCTCAGAAAAGGATTGCTTATCTGGTTGGTGTGATTTGGCCAGCGCCATCAGCTCTAATAAATGCGAACTTATCAATAAACAGCTAAGTGGCGGAAAAAATTCCTTTAGTAATGAGGAATATTTCATAGCTACTTATTCCTGCTCTACTGATAAGCCGGGCAAATGCCTAGAAGCTGTTGACAATCAAAAAAACCCTGGCGGCTCATATCATTATTTCAAAATGCAAGAAAAAAATATGGTGGAGATACTAGGTTCTGGCCCCATATATTAAAATAAATAATTTGCTACTCTAAAATACTATTCTAAAATACCGATTAGACCCCTTTTGTTTTTTTCTAAGATTTATTGTATAATATAGTCAACAAATAAAAATAAATAATTAAAATAAAACTATGTCATTTTACAGAAAAGTCTATCCAGTTTCTTGGCGAACTATATTTGGCAATTACCAGCTCCTGTTTTTTGGACTATTTGCTTCTATCCTAGGATTTCATGAAATAAAAATCCTTTTTAACCTCAACGACACCAGTCCGGACTTCTTGAGCTCAACCATTATGAATTGGGCCAAGATATTTTTTATGTTCGCTAGTAGCTCTCTTACTTGGAATAATTTCTCGGGATTTCTGGCAACCTTCGGTATATTTATAATTTTTGCCATCGCCACTGTTCTGGTCGTATCTTCCCAGGGAGCCTTGATCAAGGCGGCTATCAAAACTAGCAATAAAAAAGAAAAATTACCATTTCTAGAATATCTGCGAGCTGGCGTAGAAAAGTTTTGGCCGCTCTTGGGCCTCAATATAATCAATACTTTGCTCGGCTACTTTTTTGTAATTTTAGTTATTGACCCCTTAATTTACTTTTTAGCCAATCAGGCTGACTGGCTAATCTATATAATACTGGCGACCGTCACATTCTTTATACTATTGCCAATAGTTATAATCATTTCTTTTGTTACTCGTTATGGCGCGGCTTATATAGTTTTAAAAAACCAAAAATTCAGCGAAGCTTTTACCAATAGCTGGCTTCTATTTAAAACCCACTGGATACTAACTATTGAAAATGCTATTCTACTGATGATAATAACTACTGTATTCTATTTGATCATTATAAGTGCTTTAGTCTTTACCTTTACTCCCTTCCTAATCCTATCAACCTTTATGGCCTTTAGCCCGCTAATATTCTGGCTGACTCTAACTATAGGCGGACTGCTTGGTATCATAATATTTTTAGGCGGCACGGCTTTCTTTGGAGCTTTCTACAATCTAGTCTGGGCCTACACTTTTATAGAAATTACCGGAAAAATACGACCTTATAGCAAAGTCCACCGTTTAGCTCACAAACATTTACCTCGGCTAACTCGCTAAAAAATAATAAACAATAATTTACCCCGCACCATTACGGTGCGGGGTAAATTGACTTTATAGGGTAGCAAAAGTATAATATCTAATGAGCAAACAAATAAAATCTAGCTAAAAATATGGCCGATCTAAACAAAGTAAATGTATCCAGTGGTGATGTAAGTCAAAAATTAAACACCAAGCTTTCCGAATTGGAACTCAAAGAAAGAGAAAAATTAGTCCGCGAACAAGCCGCCAAAGAAGACTTGGCTTATATTAATTTGGAAAAATTTCCTATTTCTCAAGAAGCCATAAAAATAATACCCCACGATCAAGCTGAGGCCTTGCAGACCATATGTTTTCTCTACACTGGTGAAGAAATGCGCTTAGCATCACTTAACCCCACCAACCCTCAGGTAGCCAATGTCGCCAAAGAGCTAGCTGAAAAATATCATACTCACGTCAAAATATATATTGTTTCCGAAAACAGTTTTAAAGTTGCTTGGCAGATTTATGGAAAAATTCCTAGCATGATCATAATGGAAGGCGTAAATATTAGCGAAGATGACCTCAAAAAATTTGACGCTGAGCTAAATAACTTTGAAAAAATAGACCAGTTGGTTAAAGAAACTAACCTAACCGAGACTATTAATATTGTAATATCAGCCGGACTCAAATTCGGCGCTTCAGATATACACATTGAAGCTGAAGCTCAAGACATAAAGGTCCGTTTGCGCATTGACGGCGTCTTACACGATGTAGCCAAAATGCCCTTGGATGCTTGGGACAAGATCAGCTCACGCATCAAACTATTGGCTGGGTTAAAATTAAATATCTACGATAAGCCACAAGATGGGCGTTTTACTATTAATTTGAGTTCAGATAAAGTTGATGTCCGAACTTCAACTATCCCTTCAGCCTTTGGCGAAAGCATTGTCATGCGTTTACTACGCGCTTCTAGTGTTGGCCTAGAATTCGAAAAGCTGGGTCTGCGCGGTAAAGCTTTCAATGACCTCAAAAATGAAATGGACAAACCCAATGGTATGATTATTTCTACTGGTCCGACTGGTTCTGGTAAAACCACGACTCTTTATGCTATCTTAAACAAAATCAATCAACCCGAAACAAAAATCATAACTCTGGAAGACCCAATTGAATATAAACTGCCCGGCATAGTACAAAGCCAAATAGAAAATGCGGACTCAGGCATAGACCTGGAGGGAGAGACTGGCAACATCAAAAAAAAATCAAGCTATACTTTTGCCCGAGGATTGAGGGCTATACTTCGGCAAGACCCAGATGTAGTCATGGTCGGTGAAATTCGCGACTTAGAAACCGCCGAAACTGCTATTAATGCCGCCCTAACCGGGCACTTGATGCTCACCACTCTGCACACTAACTCAGCGGCCGGCGCTATGCCGCGGCTCTTAGCTATGGGTGTTAAGCCGTTTCTCCTAGCTCCTTCACTCAATGCTATTATTGGCCAAAGACTAGTCAGAAAATTATGCCCAGCCTGCAAAGAAGAAGATAAAAGCATTGATAATCAAACCATGACTTTAGTTCTTAATGCTTTGAATCAGATAAGCCCAGAGTCTGGCTATAAACCGAGTGACTTGGCTAATTTGAAATTCTATATATCCAAAGGTTGCGACAAATGCCAAGGCATAGGTTACAAGGGCCGAATCGGTATTTATGAAATCCTGCTGATGTCGCCAGCTATAGAAAAAATGATTTTATCTGGTAATGCTTCAGAATATGATATTGAAAAAACGGCCATTAGTGGAGGTATGATAAGCATGCTTCAAGATGGACTACTCAAAGCTATAGATGGCCTTACTTCCGTGGAGGAAATCTTAAGCAAGGTAAAAGATTAAAATACTGATTAGTTTGATGAAAACTTAATTAAGAGATTTTTTGGCTTTATCCAATTTATCTCGAGTAGCAGTAACTACCGCCTCGGGTGCATTATCCACAAAATTTTTATCAGACAATCTAGCCTCTAAACTTTGAATATACTCCTCCAAGGCTTCGCGATCTTTGTCGCTTATAGCTTTTTTAAGATTAATCCAAACCAAACTACTGTTAATAGCGATTGGTTCTACAGCCAACTTACTATCACCTAGTTTTACTCGAGCCAAGCGAGCCGCTAATTCCAAATAATTTTTATCCAAAATCTTACTCTCAATATAACAATCCGGAAAATCTGTGGGCGAAATCTTATTCTCAGCCTTGAGATTTCTAATGCTAGCCACCAGCTCTTTGAGTTCACTAAAATCGGAAATAATATGATCATCAAACTTTACTGCTTGGGGCCAGTTAGCCACCATCAGCAAATTATCTGTTTTAAATTCCTGCCAAATCACCTCAGTCACAAAAGGAGTAAAGGGGTGAGAAATGATTAATAGTTTTTCTAAGATATAAAGCAGTATTTCGTCTTTATTTTTTTCAATTTTGGCAATTTCTAGATACCAATCAGCCAGTTTGTTCCAAGAAAATTCATACAATTTTTCGCCAGCTGGAGAAAAACGAAAATTATCTAGATCAGCAGTCATCTCATGAATTAATTTATTAAACTCTGCCAAAATCCAACGGTCAGCTAGAGTTTTTGCCTCTGGTTGCTTATCAATAACTCTTATTTCCTCTACACCAGACAAAATAAAGCGGGCAATATTCCATAATTTATTAACAAAATTACGATAACCAGCAATTTTTTCTTCATAGAGGCGTAAGTCGGCGCCTGGCGCCGAGCCAATAATAAGCGACAAGCGTAAGGCATCAGTGCCAAACTTTTTGATCATGTCCAAAGGGTCAATGCCGTTGTCTGTTGACTTACTCATTTTCTTGCCATCTTTATCCCTAATCATACCATGCAAATAAACTGTCTCAAATGGCTTATCATCAAGTAAATATTCCGTCATCAAGATCATTCTCGCCACCCAAAAAAATATAATATCATAGCCAGTTTCCATAACTGTGGTAGGATGAAATTTTTTAAGATCACTAGTCTGCTCTGGCCAACCCAAAGTAGAAAATGTCCATAAGCCGCTAGAAAACCAAGTGTCCAGAGTATCTGAATCCTGACGTATTGTTTGGCCTTTGGCCAAATCCTTGGCCTGAGCCTCATCTTTGGCTACTATAATTTCACCAGACTCGGTATACCAAACTGGTATTCTATGCCCCCACCAAATCTGCCGAGAAATACACCAGTCGTGTAAGTGGTCCATCCAGTTAAAATATATTTTAGTGAAACGATCCGGCAATATTTTAATATCACCTTTTCTAACAACCTCAGTTGCTAATTCTTTGAATGTTTTATTCCGTCCTGGAATTTTTTTATCAACCGCCACAAACCACTGCTCAGACGTCAAAGGTTCAATCGGTGTATCACAACGGTAGCAAACTGACAGATTATTTTTAAAATCTTCTATTTTGTCTATTTGGCCAGCTTTGGTCAAATCAGCTACAAATTTATTTCTAGCTTCTTCAACTGTTAGCCCTTGATACTTACCGCCCGCTGGCAAAATTTTACCTTGTTCATCAATGAGTTTGATGACTTCTAGTCCGTGCTTTTGAGCAAAATCAAAATCAACCGCACTATGCGCTGGTGTTACGCCAATTACTCCTGAACCAAAAGATGGATCAACTGAGGCATCAGCAAAAACTTTTACTTTTATCTTGTGTCCCGCTAAATCTACGTCTAGTGTCTGGCCAAGATATTTTTGATAACGGCTATCATCAGGATGAATGGCTACCCCTGTATCAGCTAGTTTTGTTTCTGGCCTAGTTGTCGCTACCACAAAGGGCCCGTATTTTATAAAATACAGCTTAGCATCTTGCTCCTTATATTCAACTTCATCATCAGCTAGGGTGGACTGGCAACGTGGACACCAATTAACAATGCGATTACCCCGATAAATCAGGCCGTCATTATACATCCGAACAAAAGCTTCATTTACCGCTTGCGACAAATCATCATCAAAAGTATATCTTTCTCGGGACCAATCACAACTTGAGCCCATTTTTCTAGTCTGCTTCTTAATGGTACCTTGTGACTGAGCCACAAACTCCTTGACCCGGGCAATAAATTTGTCCCGACCCAAAGTTTCTCTATCAGTGCCCTCTTTGGCTAATATTTTTTCTACTTTTGTCTGAGTAGCAATAGCGGCATGATCTGTACCGGGAAGCCACAACGCCTGATAGCCTTGCAAACGTTTGTAACGAATCATTAAATCTTCATAAGCCAAGGCTGAAGCATGCCCCAAATGTAAAACACCAGTAGCATTGGGTGGCGGCATTGAAATGACAAATGGCTGGCCCTTACTTTTTAAATTATCAGGATTAAAAAAGCCTGACTTCTCCCAAATATCATAAATCACATCCTCATGCTGGGAGGCTTCATAAGCTTTGGGCATGTCTAACTTGTTTTCTTTATTTTCCATCCCATTAGAAATTAAGTTGATTATATATAATATCTTATATTTGATTGCCCCGCTAAATTTCTAACGGGATAAATATTTTTATAAAAAAATAAACGCATAAATTAGCGTTTAAGGGTCCTGGCCGCGTCAGACGCGGCGGGACGGTACCACCTTAATTCCCCTCGACAAGCTTCGGGACACTTCATGTTAGCGCTCTAACGGGCGCACCCCGGCAAACTCTACTTGATTTTTTGAAAAAATCTTTCTGTTTGCAGCTCCCTAGATGACATGAATTCTAGGTAATAACGCTTTTTATTAACTTATACTATCAATGATAATATGATTCGGTCAACTAGTCAATGACTATATGCCGCGTGTCTCCGCCCCGATAATCAATGTTAACGCGAATAGTTTTGTCCGGCAAATTCAATACTTTGTCCGCCCACTCCACCACTACAATAATTTTATCATCATTAAGATAATCACCTAGTCCAATATCCGATAGATCCTCTTGGCCTTCCAAGCGGTAACAATCTACATGGACAAATTTATTAATTTTTTTGTTATCAGGTGTGTAAACTTTCATCAATACAAAAGTCGGACTGGTAATATTACCCTTTACTCCCAGCGCTTGCGCTAGAGCTTTGACAAAGACAGTTTTGCCGGCACCCAGATTGCCACTTAGGGCTATCAATTCGCCGCCAGTCAATTTGCCAGCCAAATCTTTGGCAATTTTCTCTGTATCAGCTACTTTTTTGGATATATATTCTTTCATAATTTAATTATATTTTATTTTTTCCGAGTTGCCAATTGGCCTGCGGCTCTAATGTTAAAATAGCTTTATTTTTCCACCCACGGAGTGGTCGCCCTGTGGGCGATAAAACTACGCCTCTTTTGCTCACTACATTATAATAGGCTGCCACTGCTATCATGGCCGCATTATCACCGGTATAGCTTATGGCCGGATAAAAAAATGGCAAATTTTCACTTTGAGATTTTTGCAAAAGTGCAGTTTGCAAAGCTTTGTTGGCTGAGACTCCACCGGCCAGCATAATGGACTTGACCTGATACTTTTTGGCGGCTCGCATTGTCTTGGTAGTTAAAACCTCAACCACTGCTTCTTGAAATGAAGCGCAGATATCGGCTATATCTTTTTTGTTTATACTTTTCTTTTTTTCCAAGGTATAAAGCACAGCGGTTTTGAGTCCAGAAAAACTAAAATCAAAATTGGGATTAGTAAGCATCGGTTTAGGAAAATTATAGGCCTTGGGATTTCCCTTATCAGCCCAAGAGCTAACAATTGGCCCGCCCGGATATCCCAATGACAAAAGCTTGGCAATTTTATCATAGGCCTCGCCTGCCGCATCATCTAAGGTCTGACCAATAGACTGATACTGGCCATGCCCTTTCATGAGTACTAGTTCAGTATGTCCGCCGGAAACTACTAAGACTAAAGCTGGCAAAAATTTTTTTGGATTTTTTACTAAATCACTGCTAGTCAGCCAATTAGAATAAACATGCCCTTCCAAATGATTCACAGCCACTAAGGGCAATTTATTGGCATAAGCCAAGGTCTTGGCAGCACCTATACCTAAGAGTAGTGAGGTCACCAGTCCCGGTCCAGCCGTCACTGCCAAATAATCAATTCCCTTAAATTTATTTTTACCCAAAATATTATCTAGCAATGGAATGATAGTTTCCAAATGTTTGCGAGCGGCTACTTCTGGCACTACGCCACCGTATTTTTTGTGAATATTAATCTGAGAATATACTTGGTTTTTTAACAAATTCAAAGACTGCCCATTAGCCTCAAGCAGGGCAATAGCAGTCTCATCACAAGATGATTCTATGGCTAAAATTCTCATATCTTGTATTATAGCAGATTTATGATTTTAAGATAAAAAATACTTTCTGTCAATTACTTGACAATGAGCGTCATTGTGTAAAAATAATAGCAGTTTTACGGTTCATTGACAGCTCAAGGTTACCCATAAATAGAGGCTACTCTAGCCTCTTTGTCTTTAGATAAAACATCCCCCCTGGTCATGAGAGGAGGTGACCCGATGAACCAGAGTACTGGCATTACTATCAGTGGCTATTCTATGCCACTGGCCGAAAACATCGTCTCAAGCGTACTTCACGTCTTCAACTCCAACACCATCACAGCCGTCAGGCACTTCAATTCCACCTCAATCTGCCCAAAGGCACAGGCCGGCAATCATGTCTGCTTGTTTGGCATCAACCAGACCATTGTCTTGAGTTGTTGCCAGGCAAGGATGGTTAAAGATCCTATCTCTGACTCTGGCCTTAAAGCCATTGGCAATTCCCAAACCACGCATCTGAGCATTGCCAAAGGCCAAGACCTGAAGGGAGCGCTCTCTAAAGCTGTTACCTGTCTGCAAAACCACGATCAGCCAGATCTGAGTGTCAACAACGAGATCTGCCCCTTGGCTACTGTACCAGCACCTAGGACAACTAGCTTCTGGAGAGATGAGCCTGTGAGTCTGCCCTTGTCTTTGGACCACCTCTATAGGCGGCTACTGTGCTTAGAGCATTTAAATGGCCACCTCACCACTGGCAAGGCTGAATTCAATATCCCCAACTTCGTCATCCACCTCAACCAGCACCTGTCCCGTAGCAACCATCAAGTAGCCGCTTGGTTCATTCCCCTGCTTATTGATCTTCAAGAGCAGGGGCTAGTGGAAATGCTTGATGGCACGCTTCTGGTTCGTCGAGTCAAGCTCAATGGCCATGCAGATCTAGATCTGGACTTGACTCTGCCTCCGCCTCCCAGCCCCGATGACGAATTAGTGAAAGAGTTCATGGAAAACGCCCGGGACAACCACAATGGAAGGAGGCCAGCTATGAGCAGGCCAAAAGGTTCTGGTCGGACTGCTCGTAGCAGACCGGCGCCAAAGGCCAAGGCGCTACAACCGGCAAAAGCAGCGCCAAAGAAGGCTGCCTGGCCGCCCAATCCGTTCACTGGTCCGCAAGAAGTCTTGCCCGAAGATCGTGAGGCTTATCAGGCGCTTCGCCTTATAGCCAATCGAGCCAAGGGCGACTTCAGCATCACTGGCCCCGATAGCTCAATAGAACGCTGGGCCAAGGAGCATGATCTGCCCGCCACCCGCCTCAAGCGTGGACTGGCTCACCTGAGAGAGAAGAAGATCGTCAGGGTCATTGATCCCCGCCGGCACTTCTTCACTATCGTCGTCTACGCTGTGGAGCTCCGAGTAATCGAGCCCGCGCCGCGCGTCTGCAAGCCAGTCCCCAAGGCTCCGCCCAAACTCGTTTGGCCGCCCAATCCGTTCAAGAACAAAGGGCCACAGAACACCACACCCGAAGCTGTCAAGGCTTACCTTGAACTACGCAACATGACTAAGCAAGCCAGTGGTGATGTTGTCATTCGTGGTCCCAAGCGGACCATAGAACGCTGGGCCAAGGAGCATGATCTGCCCGCCACCCGCCTGCTGCGTGGGCTAAAGCAACTGCGCGACCAAGGCATCGCCATCGTTGTTGACAAGTCTCGGCATTCCTTCACAATCGTACTCTATGACGTCAAGCTCCAAACGACTGAGCCACCGCCGCGCGTTCGCAAAGGTCGCCCAAGTACGGTTCAAAGAGAAGGCTTAATCGCCCAAGTTGAGCGTGGCGAAGCCAACTCTTTCCCGCCTCAGTTCTCAAAACTACTCGCACCCTTGGGCAAACTAGGCCCGCAAGTCTGGGCCGTGATACTAGACATCGTCCGAACTGAAAACGGACAGACAGTCTGTGCACGCAACCCAGTCATCAACCTAGTATCCAAGGTCATCAAGCTCGGCCAGGAACGAGGAATCAATCGTACCGCTATTATCCGCGTCATAGGCGAACTACGACAGCAAGAAGTGCTAACGCCGCTCAATCCTGACAAGAAGCACTGCTATGACTTCATCGTCCACAACGCCCGCTTCCAGGAGCCTGTCATGCCACCACCCTCACCGCCTGCTACTAACAACACTGGCAATCAGCTTCTCTGGCTAATGGTGGCCAGCCCCGTGCCCCTGGCTGAGGTCGCCCGAAGATTGGCTAATGGCAAAAAGCCAATCGTTGTCTTGGGCGGAACTGCCCTAGACTCCGTCGGTCTAGACCTCAATACCCTCCTAGCGCCCAAATCATAGGGCGCTTACAACCTTGAGCCCGCGCGCATCGCGACATCGCGTCGTGACATGAGGCGGGCGTCCCCCCGGGACGCCCGCCTTCCTCTTTTTATAAAAAGTTATATAATAAAAACATGGCCCGCCAAAAACTACAACGCTTCAGAGAACTGCCGCTGTTTGATAATATTGCTCAAACTACTGATGCAAATCTAAAAACAAAACTCAAAAAATTTTTAGGCACAAAATCTAATATTATTTTAGAATTGGCCTGCGGCAAAGGTGAATATGCTTTAGCTCTAGCTGAACTTTATCCTAATAAAAAATATATTGGCATTGACATCCAGGGCGAACGCTTATGGTTCGCTTGTACTAATGCTAAAAATAAAAAAATAAATAATGTTTTTTTCTTGAGGATTGCCATTGAAGATTTAAACAAATATTTTAAGGCTAAGTCTGTGAGTGAGATATGGCTGACTTTTCCTGATCCTTTTCCACGGCTCAAGCAGGCCAAAAAAAGATTGACCTCGCCTAGATTTTTATTAATTTATAAAAAAATATTAAAAACCGACGGTATTATCCATCTTAAAACTGATGATAAAAATCTTTTTGATTATTCTGTTAGCACTATAAAAAATAACAACGGAAAAATTGTTGAACGAATAGAAGATATTTATAAAGACAAAAATCCATCACCCCAACTATCAATAAAAACTTATTACGAAAATCGCCACCTTAAAGCCGGTAAAAAAATCTATTATTTATCTTTTAAGCTCTAAACTAATGTTGACATTATAGCCAAAACTTGCTATAATTTAGAGTTAAATAAAAGGATATATTAATATTATGAAAATTTGGCTAAAATTAGCATTAATTTCAATGATATTGTCTTTAAGTTTTGGCTGGGCTAACCTGGCTTTAGCCCAAATTTTGATTAGCAATTTTACTGTAGAAAGTCCTCAAAACAACCAAATGACTCTTAAATGGGATACTAACCAAGACACCAAAAGTATTATTTATTATGGCCAAGATCCAGCTAACCTAAATTATCGCCTTAACTACGATACTTACCAAAGCCGGCATGAGGCTCTGCTCCTACAAATAGAAGACAATAAAACTTATTATTATAAAATTCTTGCTACTAATAGAGCCGGTGAAAGTCTAGAAACTTATTTGCAGTCTTTTTCCAGTAAAGATATGATTGATACTGTTAGCCCAGAAATCACCAAGGCCGAAGTACTTCAGACCACTGGCGACGCCGCTATTATCACTTGGACTACCAATGAAAAAACAGTTGCTCAGTTACATTACAAAGCGGCCGATAGCACTGCCAAAGAAAAAATAAAAAATATCAGTAGCTACAAAACAGTCCAGCAAATTACTATCACTGGGCTCAAACCCCAAACTGAATATTATGTGACTATTGTCGCCAAAGACAAGGCTGGCAATCAAGATCAAACTGCCCTCCACTTCTATACTTATTTGTCTTATAGCCAAAAGCCTGATTTGACTATCTCTAATTTACAGCCAACTAGCTATGATGCTAATTATATTTCTTACAACCGAGCCACTATTAGTTTTTCTACTAGCATGGCGGCTACAGCCCAGATAAAATATGGCACAACGCCAAAAAAACTAGGCAAAGCCATTGATCTAAATGATAAGCAATTAGCTACCAGTCACGAAGTGACTTTGACTGACTTAAAACCCAATACTACTTACTACTATAGCTTGTCAGCCAAAAGCGGTATATACAACAAAAAGGCTGAATTAAAAAATTTGAGTTTTAGAACTGGAGGCATACCTAGTGTGGTTCAACCTCAAGTAGCTGGCACAAAGATAACTAGTGCTGATGCTGACAACGACTATGATGGCTTTTTGGATACTGTGGAATTAGCCCACAACTATAACCCCCATGGTTATGGCCGCACTGTTAACGCTACTTTAAGTTATCTACAAAAAACCGACAGCTTAGAGTACCATAAGTCAGCCGAGTTAAAAAATATTTTAAACAAAAAATTAAACCCCACCACTATTGATAAACGCTCTTGGGCCATACTAATCAATGCTTACACCTATGGCGGCTATTCGGCTGATGATATTGCTCAAGCTGTACGCTGGAGCGGCAAAACTGTCCACCCCACCATACCTTTACGTTTATGGCAAAATAGCGCTGACTATAAAAACTATATAAATAAGAGTTAAACTAACTAAAAAACAGCCTCTCAACTACGCTACGCTCGGGGCTGTTTTTTGATAAAATAATTTTAAGCAAACATTAGCCATTGGGGCTTGAGTATAAGTAAAATACCAATAATCAGCATAAGCACCCCGCCAATCAGGCTTGACCAACGAGAATATTTGTTGCTAAGCCCAGTTAACTGCAGAGTCATCATGGCTATAAAAAATACCAATATATCATCCAACATAAAGAAAAACAAATATAGCAATATATAGCCATAATATTGCCAAATAGTGAGGTTATTTATAGCCAAAACCTGGGCAAAAACTGCCGGCAATCCCGCTGAGCAAATAGCTTCTACCAAATTGACTGTAAAAGCCAAAAGTATGATACCTCCTAAGGCTAAAAATAAATTATTTTTTTGCGTAATAGCCTTTAGCTTATCAAATACCTGCCGGCGCTTAGGAGCATCAGTCACTTTGCAATAGCCAGCTTTGTTTTTAAAATAACTACGCACATTCACAAAACCACCACCCAAAGCCACTAAGCCTATAAGTATCCTAATCCAAACTACAAAGCCCAAAAACAAAATCAAGTTAAGCCAAGCCACCATAAACAAAAAGTAAACAGCCGCTGAAGCGCCAATAAAAGTCAAACCCAAAATCCACATGCGTTTTCGATTAGCCATACCCAAAAGCAAGCTAATCAAAAACACCAAGGTCCACATAGCGCAAGGATTAAAACCATCTAAAACTCCTAATAGCACGGTAATAGCTGGCAAAGACAGGCTCTTAAGTTCAACGGTGCCTATAAAAGGAACTTTGACTGACTGGGTTGTCTCTGTTGGCTTTTGAGTATTATTAACTACATTCGGCACCGCTGAATTGTTAGCTTGGATTAAATCTTTAATAGCTGTTTCCATCTGGGCGCCGCTGGTTTCTTCGTCACCGAAACCTACAAAATATTGGTCGCCAATCACTGTAAAGGGTACGGCTGATACATCAGCATTTAAACGCTGACCAAATTCAGCAAAGAGCTTGGCATTAGTAAAATTTTTCGTAACCTCATAACGATTAATGGTCAATTGACTAGAGTATTTGTCAGCCATCTTATCCAGCCAGAAAGCTTCTTTGTGGCAGTGCGGGCAAGTGTCGGAATAAAAAAAGTTGATTGTCGCTTTACTTTCAGCTAGAGCTGACAAGGGCAAAAGCATTATCAAAAAA
>Ga0074199_1001936_pt1 | contig 14870 bp, 13 predicted proteins | sample EPASupsiteSAE347_FD_64528 | JGI IMG/M metagenome (GOLD analysis project Ga0074199, IMG submission 64528) | Bioremediated contaminated groundwater from EPA Superfund site, New Mexico - Sample SAE3-47 | ecosystem: Environmental > Aquatic > Deep subsurface > Groundwater > Contaminated ...
TTTGAGAGTTCTTGTCATGCACGTTCCCGCCATGTTGTTGTAAATACCGTTGTATGGCGGCAATATCACCATTTCCTGCGGCTTCGTGTATGCTTTGATAATACGATACGGCGTTCTGCTTCCCCTCATTTGAGTTCTTCTTCCCATCCTTGCGCCATTGCCTGGGCGCGACTGGATCGGCGTCAGCCCATAGCCCAACCTTCGCTACCCGTGCTTCATTTTCCAGCGCTTCCAGTTCCTTGTCATTCGGCGCATATTGTCTGGCCCACCAGGCAAGACCCGCCCGAACAAGTTCGTGATTCAGGTTTCGCCCATCCGTTAAAATGATTTCCCCAACCATCCGGCCATAGCGGTCACGGTCTTTCTCTATGACCTTGACTGTCTTTCCAAAGACCAATTCTGAAGTAAATTGCTTTGCTTTTTGTCCGAAAGGTTGCCCTGATTCGGGGCAGTCTATCCCGTTCAGACGAACCTTGATGGGCGTATAGTCATTCAAGACTTTTATGGTGTCACCGTCTGTTATCCCAACCACTTGGCCGGAGAAGTCAGCAAAAGCGATACAGACCAGCTTGGCAAAGATCAGAATACCGACTATCAGAATCAGTTTGATTCGCTTTATCACTGGCGGCCCCTATACCGAAGCCCGCCCGAAAAACGAAAAGGCGCGGACTCCAAGTTCGTGCCTCACCTGAGGGACCAGCAAGCCCCGCCTATGAAACACAAAACAAGGAGCCGCGCCCCTATAGGCGCGTTCCCGTCAGTGCCGTTCCATAGGCAGAAAATTGCTGGTTTTCAGGTGAAACGATTACTGCGTTAACGCAAAATTATATTGTTAGATATTTGAGCTTGTCACCTCATTGTTAGTGGCCAGCACCACACTGACCGCTGATTAACATAATAGTGCCTACCCCAGCCGAAAGACAATCAAAATCATTCGGTAGTCGCCCGCCGCGCCAGTTGCCGGGGGGGGGTATATTAACCCTTGCCTGGTAGAGATAGCTGCGTTCCATGCGGTCTATCCTATCGCCTGGGACGTCCTGGGGGCAGGGTGGAGCTGCCTTCACGCGTGCGCGGGACAGGCTTTGTTAACTTTCACACGCGATCCAATAGAACCCTGGCAGGGGTGATTTGCTGGTGTGGTCAGGCGGATGTTGGCCAGATTGCCTTGGGCGTGGTTAGTCGGTAGAGGTGTGGCAGGTGGGATACCCCCGTCATCGTCCCTTGGCGGCGATCAAGATGCTTCTGCGCGGCGACATGTTTGCCGTAGTCCCATACACCAGAGACACAAGACACACGCAACCCCCGTATAAGGGGAGGGGTTGCGCGCGTCTGTCTCTATTGTCGGGACTTTAGCACTTTGGCAACGGACTTTTGCAATTGCCAAAGTCTCTTGCCATAGTCTTCATATTTTCAACTACGAGTCTGATTGCGAAAAACGGGCTAAGCCAATTCGGGGGTTTGTCTTTGGGCGCGGTATTCGCCACACATGCAAGCTACCTTCCTCTACCAGTTCATTGATTAAGCGGCGGGCTTTTTTCTCGCCAATCCCGGCACCTTGTGCCGAGCCAATCAAGGCATCTTTGGATATTGGCTTATCCAGCGGTACACGAGACAGCATATCGGCTTTGCCATTTTGCGCTTTCGTGTTGGCCTTTAGCTTGCCTTTGGCGCGGTCCCGTATGTCGGCGAGCCATGAATCCACATCAAAAGTCGGATCAACTTCGTAGGTCATGGAATCAGGAGACATGGTCAGTGCGAACGGACGGGGTTTTGATCCATCGTTAGACTTTGAACAAGCTACAATGATTGGTGGGTTTTCGTCTTCACTTCCCGGCGCAAGGTTAAACACGCAACGCGCGCAAGAATAAAGGGCTTTTGATCCTTTCCCAAAGTTAGCGCCATCATAACCTACAGCTTCCATGATGTTCCTAACGCCAGTCCTGGCGTGGGCCAAGATTACGATTGCGGAATTTCGGTTCACACTGCCAAGAATTTTTGTCAATTCCGTAAGGGTCCATCGGGTGTCCGTATCCGCGTTTGCGTCCCCGGATTGCACATCACCCCAAGGGTCAACCCAGAGAACATCCGGTTGCCTATATTCTATGGTTGCGCGCCAGCGATCTGCATTTGCTGGGTCCGCAAGGATAACGTAGGGATCGTCCGGAGCTTCAAGGGTAGACAAGAAGATATGCGCGTCAATTTTTTCCTGTTCGGCCTGCAAAAGGCCGTTGGACATTCGACGAATATCATATTGCAGACGATGCAGGCCATTTTCCGTACCCATATACAAATGTCGCAACGGTTTATTACCAGTCGGCATGTTGCCGAATGGCAAACCAAGAACCTGATTGAACCCGATGTTCATTCCTATTCGCGACTTACCAAGCCCGCCTTGCCCAAATATGGCGTGTAGTCGTACACGGTCCAGCCCTAAGGCGAAGCATTCCCCCCAGAACCATACTGGCGGTGGTAAATTAAGGCGAGCGATTTCACCCCAAGAGCGCGTGCTATAGGGGCGGATTGTTTCAATAGTCTCGATTGTTTGTGCGCCTGTTGTCCGCGCCGTCTCTTGGATTCTATCAAGCGCGTCAAGTTTGTTCATTGGTTCTCCTTCCCGGCGTTCGGGTTCAGATAAATTATTTTTTGGAAGCGGGATTTTTCAGAGCGATAGTGGCCGGGCGTACGGGATAAGCGCGCTTCGTTTTTACATGACGAATCCACGCCACACGGCACAAGGAAACGAGCGAAAAGTTCGCCTTCAACTTTGGCTTCCCAGTCTGCCGCGTCAACCTGGTCAACCTTTAGCCAGGCATGAATTGATTTTCCGCCACTATCCACAAGTACTGCGATAGGCCACTTGAAGGCCAGTGCGCCAGCCCAGAATTGGCATTGAGATTCACGCGGCCAGGGTTCCGGTGCCTTGCCAGGTTCGCAGAGCGGTGCTGGCGTCGCGTCGAATTCCAATACAGCAAAACGAAAACGGACAACACAACTATCAGCCCGGAAAGACAGCTTGCCGTCCTTCGTCTGCCCTGGCTTGCCAGTCAGCGGGTTCGGAATAATATGTTCCGGCACGGGTTCGCCAGTTTCAAACCGCGTGCGCCAGTCTGCAACCGTGCGAACGTACTCGGCACCGGCGTCGTACCGTGTGCCCACAAATAATTGCTCGTCAGGCGCATACAACAGGCGCAACAGTTCCGGCGCGTCATTCTCCGGCGGCCAATCAAGCCGCACAGGCGATATTTCCCACAAATCGGCATCCTGCGCGCCTTCGCCATATGCCAATATGCCGCGCATCATCTTCGCCGGATTGAGTGCTGGGCGTCGAACAGGACATGATCCACGCCAGTTGCCAATACGTGCGCCGTTATCTTGGATAGCCTTCTCAACGGCTTGTGAAATTTCCCGGTCCGGCACGCACCGGCCACCCATCGGAGTATGTGTGCGGATCGCGGCGACCACATCCGCCGGTTGGAGTCCGGCCCGAATGCCAGTATTCGCCACACCCAACAGGCGCGTGTGGTAGCCATTGCCGCCGGGGCACGGTAAAGATGACAGGGCGACGGCGAATCGGTTATTCATGGCAACCGCCTTCCTGGGCGAAGCGTTCAACCTCACCCAAATCGAAGCGCACTCTACGACATGAATACTTTACGGCGTGAAGCAATCCGCGCCGGGCATACCGCGCAAGTGTCCGGGGGTGAACTTGTAGAATTTCGGCGGCTTGATGAACAGTCCCCATACGAGGACGCGCGGTAGGATTTCTGGCAGTGCGAATAAACGCTTCTGCTTCTTCGGCAGAGCATCCATCGGCGCAAAGGAGGGTTTTGATTAGTTCAAACGTTTTTGAATTCAATTTTTTCATGGCAATTATCCTTATATAAGAAAGTTTTCCGGCGGCGGAAAACAAAAACGGCCGCCGAATACGTGTAGAAGAAACCTTTCCTTCTACAACACATCCGGCGGCCGTCTATGTTGGCACCATTGCCAGATTATCGTCTACGCCGTTCGGACTAACCGGTTAAAATGAATCATTAAACAATCCTTATGCTGGCCTGATTACAAACCATCGTTTGCAATAGACACACAAGGCGTTAATTCATTTCTCCCGATTTCCGGGCAAGATGACTTTCCCATAAAGGGTAATCGCCATGACTCTACTTGCTCACACCTACGCCGGCTCATGCCGGGATGCGGCCGTACTTACTATTCCGCAGGGGAATTATCCCCCTCATCGAAAGTAAGTAAAATTCGATGATGTCTTTTTGCAGCCTCATTTCTTTTAGCCATCGCTAAAAACGGAAAGCCACAAAAATCCTTATTTGCACACTATTATATCAAAACGCCCTTTTGTGTCAACATTATTTTTAGCATTTTTGGCGTTTCTAAGCGAGGGGAAGGGAAGGACAAACAGCCATACTCAAGAATCATTTTCTATTCAGCAATTCATCCCGCACCTTTATCCAGTTCCGGGCGGTCATGCTTTGCAAAGCTTTTATTACATCCGGGGGCAGAATGTCGCGTTTTTCATTTTTTACCGGTGGCGGTTCACCCGAAAATGACGGCAATACTCCGGCCACTTGCCGGGCGGTTTGTTCGCTGACATGGGTATAATGCGCCGTCATGGAAGGATTGCTATGTCCGACATTCGCCTGAATAACCGCCGCCGGTGTACCCCGTTGCGCGTGCAAGGAAACGTAAGTATGCCGCAGGCTGTGAAAGCCGACTTCAACCACGGCCCGCGTACCGGTGTCTTCCCCGGTGCCTTCCGCGTGTAATCTTAATCCGCAATCTTTAAAATGTTTTTGAATCGCATTCGTGATTCGCGATCGGTCTCGCGTTTGATAAAGTCCGGCGAACCGCGGCAGGACATATTCCCCATCGCGGGGTACTGTCTGTAATTTTAAGCCAAGATCGCGTGGTATGCCGACGATGACGGGCTTCGGGTTTTCTTGCAGGTGGGCAATCTTATTCGGTATGCGCCGGATTATCCCCCGTTGTAAATCAACTTCCGACCATTTAAGCGTGCAACAATCCCCGAGTCGCAATCCCGTCGTGGCGCCCAGAAAAAGCAGTAAGGACAGGTCGCCCTGGGCGGCATTAAGAACATGGAGCAATTCTTCTATGGTCAGTTCCCGGCGGGAATGTTTGGCATACCGTTTTTTCCGGGCAATGTCTTCAAACGGGTTGTCCTCCAGGTGGATTTTGTTTTTTAATACCCGGAAAAGCAATTTCAAGAACTGGATATGCTTGTTAAACGTATTGCCGCTGACTTTCCGGCTATCCAGATAGGCACTGTATTCGCCGGCGATTGCCGGGGTCACGCCCCGCAAGGTCTTAATATCGGCATGGGTTTTCTGGGCCCAGCATGCGAACCGGTTCACGTGGGTTTGATACTGAACCAGGGTTTCCGGCCCTGAATCGGGGCGGCCCGGGGCGGCCAGGTAGGCCGGCCATATATCCGCAAGCGGCAGCGGGGTAGCCGCCTCACCCTCGGCCTGGTCCTGATCTTGCCGGGCGGATACCACTTGGGCATGGATCCGTTCCAAGGCTTCGCGTTCATTGGCGGCCAGGTACGGGGCAATTTTTTTCAGCCGGGCGGTCTCGGCTTTTTGCCGATTTGTAATCGGTTCGTTATTCTCATCGGTCAGTGGTTCGCGCACGCGTTTGCCAGCGACGCGATATTCCAGCCAGAACACACCATGCACCTTTGCCGCGGCTTTATATTCGCGGCCCTCTGAATTCCTTTTGTACAGCCGGCCCATCCCATGCTTGCTTTTTTTTCTTGGCATTGGTAAATCCTTTCTGCTCTGGTATTGTTCCTAACTGTGTTGAAGAATACCCTAATGACACAATCTAAGTCAAGGATTAACCACAAAAATACCACAAGAGGTTTTTTAGGGGGCAGCAAAATACGGGTTTAACACTTTATAACAAAGGCTCAAGCCTGGGTGGCGGAATGGCAGACGCAACGGACTTAAAATCCGTTGACCGCAAGGTCGTATGGGTTCGACTCCCATCCCAGGCATTCATGGAAACAAGTATAACTGAACATTAAAGCCGGTGCTGATACGCCGACGTCCGGCCGGGCTTTCTGGCATGCCTGCTTTTAAGGCCGTTACCCCGGGCGAAAGTCAGCGCCGCTTGCCTGTGCCAGGAGGTTCATGAAAACAGCGGACGAGTTAAAGGCGCGTGCCATCGGATTGAAGGATTTTGTGGATTATGCCGCCGGTTCCGTTGTCAGCAAGACGCTGATTGACAAGAATGTCGGGACGCTGACGCTTTTTGCCTTCGATGCCGGCCAGGGTCTTAGCGAGCATACGGCCCCCTATGATGCCGTGGTCCAGGTGCTGGATGGCGAGGCGGAACTCGTTATCGCCGGTAAACCGGTCAAAGCCAGGGCCGGTGAATTGGTGATTATGCCCTCCGGCGTGCCGCATGCGCTGCGGGCCGTGCAACGGTTTAAGATGCTGTTGACCATGATCCGGGAACAATAAGCGCGGGGAGGTTTATAGTGCGTGGCGCGCCATTCCCGGCCGGTTTGGCCGGCAGTAGTTGGTGAATGGTAAATCGTGGCTTGAAAAAATCGCGGTTTCCGTGTTTCATCTTGCAGTCTACCGGCTAAACTCCCATAGCCTTGATGGTCCCTATGGGATGTCAGTGATATTAAAAGGACGTTGAAAACCACGGTACGAGGAAATTACTGATGATGACTTCAAGGGAACGCGTTCAACGCGCGATAAAATTTAAAAAACCGGACAGGATTCCTCTGGGAACCATGCCGCCCGGCTATCCCACCGATCTCCATAGTGTGGGAGTATCGCAGGATCAGAACTGGCAGCCAAAAACCAAGACCGATCTGCAATACGAAGATGAATTCGGCTGTATCTGGACCAAACTGCTTGGCGATCAAACCAAGGGGCAGGTCACTTTTAATCCGCTCTCCGATTTCTCAAAATTGGATGACTATAAGTTTCCGGATTACACAAACCCGGCCCGCTATGCCGGCGCGCGCGCTGCCGTGCAAAAAAACACCGAAGACAAGTTCGTTCTGGCCCATGTGCCTCTCAGCCTGATTCACCGGCTTGAATATCTGCGCGGCCACGAGGCCGCCTGGATGGATCCCTACGAACATCCCGAAGAATTACGCCGGCTGCTGCATCGTCTTTCAGATATTGCCATTGACGCCATTGACCGGTTTGCCGATATGGGCGCCCATGGGATTATGTCCTGTGATGACTGGGGACTGCAGGATCGCCCCATGATTTCACCCGCCATGTTCGCCGAATTCTGGAAACCCGCATATCAGCGTGTTTATCGGCACGCGCACCGGCGGGGAATGCTGACCTTGCTTCACAGTTGCGGCAACATTGCCGATCTTCTTGATTATTTCATTGAAGCCGAATTGGATGTGATTCAGATGGACCAGCAGGAGAACATGGGTTTGGATAATCTCGCCGCGCGTTTCGGCGGCCGGCTCTGCTTCTGGTGCCCGGTCGATATCCAGCAGACCATGATCAGAGGAACCGTGGCGGACGTGCGGGCCTATGCCCGTCGCTTGATGGACACCCTTGGAAAATTCAACGGCGGATTTATGGCCCAGTGGTATGCCTCGCCCCAGGCCGTGCAGCATACGGAAGAAAAAATCAAGGCCATGTGCGATGAATTCGTGAGATATGGCGGTGGATTTTACTCGAAACAGTAAGGGTGATGTAACCTGTATCCGTGCATAGCGACGCGCCGGTTGATAACCATTCCCGACAAAGTACAGCCAAATACCATTGACAATGGGCTGGTCCAAATGTATATTATTAACGAAAACAATGGGTTTTGTGCAAGGCGTGCTATGAACAGCCGGTTAACCGGTGAAAGGAGGAGTTATGGCGGAAACCAAGATTGGTCACATCACGCATTATTTCGGGCATGTCGGCGTCGGGGCGATTCAACTGACGGATGGGGATTTGGCCGTGGGCGACACCATTCATGTCAAAGGCCACACAAGCGATTTTACCCAGGTCGTTGAATCCATGCAGATCGAACACGTCAACGTGCCGAAAGCCACGCGCGGTCAGAATGCGGGCACCAAGCTGAAAGAACATGTCCGCGAACACGACACGGTCTTCAAGGTCGTGCCGGACTGAGCGGGGTAAAGTTGCCGCAAACTTAAATGGCTTGGGCGGTCATGCCGCGGGAAGCGTCACTTCCTAAGGGCCTTCCATTCATCAATCATGGCCACGACATTGCTCCACGGGAACACGGCTTTGCTTGAGGAACAGGGCGTGATAATCAATCCGGTTTTCCCGAAAACGTTGAACACGTACCGCACGGCCTGACGCACTTCCTCCGGCTTGTCCCAAGGCATGTGGAGCGTGTCGCTTGGACCGGTCCAGAAACTCTTTTTGGCGCCGAGGGCGGCATTAATCTTCACGGCGTCCATGCCGTGATAAAAGACGTCGGGGCAGACCAGGCAATCGAATTCCAGCCGTTGCAGGTAATCCAATAGCGGCATGATACCGGTTAATTGAATATAACCGATCAACCGCCCGCCGGCGTGCACGAGCCGGATTTCCTCCTGCAGGCGCCGGAATAAAAACTGCTCCAGCAAAGCAGGACTGAACAGGTCGCACGTTTCGTAAAACCCATTGCGTCGGATTATGTCGAACCCCAGATCCATGGCCAGCTCGTAATTACGCAGGTTTAACAGGTGCTCCAGTTCCAGGTAGGCGTCTACCAGGCCGGGATCGGTCAAGGCCAATTCGCAAATGGCGGTAGGGCCGAATACATGCACCGCCCCGTTCAGACCCGTGCCGGAAGCAAAACAGGTTGCCAGATTGTAGGTGTCGGCCAGCCGGCGGGTCTCGCGCAGGCGGAATCGAATCAGCTCGAGAGCGTCCTTGGAGCGCGGCGGATGCAGCATGTGGCGCAGGCATTCGACGTCCCGCATCGATTTGACCCATGGTTCGGCGTAATGCCCGGGCAGGTAGTCGCTGAAAAGCGGGATATCCAGGCCATGCGGCCAGGCGTCGTTGTAATTAACGGCGGCATGCAGTTCGCCGGACGGTGTGGTCCAGATTTTATGAATGGTCTCGCCTTCCATCCAGACTTTTGATGTAACCCCGGGTTCAGGATAGAATCCCCACTCAAACATCAGTACGTAGTCTGTGCCCATTTGGCCCACCATGTAATCCACCGCTTCCACGGTGGAATCGCCAAACGGATATTGCCAGCGCTTGCCCCGCCGCTGGACGGCAGCCTGGCAGTTCATGAACGGGGCGCATGGCACATAATCGACCGGCTGCCGCTGGAACGCCGCTAAAATCCTCTCTTTCGAAGTCATAGTTTACCTGCGTATTATACGCTCGACAATTTCAGCAATTGTTCGGCATTTTGTTGAAACACGGCCGTTTCAATGTCCTTCGGCAAATTCATGTTACGGAGCAAATCAATCATCACCGGTTCCTCTTCGCGGACAAAGCGGTCCGTTCCAAACATCAATTTTTTATAATGGCGCAGGACGAACTCGCGCGCATAGACCAGGTCGCGCGAGAATGCATTGACCGCGCTGTACGCCGAAAGATCCGCATGCAGGTTGGGATAAGTTGCCAGCAGATGATCAATCCGTCCCCGTGGAATCAGGGGGGTCTTCGGGTAGCCCTTCTTCTGTTCAGCGGTGACATCGGCCGAAATCTCGGCCCACCAGCCCGGGCCGTGGCCGACAAAGACAGTCTCCGGAAATTCTTTCAGGCATTCTTCCAGGAACGGCATGCCGACCGGGTCCGTCACGCCCGTGGTTTTCAGCCGGAAATCGAATACCACCGGAAAATTCAAACGGCCGCAGGCCTTGTAAATGCCCTTCATGCGCGGATCGTTGGCGGGCAGGTTGGCCAGGATTTCACCAAAGCCCTTACAGCCCAGATCGGCGTATTCCTTGAGCACCGGATAGAAGTCATAGTGGCCGTCGTTGCTACCCCGGCGCGGGTCCATGTTGGCGAACGGGATCAGCCGGTCCGGATGCCCGGCGCAATCCGCCAGTGCCTGTTCGGTCGTGTAATAATAATCCTCTTCTTCGGGCGCCACCAGCGGCAGGATCACCGACTTTTCGATGTCGTATTGATCCATGAAGCGCAGGAGCTTTTCAACAGTTAGGGCCGGGTAGCCATACATCACCTTTCCCAAGTGGGCATGCACATCGATCATGACGCATCTTCTTTCAATAAGGCGATTGTTTCGTTCATTAACGCAGCCATTGTGCGCCGGCAGCGATGAAAAAGCAGTTAAATGCGGATATCATTTTCTGCTTTGCTGGTGCGAAAGTCTGCGCCAGTCGGAGGGTGACATGCCGGTCAGGAGGTGAAAGGCCCGGTTGAACAGGGCAAAATTGCAGAATCCCAGGTGCACCGCCAGCGCCGTTAGTTTGATATCCGGGGTCTGCTCAAGAATCAGTTTGGCCTCGGCGATGCGGCGCTGGAGAAGATATTGGCGGATACCCATGCGGGCGTGTTGCTTGAAGCGATGCGCCAGATGGCTGGGCGACATTGCCACAATCCGGGCCAGTGCCGGGACGCTAATGGCTTCCCGAAAATGCGCGTCCAGGTATTCCATGGCTTTCACGACACGGGCATCCGGAGCAAGCTTCGGGCTTTGGCGCTGCGCCGCGCGGTGGAGCAGGATCAGAAGTTTGGCTAACTCGCAGGAAATCACATCTTCCCAGTGCGGTGATTTGGCCGTTAGTTCCTCCTGGAGGGTCCGGTAACATGCTTCGAGCGGCGTGGCGTCCTGTTCCGTGAGTTGGAACGCCACGGGCAATTTTTCAATCAGCGATTGAATCCGGCGTTCTTTCAGCAAAAGCGGCTGAAAGGCCACGCAGATTTTTTCAACCACGCCTTGCGGATTCGGCTGAAAGCGGTGCGGGACATCGGGTTGAATCACAAACAGGGTGTGGCGCCGGAATGGCCAGATGCGCCGGCCGATGGCGTAGGCGCCCCTCCCCAGCTTGATGAATTGGATTTCGACCTCGGCATGCGCTGCCATGGAATGCAGCCGGCCGCCTTCCGTGCGATGCCACCCCAAGATTACCGGTATCTTCTCCGTTGCGGGGAAGAGGACTTGATGAATTACACGGTGTGATCTTGCTCCAGCCGTTTTCATGTTTACTCCTGCATGTTACCTTGATAATATAGTCTACCAATCAGGAGGCTGCCATGCCAGTCCATAATGCCGAAATTGCGCAGACATTGAACAAACTCGCCGACCTGCTGGAAATCGAGGGTGCCAATGCCTTCCGTGTGCGTGCCTATCGCAATGCCGCGCACTTGGTGGAAAGCCTGCCCCGGAGCGTGGGCGATATGGTGGCCGCCAACGAGGACCTGTCCGAACTGCCCGGGATTGGCGAGGCCCTGGCCAAGAAACTCAAGGAAATCGTCGAGACCGGTCATCTCGGGGCGCTGGAGCAGGAAGAAAAGCACATGCCGGCGGCGCTCAGCGATTTGATGAAGATTCCCGGGCTTGGGCCGCGGCGTGTTCATGAGCTCTTCGAAAAGCTGAAGATCACGGACCTGGCAAGCTTGGAACACGCCGTGCGGGAGGGCAAGCTCCAGACGCTGGAAGGATTCGGGGAAAAAACGGAAACCCGGATTCTCGAATATCTTCATCGAAAAACGCCAACGGCGAATCGCATGTTGTTGGTGACCGCCGAGCAGGTTGTCGAATCCTTGTTGAAAACCCTGCGTGGGGTGAAAGGGGTTAAGCGCGTCGTACCGGCCGGCAGTTTCCGGCGGCGCCAGGAAACGGTGGGGGATGTGGATATCCTGGCGACCTGCGCGGACAGCGCCGAGATCATGCGGCGGTTTGTCGGCTACGAGGACGTGGCGGAGGTAATTGCGCATGGTGAAACGCGCTCATCGGTGGTCCTGCGCTCCGGCCTGCACGTGGATCTGCGCGTGGTGCCGGAGGAATGTTACGGCGCGGCCTTGCATTATTTTACGGGGGCAAAGGCGCACAACATTGCCATCCGCGCGCGCGGTGTCAAAGCCGGGCTCAAAATCAACGAATACGGGGTCTTCCGCGGCGAAGCGCGCGTGGGCGGGGCGACAGAAGACGAGGTGTATGCGGCGGTGCAGTTGCCGTATATCGAACCTGAACTGCGCGAAGACCGCGGCGAAATCGAGGCAGCCGAGAAGGGCCGGTTGCCGCATCTGGTTACACTGGCGGATATCAGCGGCGACTTGCAGTCGCACTCCACCGCGACCGATGGCCAGGCTGGTATTGCAGAGATGGCCAGGGCGGCCCGCAAGCGCGGCTACGAGTATTTGGCCATCACGGACCATTCCAAGCGTATGACCATGGTCCACGGCTTGGACGCCGTGCGGCTGGCCCAGCAGATCAGGGATATTGACCGCCTCAATGAAAAACTCCGCGGCTTCCGGATATTGAAATCCATTGAGGTGGATATTCTCGAAAACGGGGAGCTGGATTTGGCCGGCGACATTTTAAAAGAACTGGATCTGGTTGTAGGCGCCGTGCATTCCCTGTTTACCCTGTCGCGCGAAAAACAGACCGAGCGGATCATGCGCGCCATGGACAATCCCTATTTCCATATTTTTGCGCATCCCAGCGGCCGGTTAATCGGCGAGCGTGACCCCTACGAAGTGGACTTGGAGCGCTTATTGCATGCGGCCAAGGAACGCGGCTGTTTCCTCGAACTCAATGCCCATCCCATGCGGCTGGATTTAAACGATGCCTATTGCCGGATGGCCAAGGAACTGGGAGTTAAGATTGCCATTTCCACGGATGCCCACAATCCCTTGAGCCTGGATTTCATGCGTTTAGGCGTCGGCCAGGCCCGGCGCGGCTGGCTGGAAAAGGACGATGTGCTCAATACCCGCTCTTGGGAGGCTGTGTGCAAGCTGTTGAGAAAAACATGATCGCGGTCTTATTTATCTTGGTCCTGCTGTCCTGTGCCCGCGAATTCGGAAGGCGTTGAAATGATTTGGCATCGAGACGCCAGTTCATTATACTGATAAACAATGAACAAACGTCAATTAGTGGCATATTTGGAAAGTATTGACGCAACCTTGCCTGACGAGGCTATGCTCTATATATATGGGAGCGCCGCGTTTATCCTGCTTGACGAACCGGAGCGGACGAGCCTTGACATTGACGTTGCGGCGCCGTATTGCCGCGTGGACGAGCGCGTTTTTCGAGACGTTGCCGCAAATGCCGGTTTGCCGGTTAATCCCGAGCTTGATACGGCCAAAGATCATATTGAATGGATATCATCCTTGCGGCTTTGTCTGCCCAAGCCGTCGGCCGATTCGGATCTTGTGCTGTGGCGGGGGCGTAAGATGACCGTTAAGACGGGCGCCATTCCCGCGTTGATTGCCAGCAAGCTTATCCGGTATGACGCTGTTGATCGCAGCGATGTTCAATACCTGTTGGCGCAACATCCCATTGCTTTTAATGATGTGGCGCTCGCGGTCCAGTCACTGCCGCCACCCTTCAATCAGGATGCTGTCATTTTCGAGAATTTAGAAAACTTAAGGAACGATATGGCGGTATGGATTGGGATCCCTTCATGACGGAGCGCGAAAAACTGCAAGCCTGTTACGAATTGGCGTTTTTTCCTCCTCGTCTGAACGAGGCTTGGGATCAAATCAAACGAAACGTACCGCCAAATATTGATGAGCTGGGGACATTGCTTGACACCGCGGAGTTGCTTCATCAGGCACTGCCGGAAAAGGGTTTCCCTTCCCAACGGGCGCTGACCCGGCTGGCCCTCTATCAGGCAAGGGCCAGGGCGTTTGGTATGGTTGGCTTTATACGTTGCCTGCGCCGGCGGCTCAATCGCCCCCCTTTAACGGCGCGAGAAGTTCCCGGCCACTTGGTGCGCGATATCGGCCTTCCACCCTTGGCGCGCCGATAGGGCAAGCTATGGGCATGCCTATATCCGCCGCGATGCTTCACGCTCCTCATGGCCAGAGTCCTGAATCCGTCGTCCGTCATCTGCCTTTTGACGTCTGATTATTATTCTTTTTCGCGAGAGGTTCCTGCAGTATATTCCGCCCTATGAAACAACCCGTTAAGATCGGCATTGCCGGCGCGCGGTTTGCGGCCCGGTTCCATTTGGCGTCCTACCGGCACATCGGCGGCGTGGCCGTCGAGGTGGTCGGTGTCTATTCCAAGTCGGCGGAGAGCCGCCAGGCGTTTGCCTCGAAAAACGGGATTAAGGCCTTTGATAATTACGACGACCTGGTGCGCGCCGTGGATGTCGTTGACCTTTGCGTGCCCGGCGCCCTGCACGAGCCTTTGTGCGTGCGCGCCTGCGAACTGGGCCGGCACGTGATCGTGGAAAAACCGTTCACGGGCGCCTACGGGCCTGGAACGCCCGACTGGCGGGGCGATCGCGCCGACAAACGCGGTCTGCTGGATGAAGCTCTGCAATCTACTCGACGCATGATAGATGCCTCGCGTAAGTATAATGTAAAGCTTATGTATGCCGAAAATTGGGTCTATGCGCCTTCCGTCCAGAAAGAAGCCGAAATACTGCGGGCCACGCAGGGCCAGATTTTATGGATTCATGCCGAGGAAAGTCACAGCGGCAGTGTCAGCACGGCCTATGGCGACTGGCGCCTCTCCGGCGGCGGCTCGTTGGTCGGCAAGGGCTGTCATCCGCTTACGGCGGCCTTGTATCTCAAGCGCATCGAAGGCCAGGCGCGGCAGGGCCGCGCCATCCGGCCCAAAACCGTCAGTTGCCGGACGCATGCGATAACGCGCAATCCGCAGTTTGTCAACCAGGGCCATTTGCGCGCCGATTACAAGGATGTCGAGGATTTCGTCCAGGTGCACATCATGTTCGAGGATGGCATGGTGGC
>Ga0074199_1001937_pt1 | contig 14867 bp, 9 predicted proteins | sample EPASupsiteSAE347_FD_64528 | JGI IMG/M metagenome (GOLD analysis project Ga0074199, IMG submission 64528) | Bioremediated contaminated groundwater from EPA Superfund site, New Mexico - Sample SAE3-47 | ecosystem: Environmental > Aquatic > Deep subsurface > Groundwater > Contaminated ...
TTTAGAGATTTCCAAGAGCTTTTCTCTGCGTTTCCTCTGTGTCCTCTGCGCCTCTGCGGTGAAGAAAGCTCAGCCGCTATCCGCTCAGAGTATATTGAATCGATAGGTTGTCCCGGCTTATGTTGGTGGCCGCAAATTTCAATCCCATCGAGTTACTTCTTACGATCCTTCCGGCTGCTTACGTACAGTCCCACACCGGCCAGCCCAAAAATATAACCGATTCCCGCGAAAACTTCTTTCATGCCCGGTTTTGAAATATCCTGGCGCAAAGCGGCAATCTCGCGCTTCAACTGGCCGGTTTCCCGTGTTAGCAGAGTCTTCTGCTGCTGAATCAACACCGCCAGTTGCCGGCAGTCCGGATTCCCCACGGAATCCATTTCCGGAGAAGCGCCTTCTTCGGAGACGGAAAGAGAAGGCTGTTGTTCTTCAGCGTGCAGGCCGGCGTATCCCGTGAGCAGCAGGCAGCAGGTCAACAAAAACATCATGACATACTGATATGCTATGTGGCGACAAAAACGATTGGACTCCGGTCGAGGCATCACCTCTTATTCTCCCATTTCGTCTTTTTTCAAAAGATATGTATTCCTGTGCCCCAGGGAGGCATCGATGACAATGGTCAAATCTTCATGCTTCGGAACGGGGATGGAAAACTTGCCTTCCTTGTCCGTTGTTCCTTCGGTGATCTTCTGATTCCGAGCGTCAAGAATCTCGATCTTGCCGCTTTCAACGGGCTTGCCGTCAGGAAAATAGCTTTCCATGAAGATTGTACCGTTTTCGACATAGGCAAAGATGTTCACCTTGTGAGCGTATGCGGGCGGTGCCGTTGAAATGGAAACAGCGGAAAAAAAGGCTAACATCAGGATCGTTGCATGTATCGTGCGATCTAACATATGGCGCTGAGCCATTTCCTCTCCTTACTCTCCAGTTCTTGTCTCGATATTCATAAACGCCCGAAGCCGTCACTAAGCCGTCATGGCATATCGATTGTCCGTATCCAATACACTGCGCCGATTTCCACCCCTTTAGCCGCTCCATCCTTTTTAAGCTTCCAGGGAGCTTCATGTAGCGCGGCAAAGCCCCACCAGCCGGCTCTGGGCATGGCGTAGGTGAAAACCCCGTTGTTGTCCGCCCTGATCACCTGGGTGGTGAACGGGTCCGACGGCGCCTTCAAGGGACCTTTTTCTCCGGACGCCTCATTCAGATACTCGATCTCGATCTCGGCGGAGGGCAAAGGCTTTCCTTGCATAAGAACCCGGCCCGTGAACACATTCCCGGTCCAGAGCCCATAGGGACGAGTCAGAGGAACGATCTCGATCTGTAGACCGACGGGCTTATCCCAACCTCCCTCGAGGCCCAGAGCGTTGACGCAAACCTTCGTGTAGTGGATGATGAAGATATTTTCCGAAGGCTCCCAATAGGGAGCCGGTTCCGTGAAGAAAGTATAATCTCCCGGACGTTTGATGGAAAAATCGGACTTCCAGAAGGTGAAAGTACGATCCTGACCGGCCCCTTTGCCTTGGGTCGGTTTGAGGGTGTTCAGCAGATCCTCGATTTTGCCTTGGTGGAGGACGCCGAACCGCCCGGGCTTCTCCATATCCATGTACTGACCCTCCATGGGATGGATGAACTTGGCTTCGAGCGAAATCGTTTTGGAATCGTTTTGGGTAACGATATCATCCGAAGGAAGGATCACGCCGAAATGAGCCCATACGGGACAGTCGAACATGAACAAGAACAGAAGCGAAAGGGCGATAAGATGGAATATGTACCGTGAACGCTTGCGAAACATCCTCTTCTCCTTTTTCAGAGCACAGCCGGACCCGTGCAGAGTGAGAAAACCATCAAGGCATTCCTGTAAGCCGGCAAAAAAAAAGCCAGCGCCGCTGCTGGCCTTCATGACCGTAGTTTTCTAGCTACCATTGGGTTTTGTAACCAATGATCGAATACACCTGACGTGCACCTTCTGGCGTGTCCCTTCGGGGAACGGGAAGCTTCAACTTCCCTATTGCGAAATTTCATAAGATAATTCATGGGAATTGTCAACGAAGGAAAATCATGAAGGAGGCGGACATGCCTGAAAAGAAAGCGACAAAAAGATGTTCAAAGGTTCGTAACGCTGTGCCCGTGCCGGGAGCAGGAGAAGGAGCGGAAGGAAGGCAAGGCGATCAGCCGGAATGGGCGGACTATCGAGAAGATTGTTGAGCCGGCTTCCTCGACGTAAGTTTACGTCTGCGCTTCCTGCATACGGGAGAGACCGTGAAATTCATTTGTACCCACGAGCAGCTCGAAAAGATGAAAAAGGTCATCGTCCACAACGGAGGGGAATTGATTATCGACAGGAGAGAGCCGGATGGTGTCTTCGCTGTTGCCCGAAAAATCTCATGAAGGAGCCTGGTTGGTGGCTGAGCGGAAATCGCTTGACAAGGGCTCCCGAATCTTGCTAGAGATGCCGACGAATCTAACAGCATGACGATCAGGTGCTGAGAAGCTCAAAAGGGAATCCCGTGAAAATCGGGAGCGGTCCCGCCACTGTAAACGGGGACGAAATCCACAGAGGCCACTGGGGAAGACTCGGGAAGGCGTGGAAAGTAGGATGATCCGGGAGCCAGAAGACCTGCCTGAACGTGACGGAATACGGTACGGAGTACTATCGCTATTCCTCGGGGATCAAGTTAATTCGGGTGCAATCCCTAGGACCTAAAAGGTTCTAGGGATTTTTTTTTGGGGAAGCAACGGCACCGGGCCCGCCACAGCCTGATGTTTCCCTCCTCATCGCATTCATTAACCCTTTCACCACCCGGGAGTGTTTTTCCTCCCGGGTGCTCCTCTCTTCTCCGCAAGTGTTGAATGAATGCGGGATAGTGGATTGGTTGGGGTCGATCTAATGGATGGCTTTCCTAATGGCGGGTTGGATGGATGTTCGACGTATCGGGTGATGGGCGATTTCACGCAGCGGCTATCCTGTGGAAGGCCCGTTTATGATGTTGAAATACGCACTGGTATCGCGGACGAGACAAGGAGTGCCTGATGTTGCGGTTCTGGCTATTGATGATGGTTTTTGTGCTCGTGAGTATGGTTGGGGCGGGAGGTGCTCTGGCTGCCTCTTCCAAAAAGGGTCCTCCCCGAAAAGCTATCCTTCTCGTCGCTTTTGGGACCAGCGCTCATGAAGCCCGGAAGGCCTATGATCACATTGACACTCTGGCCGGAAAAGCCTTTCCCGATGTAGAGATCCGCTGGGCTTACACATCCAGGACCATCCGGATGAAGCTGGCGGCTCAGGGAGAGACTCTGCATTCTCCGGAAGTGGCTTTGGCTCAAATGATGGACGAGGGCTTTACTCATGTAGCCGTTCTCTCGCTCCACGTCATTCCGGGGGAAGAATTTCATGCTCTTTCGCGCAATGTTCAGCTCTTCAGCGAGATGGCCGGGGGCTTTGAGCGCATCCTGTTGGCACAGCCGCTCCTTGTCTCCTATGGGGACATGGTGCGTGTGGCAAAAATATTGCTCAAAGAGATTCCCTCTGATCGAAAGCCTGAAGACGCGGTCCTTTTCATGGGGCATGGCAGCGGCAAGCACGCAGCGGATGCCATGTACGCCGCTATGAGCTATATCTTGCAGGATCTGGCGTCCAATGTGTTTGTTGCAACAGTAGAGGGCAATCCGACGCTGAACGACGTTCTCCCGAAGCTCCTGGAAAGAAAAGTCAAAAAGGTCTACCTCATTCCCTTTATGGCCGTGGCGGGAGAGCATGCCCGTAGTGACATGGCGGGAGCAAAGCCCGAGAGCTGGCAATCCGTGCTCACCAGAAACGGGATTGCCTGCAAGCCCATTCTCACCGGTTCCGCCGAATCCCCCGACATCGTCGAAGTGTGGCTGGATCATCTTCGCGAGGTCTTCTCACAACTTTAGTCGGTGAGTTGGTGAATCGATTAACCGACTCACCGACTACATAGTCATGAGCGCGAAAAGTTGTCAGGACCGACAGATCCTTGTTGTTTCATGTGTGAGCTACTGGTATTTTCGCGCGGGTGTTCCAAATATTCTGAAAATAGACGAAGGAGCCGCCATTGAATGTGAATGAAGCCAAAGTGAGGGATACGGCCTACTACGAGAAAAGAGCCAAAAAGTGGGACCGGTGGACAACGATCTCGATCCTGCTCATACTCCTTTTGCCTTTTCCCTTTGCACATTTTGAAGCGTGGCCCTCCGGTGCCGTTATTTCCGAGCATATCATCATGCCTTGGAGCCAGTTCCGGCTCTGCTACATTAGCTATCCGGAGAGGGAGTGTGTCGAGGAAGAATACGGATTCACGTGGAAAGGGGAAATTCTTCCCCGGCATCTTTCATCCCCGGCGATCTTCATTCTCAACTCCAGTGAGCCGCCTCTCTTGAAATGGCAAAGCACTCCGGATCTCGTGCTGAAAGAAGTTTTCCTCCAGGGCGAATTTCTCAAATTGAAGACCCTCTGGCAGCCTCTTCTGTTGTGGCCTCTCAAAATGGGCTTGATGGTAAGCTCTCATTGATTCTCCTTTGTCCCATTTAGCGCTACGAGGCCGCTAAGCCGCACTTGGGATGCCTTCGGGCGCACCCTTCATGGGTTGTCCCGGCTTTCATCTATTCCCAAAGAGGGCAGGAACTCCTTGTAAAAGAAGACGCTTGTCAGAATGGGCAGAAAATAATAAGCGAACCGGTAAATCAGCGTCGCCATCAGAGCGCGATCGTAATCGAGGCCCATGAGATAAAACGAACCGGCCATGGTTCCTTCCATTACTCCGATGGAGATTGGGGTGAGGGAAAAAAGAGTGGCAAAGATCCCCACGGAAAAGCCTACCATCAGAGTATGGTTGCTGATGGGGTAGTGGACCGCGAGGAAGGAAAATTTCAAGCACAAGAACATGAAGAGCCAGTCGAGAAGAGCGAAGCTTGCCGGAGCCAGAAGGATTTTGGCGTTCTTGACCATCAGGTTCATGTTTTCATTGAAGTTTTCGAAAAAGGCTTCAGCTCGCTCCTGATGGAGCCACCGGGGATAGCTCAGTTTCCTGCGTATCGCCGAAAAAATCTCCAGGGAGAGCTTCCATACCCATTTGCGAAATGATTCGTGCAAAATGAACCGGATGGTGAAAGTTGTGAGGAAAAAGGCGACCAGCAGAATCAGGATGGCGAAGCCCACTTCCCGAGTGTTCATCTTGTACTGGCTGTATAGGAAAAAGAAGCCCAAATAAATAAAGAGAACGGCTACCGTGTTGGTGAGGAAGCCGTGCACCATGGAAATGGAGAGTGTATTGCTTGGAGGGACCTTTTCCCTGGCGAGCAGGTAAACCTTTGCGGCCATTCCACTCAGGCCTCCGATGGCCATGACGTAGTTCAGCGTGCAGGAGAGGAGTGAGATGCGAAAGGATGCGGAAAAAGGCAGAATGTGGCCCATTCCTCGCAGCAGGTGATGGAGCACGGCGGCGATGCAGATGTAGCTGAGGGCGCCGGCCACGAGGACCAATATGCTCCACAGTTGATCGATTTGGTGGAAATTTTCCGCAAGTTTCCTCAGATCTGCCTGCTTGATGGTGTAAAAGAGGATGAACAAACCAAAAACAGCGGCAAACCAGAATCGTTTCCGAGTCGCTCCGATAATCAATTCGCTCTCTCCCCATCAACATGAAATGAGCTGTTCCATGATTCTTGTCCCGTGCAGCCGGGACAATCAAGCGAAGATAGCAAAATCACTAACGAATGGGAAGAAGATTAGGCCGGGTGGAGTGAATATCCCGCGCACGGGCAGGGATTGTGGGATTGAGAGATTCCGGGATTCGGATTGCCAAAGCGCTATATTCTCGCCGGCGATGTATGAGGGGCACGGCGAGAGACATCAAAGAATGATTATGGCTGCACAATACTGGGCTGTTGGGTTATAACGTTGCGATTTGTCAGTAGGTAGGTGCAGGAAAAGATGTCCGAAACCCACTTTTTTCTGGTCCAGCCCTTTTCGTTTTGCTACACTCGCTCAGGTGAAATTTTCTTGATGAAGCTCCAAGGTCTGGTATGGGGCAATCATTTCAACGCGGCTGGTAAAAGATCGGAGGTGGGAATGCGGAAGTCTCCGGGCGAGCGCAGCGGCTTTTTCAATTCTGGTATAGTGCTCTGGCTGGTGAGCTCTTTATGGGTCTTCGCCCTTTTGTCCATGAGCCTGGCTACTGCCGAGGCATCTGATCGAATCATCGAAACGGTTTCAGGTCAAAGTGGAGGCTCGCTGCCGGCAACATCCTGCCAGTTGCGCTCTCCAGCGGCCGTTGCCGTGGACGGCTCGGGTAACCTCTACATTGCCGATTCCGGCAATCACCGGGTCAGGAAAGTCGATACCCGGGGCCTCATGACGACCATCGCGGGAAACGGCTACCCCGGGTACTCGGGAGATGGCGCCTCGGCTCTTGCCGCCTCCCTGCACAATCCTTCCGGGCTGGCCGTCGACGCCGCCGGCAATGTTTTTATAGCCGACACGGATAACCATCGTATTCGCAAGGTGGATACTCGAGGAATCATATCGACGATAGCCGGAAACGGTTCGCCGGGATACTCGGGAGATTCGGGGGACGCCCTTTCCACAACCCTCCATTTCCCTCGTGGGTTGGCACTGGACGCCTCAGGCAGTCTCTTCGTCGCCGATTCCAGCAATCAACGCGTTGTGAAGCTGCAAAGTGACGGCATATTCTCGACCACCATTGTAAATCTCTACTTTCCTCAAGGAGTCGCCGTTCATCCGTCAGGGGATATCTATATCACCGATTCCAGCAATAACCGGATCATAAAGATCGACACCGCCGGTGTAATGACTCCCGTTGCAGGGAAAGGCAAGAGCGCGTACTCGGGTGATGGCGGCCCGGCCACCGCGGCGGCCCTGATGGTGCCTCAGGCCATTGCTTTTGGTGCGGGTGGAGAGCTCTACATTGCCGATACCTGGAATCATGTAATCCGCAAGGTCGATTCATCGGGTTTGATCAATACGGTGGCGGGGAGCGAAAAGGCCCTGGACCTCGGGGATGGGGGGGCGGCGGTATCGGCCAGGCTGAGATCCCCCTCGGGGCTGGCCATGGATTCGTCGGGCAATATCTATGTGGCGGATACCTTCAATCACAGGATAAGAAAAATCGACAAAGACGGCCTCATAACAACCGTGGCCGGAAATGGCTCGACGCTGCACTCGGGGGACGGCGCACCCGCGACGACCGCGCTGCTCACCTCTCCTCACGGACTGGCGGTAGAGGGCTCAGGGACAGTCTACATCGTCGATTCCGGTGCCCATGCGCTCAGAAAGATCGACACGGACGGTACCTTCACGACCATTGCAGGGACCGGTGAGCCCGCGTATTCGGGAGACGGCGATGCCGCCACCGCAGCCGGTCTCAACAACCCAACGGCGATTGCCCTCGAGGGCACGGGCACTATCTACATTGCCGACTCCAACAACCACCGAATCAGAAAAATCGATACGCAGGGCATTATCACGACCATCGCCGGAAACGGACGCCCTGAGTTTTCGGGAGAGGGAGCCCCGGCTTTTTCCGCCGGCCTGCACAATCCCAACGGGGTTCATGTCGATGCCCTCGGCAACATATTCATTGCCGACACTCATAACCACCGCATCCGGAAGATAGATACCCGGGGGATCATATCCACGGTGGCCGGAAACGGCTCCCCCGGATACTCGGGCGATGGCGCGGATGCACTCTCGGCAAGGCTTTTCGCACCCCACGCGGTGGTCGCAAGTGGGGCGGGAGACCTCTATATCGCAGACACCTACAACCATTGCATCCGGAAAGTCGATGCTCAGGGTATCATATCGACAGTGGCCGGAAGTGGTTCACCCGGATACTCCGGCGACGGAAGTGACGCCTCTTCGGCGAGCCTCTTCTCTCCTTACAGTATCGCTCTTGATCCCTCGGGCTTTCTGATCGTGGCGGATACCTACAACTACAGGTTGAGAAGGGCTCACGACGCCGGAGTGATAGAGACCGTTGCAGGCAGTGGATCAGCCGGCTTTTCCGGTGACGGTGGGCTCGCTACCTCAGCCGAGATTGGTCGTGTTCATGGCGTTGCCGTCGATGAGCTGGGGAACCTGTACATAGCGGAAAAAGACGGTGGTCGAGTAAGAAAAATCCATGACGGCATACCCGCCATTCCGACATATCGAACCGTATGCCGGGCAGGATGCGGTTATACGTCCATTCAGGCTGCAATAAGCGCAAGCGGGAATGGGGATACCGTGCGCGTAAGCGACGGTATATACAATGAGAACATCAATTTTCAGGGGCGGGCCGTAAGAGTTGAATCCTTGAATGGTCCTGCCGTGACCGTCATTGACGGGCAAGGCCTCGATACCGTAGTGAGGCTCATAACGGGTGAAGGCTCCGGGTCCGTTCTGTCCGGATTTACCGTGCGAAACGGGCTGGCGGTTTTTGGAGGCGGCGTCTACCTGGACGGCACGAGCCCGGTAATCGAGAATTGCCGGATCGAGAACAACGAGGCGCTTTCAAGCGGGGGAGGGCTCTATATTGCCAACGGTGCCATGCCTCTGCTGAGCGGTTCGTACGTTGTCGGGAATCATGCCTCGATTTCGGGCGGGGGTATATACTGTGGAACAGGCTCGAGCCCGGTACTCAAGTTGTCGGAGCTTGCCGCGAACTGGACGGAAGCCCATGGCGGAGGCATTCAGTGCGAGGGAGGATCGATCAACGTAAGCGAGAGCCGGCTGACCGGAAACCTTGCCGATCTGGCCGGCGGGGCGATTGCCGCTTCAGGGGGCTCAGTGCTCCTTCTTGACCGCACGACGGTAACCGGCAGCTCCAGCGGGGGCTCGGGAGGCGGCATGTATCTTTCCGAAGATTCCAGCTCTATTTTGTGGAACTGTCTGATTACTCACTCTACTGCCGGTTCTCAGGGCTCGGCCTTTGACCTGGCTCAGAATGCATCCCTTTTTCTCTACAATTGCACCGTCAGCGATAATCTTTCCGCTACTGGAGGGGCGGTCAGCGCTACCGACTCGGTCGGCGTCGTGCACAATAGCATCTTTTGGGCCAATTCAGGGAATATGGATGCAATCGCCTCCCAATTGACCATCTCTTATTCAGACGTATACAGTGATCAAGGGGTATTTCCCGGCGACGGCAACACCAATACCGATCCACTCTTCAGGGCTCCAGGGAGCAGTTACCGCCTCCAGCCTTCCTCCCCCTGTATCGACGTGGGCTCTGTCACGGACAGCCCGTCCAATGATATCGAGGGCAGGTTGCGTCCTTTGGGTGCGGGTGTGGACCTTGGTGCATACGAAACGGACAGCACTGGTCCAGTCGCCTACAACCAGAGCCTTTCCGCCAAACAGGACGCTTCGATAGAAATCACTCTTGCCGCTCATGACCCGGACAACGAAACGTTGGTCTATGCTTTAGAAACCGTACCCGGCTTTGGTACCGTCTCGGGAGCCCCGCCTCTTGTCACCTACACGCCGGATGCCGGTTACTTCGGCTCCGACAGCTTCACTTTCAAGGCGGGCAACGGGTATAAAGATTCCAACATCGCCACGGTCTCGATCACTATCCAGCGGCACAACACCGCTCCCCTGGCGATTCACGGCACACTTGCCGCCATGGAAGACCAGTGCTCCCCGGGAGCCCTGAGCGCCACGGATGACGACGGGGACAGCCTCACGTACCGTCTCGTTGCAGACGGGGCCAAGGGCAGGGTCACGATCCAGGACGCCGCGACGGGGGCCTTCAGCTACTGCTCGCGACCAAACACTTACGGTACCGACAACTTTACCTTCGTGGCTTTCGATGGCACCGAGTATTCCAACATCCAGACGGTGACCGTAACCATCGAGCCTGCAAACGATGCACCCAGGGCAATGAGCTGCCGCCTGACCACAAATGAGGATGTTCCGGCGGAGGGAGTGCTCTTTGGGTGGGATCCGGACGAGGAAAACATCACCTATTTTCTAGTCGGGAATGGAAAAACGGGTACTGCCGTCATTACCAATCCTCTAACCGGATCGTACACTTACACGCCGGCGCCTGACGCCTATGGCAGCGATACGTTCAGGTTTGCGGTAAGCGACGGAAAAGCCGATTCAAATACATCGGTCGTATATGTAACCATCAATCCCGCAGACGACAGCCCGACTGCCGTCGATCTGAGCGTGAAGGCAGGACAAAATGCCTCTACCCCGGTTACTCTCTCCGGGAGAGACCCGGATGGGGATTCCCTGACCTATTCACTTCTGTCAAATCCCTCCAACGGCAGTCTTTCGGGAGCCCCTCCCAGGCTCATCTATACTCCGAACAGCGATTATCTCGGTCCGGACAGCTTCACCTTCAAGGTCAACGATGGGCATTCGGATTCGAATACCGCCACCGTTTCCCTGAGTGTAGTGCCGAGAATCCTGACGAATGTCGTTGTGCAGACGGTGCCTGAACGAGGGACCTCGGAGCTTGAGGTCAAACTGAGCGGCGCGCCTTCATCCGAGCAGACAATCTCGGTGGCCAGGGCGGAGGGAGACGAAGATATTTCCGTTCAGCAGGGCGCTTCGTTGATCTTTAACATTTCCAACTGGGATACTTATCAGATAGTCACCCTGAGCGCGGCTCCCGACGTCGATGCGGTCGACGGCGCGGCCACCGTGCGGCTCACGGCGGACCAGTGCGTCGGAATAGACGTGAAGGTGGTGGAAGACGACTCGTGGCAACAGAATCTCCTGTGTGCTTTTCCTGATATGAATGCCAACGGATCGACGGAAATCCCCGTACTGAAGACAGATCCCATTTTGCAGACCAATACCGTCTCCATCAAGGACGGCAATACCGGCCAGCGCATAACACGCTTCAACTGCCTCACGGGGTACGCCGCGAAGGCTATTGCAGCTATCAATGAAAACGGGATACCGAAGCTTGCGGTCGTCGGGGGGAATCCTGACGGAGCAGTCAAAGTTCTGGTGAAAGATCCCCTGGGGCAGTCCGCCAGATCGGTTTTTGCCTCCCTTTCCGGAGACATTTTGAATGCGGTGAGCGTCCTGCCGGATATTTCGGGCAATGGAGCGCCGGAGCTTGCGGTGCTGAAAACGGTTATGGCAACGGGTAACGTAGCCGTACAAGTGAGAGACATGGCTACGAGCAAAGTGCTCCGCTATATAAGGTGCCTGACGATGGAAATACCCCAGGCCATGGCGGTGCTACCCGACGTAGGCGGAAACGGGGCTCCGGGTCTGGTGGTTCTTGGCTCATCGGCCGTCAGCCATCGTGCCGCAGCGCAAATCATCGATGCCATGACCGGAGGAGCTATACGGAGCATCTCCTTCGGCCTATCCTTCAGACCGCACGCAATGGTGGTTGTGCAGGACACGAATGGAAACGGAACGCCGGATATCCTGTTTGGAGGGTCGGATACCGCTACCGGCACCGTCATTATCCAGCTCCGGGATTCGCTGACGGGAGCCCTCCTCAAAACGGCTTCTCTGAGCACCATCTCCGTTTTGCAGGCGCTGAAGGTCATGTACGACATCAATGGAAGTTCAGCGCCCAGATTCGTCGCTCTTGGAATCGACGCCACAACCGGCAAGAGCGTGGTTCAAATTTCCGATGTTCTAACCGGGACCTCGCTGCTGACATTTTCTCTCGGAGCCATCGATGAGGTCTGTGCCATGACGTTGATTCCCGACGCAAACGGGCTCGAAGAGCCCCAGCTCGCGGTGCTCGGAATGACACCCGGTACTGAAACAATGGTCTTGCAGGTAAGAGATCTGAGCAACTGGAGTATCCTTAGCCAAAGGGCGGTACCCTGATCGAGCGGAAAGAAAAGGGAATTGCCGTGTATACTTTGAACGGTCATGATGTGCGCTCTTGTGTTCACCGCAGAGACGCCGAGGACGCAGAGAGAACGCAGAGAGTCGTTGAAATTCTTATAGAATTCCTCTGCCTTTTCTCTGCGCTCTTTGCGTCTCCGCAGTGAAAAGCTCACATTGTGCCCGCTTGAATATATGTACAGGAACAGAATTACATGCAAAGCATCACCCTGTTGATCAAGCCGGCTTCATACCACTGCAACATGAGCTGCGGGTATTGCTTCTACAAGCGGGTCCGAAGCGTCTATCCGGAGAAGAGCTGCTTCATGACTCTCGATACCGCACGCGAGCTCGTCCGCCGGACACTCGCCCTCGGATGTCGAGAGAGCCAGTTCTGCTGGCAGGGGGGAGAACCGAGCCTGCTCGGCCTCGACTTCTTTCGAGAGATTGTGAAATTTCAGGCAGAGCTGGCCGCTCCGGGACAGATCGTCATCAATACTTTTCAGACCAATGGAACACTTATCGATGAAGCCTGGGCCGGCTTCTTTGCCAGGTATCGCTTTCTGGTCGGTTTGAGCCTCGACGGACCCCGCCACATTCATGACCGTTACAGAAGATTCGGCTCGGGGAAAGGTACCTTCGATCTCGTCATGAAGACTGCCAATCTGCTGAAAGAGAGCGGGGTCCGGTTCAACATCTTGAGCCTTTTGACCGAGGCCGGCGTGGCCGAGCCCGTTGAGCTGTACCGGTTTTTCAGAGAGAAGGGATTTTCGCACCTGCAGTTCATACCCTGTGTGGAGTGGGATCCCCTTACCAAAGAGAGCCTGCCTTTTTCGATCTCCGGGCACGCTTTGGGTAAATTCTACTGCAATCTCTTCGATACATGGCTTCGAGACGGATTCTGGAACGTGTCCATTCGCGCCTTTGAAGACATTTTGCTCTACTACATCGATCATGCCCACGTATCCTGCACCCATTCGGAGCGCTGTGATTCGTATCTTCTCGTGGAACATAATGGAGATGTTTATCCCTGTGATTTCTTTGTCTACCCCGAGTGGAAGCTGGGCAACATCATTGCGGACGGATATGAAAAAGTGCTCGCCAATCGCGTCCGGCGCGGATTTGCCTTGCTGAAAGCCGATCTCCCGGAGGAATGCAAGGACTGCAAATGGCTTGATTTCTGCCATGGAGACTGCTTGAAATTTCGCGGAAATGACCTGGGACGCTCAGGAGGCTCCAGCGTTATCTGTGAAGCACATAGAATGCTGCTTGAGCACATGTCACCCCATCTTGAATCGATCAGGCAGACGGCTCTGCGCTTTCGAAGAGATGGTGCCGGGCGGAAGAGCCCCGCCGGAGTCGGTAGGAATAGTCCGTGTCCGTGCGGGAGCGGCTTGAAGCACAAGAAATGTTGCGGTCGATAGTCTCTTCCGCAGAGGAGGGAGAGAAGACAATGAGGAGTTACCGATGAGTGATGAGGCGTGCAGGGAGAAGTCCAGACGTGAATTCCTCAAGATATTGGGCGGCTGCGCAGCCGCCGTCACCTTCCCGGGATTGTACGGCACCGTTGCCCAAGGGCAGGCGACCGCAAGCAGGCCCAATGTCCTGATGATCGTAGCCGATGATCTCAACGACTGGGTCGGATGTCTGGGAGGCCACCTTCAGGCCAGGACCCCCAACATAGACCGGCTTGCCCAGCGGGGAGTGCTCTTCGACAATGCTCATGCGGCCGCCCCGATATGCAATGCCTCGCGCGCCAGCTTCCTGACTGGCCTCAGACCTTCGACTTCGGGCATCTACGATAACGATCAGCCGCTAAGGAGCTATCTTCCCAACGTGGTCACGATGCCTCAGCATTTCATGGCCAACGGCTATCGTACAATGGGCGCGGGGAAGTTCTTCCATCATGTCGATCCCGGCTCGTGGCAGGAATATTTCCCGTCCAAGGCTTTGTTCAAGCACCGGCCGACCGAGCCGTTTCCACCGCACGTTCCTTTATGCAAGCTGTCCGGCATCGATGAGGAATCCGATTTCGGTCCCTTGCAAGTGGCGGATGAGGAGATGGGGGACGGGAAAATAGCTCGCTGGGCCGCGGAAGTCCTGGGAAGAAAGTACGAACGGCCCTTTTTCCTCGGCATAGGGATGGTTCGGCCTCACAAGCCGATGTACGCACCAGGCAAATACTTCGACGAATACCCCGCCAAGAGCGTCTCTTTGCCGGTGATCAATCTGCATGATCTGGACGACCTCCCGCCGGGCGGGGTCAATTTCGCCAGGGCCTTTGGCCCTGACGGATTCAGGATACTTCAGGACGGATTGCCTGAAGCCGTGGCTGCTTATCTGGCGGCGACGACTTTTGTGGATGCACAGATCGGAATCATTCTCGATGCCTTGGATGAAAGCCCTTACGGCGGCAACACCATTGTCATATTCTGGACGGACAACGGTTTTCATTTCGGCGAGAAGCTGCACTGGGCAAAGAAAACTCTATGGGACAGATCGACCCACTGTCCCCTCATCATGGTCGTTCCGGGTCTGACCACGCCGGGTGGCCGTTGTACCAGGACGGTCAGCATGATGGACGTCTACCCGAGCCTCGCCGACATCTGCGGGCTGTCACCGAGGAGCGATCTCGAGGGCGTGAACCTCAAGCCTCTTTTGCAGGACCCCAATGCAACCTGGGATCGTCCCGCAGTCACCACTTTCATGACGAACAATCACACTGTCCGCTCCGAGAGGTGGCGCTACATCCGCTACAGTGACGGCGGCGAAGAGCTCTATGATCATGAAAACGATCCCCATGAGCACAACAATCTCGCCCAAGTGCCGGGCTACGAGCAGATCAAGACGGATCTGGCTTTATGGCTGCCGCAGGTCAACATGCCTTGATATTCCCATTGCGTACCGAGGACTACCGGCATAAGACGTGAGATGCCTCACGCGGGCTACTCACATAAGGCGGGACCCCTTGAACGGTAGGGCGGGGTTGCGTCCCCGCCACGCTCACGGCTCACCAAGCTTGGCGAGTTGCGAGCGTGGCGGGGAC
>Ga0074199_1001938_pt1 | contig 14852 bp, 10 predicted proteins | sample EPASupsiteSAE347_FD_64528 | JGI IMG/M metagenome (GOLD analysis project Ga0074199, IMG submission 64528) | Bioremediated contaminated groundwater from EPA Superfund site, New Mexico - Sample SAE3-47 | ecosystem: Environmental > Aquatic > Deep subsurface > Groundwater > Contaminated ...
CATCGGCTATGCAGCCATGCTGAACTTCTTTTTCCTGGGCTGCGAATTCTTTGTTGCGTATTACAGCCAGATCCCCGGCCACATGCACACCTTGGACTATCTCTTCTGGGGTCTTGGCCATGGCGATCAGGTCTATAATAACCTGGTGCCCTTCATGCGGGCTTCCGTGGTCATGGGGTTGGCGGGTATCGCCCTGATCTTCGTCTCCCGGGCAAAACAATCCGATGGGTTGCTGGTGGTTTCCTGCCTCCTCATCTTCATCGCCTTCTGGATCGACAAGGGCCTTGGCCTGGTGCTCGGCGGTTTTGTGCCGAACATGCTGGACCAGGTCACCGAGTACTACCCCAGCGCCCAGGAGCTCGGCATCACCGCCGCCATCTGGGCCACCGGCTTCTTCATCCTCTCCATCCTCTACAAGGTGGCGATCAGCGTCAAGCTCGAGAAGGAAGCCTAAAAACAGCTTCTGTGCTGCATGGTTGGTTCAAGGCAAGCTCCTCATGGGGCTTGCCTTTTTTTATGCTTGAGCCGCCGCCCGGTCCCATGCACGGACAATAATATGGGTGGTTTGCCCGGCCGTTATGTTGTATTCTACCGATATCGTTGAAAATTGATCCTGCTGTGTTCCGGTTTTCCGCAATGGACACCAAAAGGCTGAGTGCACCATGACGCCATCACCCGCATCCAACAAACCGGCAATCGCCTCGGTCCTCGATAAGATCGGCAACACCCCGCTGGTGCCGATCAAACGCCTGAATCCCATGAAGAAGGTGGCGATCTACGCCAAGCTTGAGGCCTTCAACCCCGGCGGTTCGATCAAGGACCGCGTGGCTCTCAACATGATCGAAACCGCCGAGGCCGAGGGCGAACTGACCCCGGACAAAATCGTGCTGGAGGCCACCAGCGGCAACACCGGCATCGGCTTGGCCATGGTCTGCGCGGTCAAGGGCTATAAATGCCAGCTGATCATGCCGGAATCCGCATCCATCGAACGGCGCAAGATCATGGAGGCCTTTGGCGCCGAAATCCTGCTCACCCCAGGCAAACGCGGCACCGATGGAGCCATCGAGCAGGCCTATGCCCTGGCCCGCCAATACCCGGATCGCTATTTTCTCACCGACCAGTTCAACAATGCGGCAAACTGGCTGACCCATTACAAGACAACCGGGCCGGAAATCTGGGAGCAGACCGGGGGCAAGGTCACCGATATCGTCGCCACCCTGGGCACCTCCGGTACGGTCATGGGGTTGTGTAAGTATTTTGCCGAGTTCCACCCGGAAGTGCGCATCACTGCGGTGGAGCCCTTTCTCGGGCACAAACTGCAAGGGCTCAAGAACATGAAGGAGTCCTATACCCCAGGAATTTTTGATAAAAAACTGCCATTTCAGATCATCAACATCCCGGATGAGGAGGCCTTCACCACGGTCCGCCTCCTGGCCCGCAAAGAGGGGATTTTTGCCGGGATGAGCTCCGGGGCGGCCATGTCCGCGGCCCTAACCCGCGCCGCCCAATTGAAGGAGGGGGTACTCGTGGCCCTCTTCCCCGACGGCGGCGAGAAGTATCTGTCCACCGAGCTTTTCACCAAGCAGGACGCAGAGGAGTCCCAGCAGGCGGAGCTGCGCTTTTTCAATACCCTTTCCCGCAAGAAAGAGGTGTTCAAGCCCATTGTCCCTGATACCGTGACTTTTTACGCCTGTGGCCCAACCGCCCACGAACTGGCTCATCTGGCCCACTGCCGCCGTTTTATGGTTGCCGATCTCATCCACCGGGTGCTCTTGCTGAAAGGCTATCAGGTCAGATTCTATATGAATTTCACCGACTTGGACGACAATACCATCCAGGGCGCGGAGCGGCGCAAGGAGAGTCTCGCCGGGTTTACCGGAACATATATCCAGGAATTCAAACAGGACATGGCCGCACTGGAGATGGAGGAAGCCGCCGGCTACCCGAAGGCCTCCGAACATGTACCGGACATGATCGCCCTGGCCAAAAAGCTGGTGGATAAGGGGTATGCCTATGAAAAACACGGCTCCATCTACTTTGACATCTCGAAATTCGCCAAATACGGCAAGCTTTCCGGCGTGGATTTGAGCAAGATTCAGGTCGGGAAAACCGTTGATCTGGACGACTATGAAAAGGAAAACCCGGTTGATTTCACCCTGCTCAAGCGTTCGACCTTGAGCGAGCTAAAAAGCGGCATCTTTTTTCAGACCGATTGGGGAAACATGCGGCCCGGCTGGCATATCGAATGCGCGGCCATGACCCTGAATCTGCTCGGGGAAACCATGGATATCCATACCAGCGGCCGCGACCTGCTTTTCCCCCACCACGAAAATGAGAACGCCATTGCCGAGGCGCTCACCGGCAAGCCCCTGGCCAACTTCTGGCTCCACAGCGAGCTGCTCCTGGTCGACGGCAAGAAGATGTCCGCTGACAACCAGAATCTCATCACCCTGCGGGATGTTCTGGCCAAGGGCTACACCGGCAGGGAGATGCGCTATTTCCTGATCCGCACCCATTACCGCAAACCGATCAATTTTTCCTTCCGCAGCCTGGACGCTGCCCGCAAGGATCTGCGGCGGCTCGACGGCTTTGTCGGCAAGCTGCTCTGCCTGCCGCCGGGGCTGCCCCACCCCGAGGTCGCCGCCTATCTCTCCGGCATGGAAGACCGCTTCTTCGCCGCCCTGGACGACGATCTCAATGTTTCCAAGGCCTTTGCCGCGCTGTTCGATTTTGTCAAAAAGACCAACCCCATCCTGAGCCAGGGCCTCCTTGACCGCGAACAGAAGGACTATATCCTGGAAGCCCTGCGCCGGATCAACACCGTCTTGCGGATCATGCGGCTTGAGGAATGCCCCCTTGCCCCGGAGATCGACCGGCTGATCCGGGACAGGGAAGAGGCGAGAAAGCAAAAGGACTGGCAAAAGGCGGATGGGGTGCGCCAGGAATTGGCCAAAAAGGGCTTCGAGGTGGTCGATACCGCCAAAGGCCCGGTCTGGAAAGAGGTGGAGAAGCAAGAATAGGGTTTGGCCAAGGATGCGCGGGCGAAAACGGTATTGCTTTCTTGGCCCGATCGTTCTAATATCTGTCCCACACGGGCGCCCGTAGCTCAGCCGGATAGAGCACCGGCCTTCTAAGCCGTAGGTCAGAGGTTCGAATCCTCTCGGGCGCACCACATCATGATCGGTTTGGCAAACCGTCTCGCTAGGTCTCCATCATCTGCCAGAGGGTCTGGCCCAAGGCTAAAAGCGGCGCGACAAACAGGGTGACAATGAGCAGCGCCTGCCTCTGGAGCCACGAATTTGTAAGCAGCTCGATCATCCCGCCGGAGTCGCCACCCAGCCAGAAGGCCAGAAGGGGAAAGAGCAAAGCCCCCGCCCCCAGCAGAACAATCTCGGTGATGAGCAACTTCCGGCTAAAAAGCTTTGCCCCGTCACATAAAATCCTCACCCACGCCATCCTTGCCGCGAGCGGTTTCAAGGCGTTGCAACTCTCCCGGACCTGGGCCAGCCTTTCCTGAACAGTCTGGTAGAGCTGGCCATGCATGTTCTGCTGGGCAAGACCTTCCAGTTCACTGAGCGTTTTCCGGGCGTCCTGGAGTATTTCTTGAAAATTCGGGAAAAAAGATTGGTACGGATACCCCTGCCAGTAACGCCGGAAGGACTCCCAGATAGCCAGGATCTCCTCAATATCGGCCTTCATGGCATCAAGGGTATTTTCCTGCAACCGGTAGCAGGCGCGCAACAATGCCTGCGCCTTGTGTGCCACCTCAAGAAGGTCGTAATAGCTGCCCTGGGCAAACTGCTTTTCAAGGGAGGCAAGGTCGGCGAACAGGGCTGCCGGTCTTGCCTCCTCGGAAAACCAGGTCTGGAGATCCCGACAGACTTCCTGGGCCTTGAAGAGGTTTTCTTCGGCCTCTTGTCTTTGGACCTGCAGCCGGACGGAGAGGAGATCTTCAACCGGTCCGGCAACACCAAGCAATTGCGGATCCATGAGCGCAGCCAGAAAAAGCTCTTTGCGGTCGGCAACCAGGGCCCGGAGCTGCCTCAACCCTTTCTCCCCCATGTCCCCCTGAACCATGAGCTGAACCTGCCGGTACAGAGCCTCGGCTAGATCACGGCGCAGACTGAAAACAGTGTCCAAGGAATGTCCCGCCTTCCAGTGATCACCGCGAAGGGCATAATACCGGGACTGCAACAGGGCGATATAGATCTTTTCCTTGTCGGAATTCGCGATGATCGCGGCATGCTCCAGAAAATGCTCCAGATCGCTGTCCCGATCGAGTTCCAGGGCGACAAAGGCGCGGCCGATGGTGGCATAAAACTGCTTGCCCTTTGGCCGCCGGCTTTCCTCGACAAAGAGATCCTCGGCTTGGGCGTGCTGGCCCACCCGCAGACAATCAAGACCGAGATGCAGGCTGTGGCTGTCCACCGAGACCATGTCCGGCTTGAGCAATTCCTCCCATTTGGAACTGCTGTTAAAGGCAATGTTCCACAAAAACCTGGGCTGATAGATCAGGCTCAGGTCAAAATAGGCCAGATACACCTGAAGGATGGGGCTTTGCCGGACCTGGGACACGGTGAGCCCGGTCGCCATGGTATTGATCAATTTCTCCTGGGTAGACATGGCCTTGCCGAACAGCTCGCTCAAGGTTTCAAGGGGCAGATACCCGGCCGGGGCGATCCCCGGGGTGGCCAGGGTCAGCATCTTGCCAGGACAGTCCGCAGGCCGGTGGGTCGCCATGCCGCAGTAAAAACAGGGGGGAAGCGGGCCGGCAAGGGGAAGGGCGCGATGGGGGAAAATCTCGACCCGCGGAATTTCCGGGATGGCCAAGGAGAGCAGATACAAACCGTTGTCGGCCTCGGCATAGGTGTGGGACAACAAATTTTCCCCGGCCTGGCCTTCCGGCCAATGCTGTTTCAAGATGGGGGTTGCATGGGGCTGCTCGTGCTGGAGAAGATCCCAGAAGCTTGCCACGGGATCATGCTCCGGGCCGGGCGGCTCACCCTCTTTTTCAAGGTGCAAAACAATATGCAGGGGCAGGGGGCCAAAGGTCTCCTTCCACTCATACACCTTTTTCAACCGGGCCAAGCTTTCCAGCAGCGAGATACAGGCGGTTTCCGGCTGGGTGAAATGAAAAAGGAGGAGGGACTCCGTACTGGCGGAATCTTCTTTCCCTTTTACGGCAAGGGCATGGCGCAGATCCAACAAAAAATCCGCCCAGCTTTCTCCCAGGATATTCTGCCCCTGGTAGTTCAGAGCCTGAAGGGCGAGGAGAAAAGTGAATTCCGCCATGGATGAAATAGTCTGGTCCTTGTAAAAAAGTCTGCCCCGGGCTTACAGGCACTTGTCCAGAATAGCGCGGGCTTCCTTGTGGCCGGGATCAATACGGAGCACCTTCGAGACCCACTGGTCGGCCCGAACCAGCTGTTTCATGGCATAATAGGCTTTGCCCAGAACCAGGAAGAGTTCGATATCATCGGTGATTTTCTCCGCCGCCTTTTCCAGCACCTTGACTGCTTCGTTGGTCTCGCCCGCGGTGAACAGGGCCATGCCGATCTTTTTGTTCAGATAGATCCGTTCCGGGTCCGCCTTCAGCACCTCCCGGTAACATTTAACCGCCAGATCCCCGAGACCGCAGCCATTGCAGGTGTCGCCGATATCTTCCTTGAAGTCGATATCGTTGCTCTTTGTTTTCAACACCAGCCGCAGGACTTTTTCCGCCTCGGGCAACTGGTTCTTCTTGATGAGCAGCTTGGCAAAATTCATGGCCCGGTCCGCGTGCCTGGGGCTGATCTCCATGGCCCGGTTGAAGTTTTCCATGGCCATTTCCATCTTGCCCTGACGGTAGTAAATCTGGCCCAGGGCATGGTAGGAACTGACATCAAGCCGGTTGATCTCCACGGCCTTTTCAAAGCAGAGCTGGGCTTTTTTCAAGTCGCCTTTCTTGCCGAAGAGCCTTCCGAGTTCCCGGTAGGGCTTGGAAGAGCGATCATTGATCTTGGCCGCCTCCGTGGCCGCGCCAATGGCGCCGTCAAGATCGCCTTTTTCATCAAGGGTCCGCGCCTGCAGCAACAGTTGGTTGAAGGGAGAAGGGTTATTGATCTGGCCCAGCAGCTCCATAACCTTCTGCTCCAGGGTCGCGGTGACAAAGGGCTTGGTCATGTACGCATCGACATCATGCTCGGCCGCTTCGGCGACAATATCCATATTGGCTTCCGCGGTGACCATGAGAAAGGGGATGTCGCGCCATTTCTTGGTGGCACGGATCAACCCCAACAGCTCGGTGCCCGACATATAGGGCATGTTGTAGTCACAAATAATGAAGTCGATGACGATATTCTCGGTCTGGAGAAGCTTCCAGGCATCCCTCCCATTGGCCGCCTCGTAAAACTCCTTGCCGAAATGGACCAGCTTCAGCATGGCCTTGACGGACCGGCGCATGTTGTCGATGTCGTCCACAACAAGAAAAACCATGTCTTTTGGCGCTTTGAGCTTCATCCGACTTCTCTTCCCTTTGCTGAAAGCTGTCAGCTCTGTATTACAGGGGCAAGCTGAAATAAAACCGGGAACCCGTTCCCGGTTCGCTCTCGACTCCGATCCGCCCCCGGTGAATCTCCACGGCCAGACGGCAGAAATAGAGGCCCAGGCCTGTGCCGACCAGGGCATCCTGCTTGTCGGAAATTCTGGCGTACTTCTCAAAAATGACATGCTGTTTCGCCGCAGGGATACCGGGGCCTTGATCCTGCACATAAAATTCAAGCTGCTTTTTACCCACTACCTGCCTACAGCCAAAACGGATCGTGGTGTTGCTGGCGCAATAGCCAAGGGCGTTGGTGAGCAGGTTCTGCAACACCCGCAGAATGAGGATCCGATCCAGGGCAATCCGCGGCAGATCCGCCTCTACCTCCAGAATCAGCTCAACATCCTTGATTCTGGCCATGCCCTTGATGCTGCTCAGACATTCGGCCAGCATGGGACCGGGCGCGACAACCTCCTTGATGGGCGCGAGCTTGCCGTCTTCGATCTTGCCGATGGTCACCAGATTCGAGACCATGCGCACCGCCCGGTCGCACCCCATCTGGGCCGACTCCAGAAACTCCCGGTTTTCCTCGGAAACGGTGTAGGAGAGGATATCGAGATTGGCTACCACCTCGGAGAGCGGGCCCTTGAGGTCATGGATCAGCATGCGGGAGAGTTCGGCGCGCAAGGTTTCCTGATGCCGCAATTCCTGATTGCGCTCCCGGAGGGTGCGCTGCTGCCGCCGGAGATCCTGTTGCAGGTTTTCCTGGACAAGCAGGGAGAGAATGACGCTGCTGAAGTCGAAAAGACGGGTGATATCCTCCTTGAGCAGATCCCGGTCCCCGATCTTGTCGGTCACATTGATGACGCCCAGCACCTTGCCCTTGTGGAGGATCGGCATGGACAGCAGCGAGTTGCGCCGGTAATTACTCCGGCATTGTCCGCCAAAGCGCTTGTCCTTGCAGATATCCTTGATAAAAAGGGGCTCCTGGTGCCTGGCCACCCAGGAGGCAACGGAGCTCTCGTCGTCAATGCGCTGCTCATGGCCGATGATCCCGGCACGGCTTGCCGCCCGGACCACCAGATATTTCTTGCGTTCCAGCACCATGAGGGAACCTTGCTCCACCCCCAGATACTCGAGGATAACCTCCAGAATCCGGCCCAAACGCGCTGGATAATCAAGATGCCGGGTATTGATCACCCCGGCAATCTGGGAAAAACTGTCCAGGAGCCGATTGGCCAGCTCCAGATCCCGCAACTTTTTCTCTCCACCCTTCACGGCAACCCCTTTCCCCTTAGAGATTAGTCGGCAACGCCCTGCTTCCCTTCAGAAAATCATCTTGCCCTTCATGGTATCACAAAAAAAACCGCGGGGTAAAGCGGCAACTGAGGGTTACTCCCATTCGATGGTTCCCGGTGGCTTGCCGGTGATATCGTAGACCACCCTGGAGATGCCGCGCACCTCGTTGCAGATGCGCCTGGTGACGTGGTCGAGGAATTCGTAGGGCAGATGGGCCCAGCGGGCGGTCATGAAATCCACGGTCTCCACGGCGCGCAAGGCCACGACATGGGCGTACTGGCGGTTGTCGCCCACCACGCCCACCGAGCGGACGGGCAGGAAGACGGTGAAGGCCTGGGAGACCTTGTCGTAGAGTTCGTTCTTGCGCAGCTCCGAAATGAAGATGTCGTCGGCCAACCGCAGGGTGTCGGCGTAGTCCTTGCGCACCTCGCCCAGGATCCGCACCCCGAGGCCCGGTCCGGGAAAGGGGTGGCGGTAAACCATCTCCGAGGGCAGCCCAAGCTCGACGCCGATGGTGCGCACCTCGTCCTTGAACAGTTCACGCAGCGGCTCCACCAGCCCCAGTTTCATATGCTCGGGCAGACCGCCCACGTTGTGATGGCTCTTGATCACCTTGGCCTTGCCGGTCTTGGCTCCGGCCGACTCGATGACATCCGGGTAGATGGTGCCCTGGGCCAGCCACTTGACATTGCTGAGCCTGGCCGCCTCCTCCTCGAAGACCTCGATGAAGGTGTTGCCGATGATCTTGCGTTTCCGCTCCGGATCTTCCACGCCCTTGAGCTTGGTCAGAAACCGCTCCTCGGCGTTGACCCGGATCACCTTGACCCCCATGTGCCTGGCAAAGGTGGCCATCACCTGTTCGCCTTCGTCCAACCGCAGGAGCCCGTTGTCCACAAAGACGCAGGTGAGCTGGGTACCGATGGCCTTGTGCAGCAAGGCGGCGACCACCGAGGAATCGACCCCGCCGGAAAGCCCCAGCAGCACCTCGTCGCTGCCCACCTTGGCGCGGATCTGCGCAAGGGAGTCGTTGATAATGTTGTCCGGGGTCCAGAGGCGGCCGCAGCCGCAGATCTCATGGACAAAACGCTCGATGATCCGTTTGCCCTGGCGGGTGTGGGTCACCTCCGGATGGAACTGGAGCCCGTAGAAGCGGCGGGACTCATCGGCCATGCCGGCCAGGGGGGCGTTGTCGGTCTCGCAGATGGCCACGAAACCCTGGGGCAGCTTGTTGACCCGGTCGCCGTGGCTCATCCAGACATCGAGCAGCCCGTATCCCTCGGGGCTGGCGTGGTCCTCGATGTCGGCGAGCAGCTTGGAGTGGCCGCGAGCCCGCACCTGGGCATAGCCGTACTCGCGGTGGCTGGAAGGCTCCACCTCGCCGCCCAGCTGGGCCGCCATGGTCTGCTGGCCGTAGCAGATGCCGAGCACCGGCACGCCCAGGGTGAAAACCACCTCGGCGGCCCGGGGGGTCTCGGCCTCATGCACCGATTGCGGCCCGCCCGAGAGGATGATCCCCTGGGGTCCGAAAGCCCGGATCTCGTCCGAGGTCATGTCCCAGGGATGGAGTTCGCAATACACCCCGGCCTCCCGCACCCTGCGGGCAATGAGCTGGGTGTACTGGGAGCCGAAATCAAGAATCAGTATCTTTTCGCTATGGATATCCATGATTCACCTTTGGTGAAGAGAGTGAAAAATGAAAAATGGAGAGTGAAAAATGAAGGACAATACCATGCTCCCGGTTCCGCTTTTCATTCGCAACTTTTCACTTTTAGTTTTTCACTTGTAATTGCCTTATCCCAACCGGTAATTCGGGGCCTCCTTGGTGATGATCACGTCGTGGACATGGCTTTCCTTGAGGCCCGCGGCGGTGATCTTGACAAACTTCGCCTTCTGGCGCAGCTCCTCGATGGTGGCCGCGCCCAGATAGCCCATGCCGGAACGCAGACCGCCCATGAGCTGGTAGATCATATCGGAGAGCGGCCCCCGGTAGGGCACCTTGCCTTCGATCCCTTCGGGCACGAACTTGGCCTGGCTTTCCACCCCTTCCTGGAAGTAACGGTCGCTGGAGCCTTGCTTCATGGCGCCGAGCGAGCCCATGCCCCGATAGCCTTTATAGGTTCTCCCCTGGTACAAAAAGGTTTCGCCGGGGGACTCATCGGTGCCGGCAAAGAGGCTGCCGATCATCACCACCCGGGCGCCGATGCCGATGGCCTTGGCGATCTCGCCGGAGTACTTGATCCCGCCGTCGGCGATCACCGGCACGCCGAATTTTTCCGCGGCCTTGGAGCAGTTGTGGATCGCGGTCATCTGCGGCACCCCGACCCCGGCCACGATGCGGGTGGTGCAGATGGAGCCGGGGCCGACCCCGACCTTGACGCAATCGGCTCCCGCCCGGATCAGGGCCTCGGCCCCTTCCGCAGTGGCCACGTTTCCGGCGATGACCTGCAGCTCGGGAAAGGCGTCCTTGATCCGGGTCAGGGCGTTCAAGATATTCCGGGAATGGCCGTGGGCGGAATCGAGCACCACCACATCCACCCCCACGCTGATCAATTTTTCCACATGCTCCAGGGAGGAGTTCACGCCGATGGCCGCGCCCACCCGCAACCGGCCCAGGTCATCCTTGGCGGCATTGGGATATTTGCGCACCTTTTCGATATCCTTGATGGTGATCAGACCCTGCAGGTTGCCCTCGTCATCCACCACCAGAAGCTTTTCGATCCGGTGCTCGTGGAGCAACGCCTTGGACTGCTCCAGGGTGATGCCGGCCTTGGCGGTCACCAGATTCTTGCTGGTCATGACCTCCCGGACCAGCAGATCCTCGTCGGAAACAAAGCGCAGGTCGCGGTTGGTGACGATGCCGACCAGCTTGGTGCCCCGCAGAACCGGGACCCCGGAGATCCGGTAGTTGCGCATGATCTCGTTGACCTCGCGCACGGTCTGCTCGTCGTTCACCGTGATCGGGTCGATGACCATGCCTGACTCGGATTTCTTGACCTTGCGGACCTCGCGGATCTGCTCTTCCACGCTCATGTTCTTATGGATGATCCCGATCCCGCCTTCCCTGGCCATGGTAATGGCGGCCCGGTGCTCGGTGACCGTGTCCATGGCCGCGCTGACCAGGGGGATATTCAGGGTGATGGTCTTGGTCAGCATCGTGGCCAGGCTCACCTCGTTGGGCAGCACTTCCGACGCGGCAGGCACCAGGAGCAGGTCGTCAAAGGTATAGGCATGTTCGATTGTCTGGAGTGACATCAGCGGACTCCCTCAAAAAAATTATGGCAGGTGATGCGCCTCGCTTGCCAAGGCGACCCGTGATACCAGGATACTGGAGCGCCACCCCGAAAACAGGCGGCAAAAAAATATAGAGTCTTCACTATAAAAAACTTTCAATCATGAGGTCAATGGCGAGTTTGCAGAAGAGCGCCTTTGCCGCCTGGCAAAGGCGCACGTTCAGCACCCTGCTGCCCCGCTCAGGAGAATGCCCTCCAGCAACCCGGCGTCGCTCACCAGCACGGGGCTTGCCAGGGAGTGCCGCAATTCCTGCAGGATCATTGCCCCGGCCAGGATAATCTCCCCGCGCCCATCACCCAACCCGGGCAGAGCATTGCGTTCCCCGGGCGACATGGCGGCCAGTCTGGCAACCAGACCATGCAGCGACGCCTGGCTCAAATTGTAATTCTGAACCCGGTGGGCATCATAACGCTCCAGCCCCAGGGCAAGGGCGGCCAGACTGGTCGCGGTGCCGCCGGAAGCGACCAGCGTAAAATCTTGCCCGGCCATCCCGAGGGAGATGCCCCGGAGAGCCGGGGCCAATATCGTCCGGATCTTCTCGCGCATGGCTCCGGAATCCGCAGCGAATTCCTCGCTCAAGCCGACCGCGCCCAGGGGCAGACTCCTCACCCTGGGCTCACTTCCGGCTGTCCCCTGGAGGATGATCTCCGAGCTGCCTCCGCCCACATCCACCAGCACCAGGGGGTAGCGGAGCCGTTCTTCCGGCAGGGCGGAAAGCGCTCCCAACAGAGCAAGGCAGGCCTCCTCCTCGCCGGAAAGCACCTCGACCCGAACCCCAATCAGAGCCTCAGCCCGCTGGAGAAATTCCTCCCGGTTGGCCGCCTTGCGCACGGCATGGGTGGCGCAGGCCCGCACACTCCGCACAGGGTAGGCGGCCATCAGCGTGGCAAATCGAGCCAAGGCAGCCTCCCCCCGCATCAGGGGAGCAGGGCCAAGCAGACCGGTGGCCCCAAGCCCCTCTCCCAGCCGGACCGTGACCAGATCCTGGGCCAGGGGGCGCAGATGCCCATCCTCCACCTCGGCCACCAGCAAACGGAAGCTGTTGGTTCCGATATCCACACCGCAGGCTATGCTCATCACCGCTTGCTGTCACCGCTTCGCTGTTGCCTTTTGTTGGGCAGTCCCGTACAATATGGAGGAAGAATCCCAATCCTCATAAGGGGTTAGGCTGAACCGGCATAAAAAAGCGCAACGGCTTCCAAGCCTCGGCCGCCCCCCATATTCCGCCCAAAAGGATCGCCCCGTGATACTTTCCATCAATCCGGACAACCCGCAGCCCCGCCTGATCCAACAGGCGGCGGAGGCATTGCGCAAGGGCGCGGTGATCTGCTACCCCACCGACACCGTCTACGGCATCGGCTGCGACATGTTCAACCAAAAGGCGATCAAGCGGATCCATCAAATAAAAAAGAGGCCGATACACCAGCCTTTCAGCTTCATGTGCTCAAGCCTCAAAAACGTCAGCACCTATTGCCATGTGTCCAACATGAGCTACAGGATCATGAAAAAAGATCTGCCCGGGTCCTACACCTTTATCTTGCAGGCGGCAAAGCTGGTGCCGAAGATCATGCTCAGCCGGCAAAAAACCGTGGGGATCAGGGTGCCGGATAACGCTATCTGCCTGGCGCTCATCGAGGCCCTGGGCAACCCGATGCTCAACACCAGCGCCAGCCTGGACCCTGGTGACCCGCCCATGAGCGAGGCCTTCGAGATCGAGGAGCGGTTCGGTAAACAGGTGGATATCATCATCGACGGCGGCACGGTGTATCCGGAGCCGTCATCGGTGGTGTCGCTGATCAACGACACCCCTGAGGTGCTGCGCCAAGGCAAGGGCGACACCAGTCATTTCTGACGGAGCCGCAATATCCCCTTGGCGGGATTCCCCTCTTATTTCCCGTTCTGGATCAGGGCGTCTTTCAGCGATTTACTCATGGTGAAGTGCAGATTCTTGCGGGAGGTGATCTTCATGACCTTGCCGGTCCTGGGGTTCTTGGTGGTCCGCGCCTTGCGCTGACGCACGGAAAAACTGCCAAAGCCGCGAATCTCGACGCGCCGGTCCTCGGCCAGGGCCTCCACTATGGTGTCCAGCATGATATCAACGGCCTGGCTCACATCCTTTTTCAGATACGCGCCCATCTCTTCGGCCACCGCATTTACCAAATCCCTTTTCAACATCGTTTGATACACTCCTATCGCAAGGTCCCTGTCCATTCATAGGCCAGAAGCGGACCAGATAAACCTGTCTGCTGTAACAGCGATTCACTATTTTTTCCGGTCAACAGCCGCAGGAAGGAAAAGTCCTCTCCCTGAGGATAGATGAGTTCCGGCATCTTCTCGCTCTTCATTCCGGCCAGGTCGGCGGCCAGCATGACCGCGTCGCTGAAATTGCCCAGTTGGTCAACCAGGCCGTACTCCTTGGCCTGCTGTCCGGAAAAAATACGGCCATCGGCGATCTTTCTCACCTCCGGGGCGGGCAGGGACCGGCTTTCGGACACGGCCTGGACAAACTGGTCCTGGACGTTATCGATCATGCCTTGGAGCATCTCCCGCTCCTCGGCCGTCATGGGCCGGGAGGGAGAGCCGATATCCTTCAGTCTGCCGCTTTTGACCACCTCGTTCTTGTAGCCGATCTTGTCAAACAACCCCTCCAGGTTGGCAAATTTGAGGATCACCCCCATGGAGCCGGTCAGGGTGCCAGGGTTGGCAACAATCTTGCTGGCGCCCAGGGACACATACAAGCCGCCCGAAGCCGCCACCGAACCCATGGAGGCGACCACCGGTTTGATCTTGCTGGTCCGCCGCACCTCGTCAAAGATCTCCTGGGAAGCACCCACGGCCCCGCCGGGGCTGTCGATCCGCAAAACAACAGCCTTTATCTTCGGCTCTTCCCGAAAGGCCACCAGATTTGCGAGAATCTCCTCGGATTCGAGGATAACGCCCTTGACCTCAATAACCCCGATCCCCTCCGTCAGGAAGAGCTCGGACTTGGACGGACTGGTAAGACTGGCAACAAAAAAGGTTATCCCGCCCCAGAAAAACAGCATGATGCCCCCCAGGACCAGTAATCCCGTGAAGACCGGATGCTTGTGGCGGAATAACCCTTGTGACATGACAAACTCTGAATGAAAAATTAGGAGCCGCTACAGTGTAACGGCTCCTTGTAGGCCTGCTTACTCCTGGGCCTTATTGTCCATCTCTTCCTTCAACAGATCGCCAATGGTGGACGGACCACTCTTGGACTGCTTCTGCTTGAACTCTTCGTAGTTGCCTTCAGCGGAATCATCGGTCAGCGCCTTGATGGAGAGGCCGATCTTGCGATCCTTGGCGGAAACGTTGATCACCTTGGCTTCCACGGAATCACCGGCATTGTACAAACCCACCGGGGTGGCAACCTTGTCCTTGCTGATCTCGGAAACATGGATCAACCCTTCGATACCCTCTTCCACTTCCACGAAGATGCCGAACTCGGTCACATTGGTGATCTTGCCCTGCACGGTGGCGCCCACCGGATACTTCTCGATGGCTGCCTGCCAGGGATCCGGCTCCAGCTGCTTGACGCCCAAGGAGAACCGCTCGTTCTCGCGGTCGATCTTCAAGACCACGGCCTGGATGGTTTCGCCCTTGGCGTATTTCTCGGAGGGATGCTTGATCCGCTCGGTCCAGGAGAGGTCGGAGACATGGATCAGGCCGTCGATGCCTTCCTCAATGCCGATGAAGACGCCGAAGTCGGTGATGTTCTTGA
>Ga0074199_1001942_pt1 | contig 14773 bp, 14 predicted proteins | sample EPASupsiteSAE347_FD_64528 | JGI IMG/M metagenome (GOLD analysis project Ga0074199, IMG submission 64528) | Bioremediated contaminated groundwater from EPA Superfund site, New Mexico - Sample SAE3-47 | ecosystem: Environmental > Aquatic > Deep subsurface > Groundwater > Contaminated ...
CGGCGATTTTCAAAGAAATTATGCTGGATTCATCATATTTTCCCGAGAAAAAAAAGCGATTTTTCCCTTCAAAAAGGTGATTTTCCGGGAAAGTTGGGTTAGCATTCATACCCCCGGAAAAAAGTCAGGTCTAAAATCTGTACAGGTTTTGCTGAAATTCGTACAATGGAGTTATGAAGAAAAAAGCCGTGCCGAAATTGCCCCGAGAGCAACTGGAGAATCTCCCCGTGGGAATTCGTGAATATATCACGGCTTTGGAGGACTATTTGGCATGGCTGGAAAAAAAGGTTAATCGAAACTCTCGGAACACTTCGCTTCCGCCCTCCAGCGATTTGAACCCTCCTCCCAAGAACAGGAAAAAGAAAGACGGCCGTTCCGTCGGTGGCCAACCCGGGCACCTCGGGAACACTCGCCCCCTTGAGAAACCTGACCGAACCATTCCTCACTTCCCCGAAATTTGTAATCGGTGTGGTTCTGTCTTCCATGGAAATGAAGAAGAGGTTGGCACCCCGGTCATTATCAGCATCGAGAGCTGGTGGACAAGCCCACCGAAGTTGTCCAGGATGAATATCACCGCTGCCTCTGCGGGAATTGCCAGAAACCGGTTCTGGCTGAAATTTCTCCTGAGGCCATGGAGTGTCTTGGCCCCAAACTGAAGAGCCTTGGGGTATATTTGAACGGGGAGTGCCACTTGAGCCTGAATAAGGTTTCCCGACTTTTTCAGGAAGGTTTTCAGGTTCGGGTTTCCCCCGCAACTTTGGCCAAGACTAGAACTCAAGCCTCCGAGGGGATGCAATATGCGACAAAGGAAGTCTATGAAGAAGTCAAAAACGCCCCTTTCAAAAACGTGGATGAAACCAAATGGAACCAATCCGGGGTTCGTGCGGTTCTTTGGACGATTGTCACAGAAAAAGCCAGTTTCTTTGCTATTCTTCCAACCAGAGCAACTATTGCGGCCCAGGCAGTTTTGGGCAGTGAAGCAATCGGGATCGTAACCACGGATCGTTATGGATCCTATAACTTTTTGGACCCCGAGCAACATGCGTACTGCTGGAGTCATTTGGACCGAAACTTTCAACGTTTTGCAGAGTCCCCTGAACCACAAAAAGTTTTTGGAGAAAGAGGCATGTCGATTGCAGATGCCATCTTTCATGTCTGGCATTTGTGGTTGGCGGGGGTTTTGAAAATTTGGGAGTTCGACGACAAAATTTTGACTGCCCGTCAGCGTCTTGGAAAGCTTTTGTGGTAGGGAATTAACAGCGGCAATCCAGAGATTGAACGATTTAGTCGAGATCTGCGATCCCGATGGGAAAGTCTTTTCCTGTTTTCCCGCTATCGAATTGACCCCACAAATAATGCGGCCGAACGGGCGTTGCGGCCGGGTGTGATATGGCGCAAAATTTGTATGGGAACACGCTCCGACGAAGGGGACATCTTTGTCGGAAGGATTTTGACGGCAACGGAAACGTGCAAAAAGCAAAGCCTTTCCTTGGTGGCTGTATTGAACAAAGTTTTCGAATGCCGAAGTCATGGAATCATTAATCCACCTGTTTCCGTAATGTCAAAAATTCAATAGGGTGTAAATGGATACGGCATTTTTATCTCCTGAACCAGGTGCAGGAGATAAGCGCGAATTTCTTCTGAGGACAAAAGATCGGGGGATTTATTGTAGAACTTGGCAAGCTTCCTAACGGCGCCCAGGTAAGCCTTCTGAGTTTTGGGAGCAAGGCCACGCAACAGCATGTTCTCGGTCATTCGCTGACGAAGCGGTATTGTATTCAAAACAAAACCTCCTGAAGAAAATTCCGGAACCAGATTCCGGTCTCTCCAGGATGACCAATGGGAAGCCAAAAGAAAACCGAGAAAAAAAGGACCTCTAAAAACCTCTCTGGAAGCCAATTGCCGCGAAGCGGTTTAGTTCAACAAGGTCTTATCAAGCCGGCTTAATTGTATTTCAATGTATGCTTCGAGAGAAAAGAAACTCGAAAAACCCTATCAAATCGATATCGAATTTGTTTCTATCACCTTGGAGGCAAGATATGCGCTTGCCCATTTGTTCTCAGGAAGCTCGTGCAGAAAGTATATCTCATCGTTGTTCACATTTCCGAAATTTTTCGCCAGATCGGACCATGAAATATTATTCAGCAATTGGACCGGCTGCGGAGGGTATGCCAGATATTGTTCTATCAAGGGGGTGAAACCGTCATCTGTGAGCTTTCCCAAATAAAAATACTCTTTCAATCGAGGTTCGCTTGCTAAAATTCCGCCGCTGTCGCATGACCCACCGCAATAAAGCCGCAAATGCGGATCGAGCTGAAATGAAACAATGGAGCATGCTTTATTCGCAGGTTTCTTTTTAGCCAGTTCCGGATTATCGAGAATTTTGGCGATTGCCTGCTTTTCTTCCATGAACATCGGATTCCAGTGCGATTTCAAAAAATCGGAAAAAAGCAGCCGATGCGTTGATCTCAAGCGAGGTGCCTTTCTTCCCCGACCTTGCCAAAGGAAAGGAAAAAATCCGAGCTTTTTTTCGCTCCCTGGAAATAAGCGGGTCAATTGCGCCATTAATTGGTCGATTTCCTCTATATTATCGGGGTGAAGGAACACCTGGGCCACCCAATCAATTTGATGTTCCACCGAAATAGTTATTGTGTCGATAATGCCTTGAAAAGCACCTCTTCTTCCGGCAAAATCATCGTGAGTGTTTTCCAGACCGTAGAATGACAACTGCAACGAGTTAACACCGCATTTTTTCAGGCGGCTCCAGTCTTCAGCCGGGAGTTTGGAGAGACGGCTTCCATTCGTCGCTAAAAAGTAGCCTTCGTTAATAAGTTGCATGGATGCCGCTTTTTCGAAAATCTCCAAGAATTGTGGATGGTTCGTGGGTTCGTCATAAAAGAAAACCCATATATTTGGAATGGTTTTTTTCAGTTCCGCCAGTTTGTCTAAAATAAAGCACATTCTGCTGAATGAAGGCATCTCTTTGTGCGAATTTCCTTCAACCCAACAATGGCCGCAAAAATTGTTGCAGGGAATTCCTTGCACGCCTATAAAAACGGTTTTTGGAATGTTGTTCGTTGCTGCGTTCATTGGTGTTTATCCTGTTGATTATTTCGTGAATATTCTTCGACTATGATGTGTCTAGGATGCTGATTAAGTGAGTTGCGAATCATAATATAATAACTAATTTTTTGCGGTTTGTGTTGAGAATATTTGACGAAGCTGATTTTATCGGCGCTTTCCTCAATCCGAATCTTTTTCATAAACTGATTTTTCGATTTATCGCCGCCGGCGCCTAATCCGCCCTATATCGTCCACGGATGGCGTAGATACCCGAAATACGCCTGGATGGCGTACTTTTTCGGTTACCCGAAAACCAGCTTTCATTTTACAACTATCAGTAATTACTCGCTTGATGTTGTAACTCACCGAAAAAAAATATACCTAAGAAATTTGATAAAAATGCTTGTTAATTTCAATAAGTATTTGATAAAATTGCCCGGCCTTGTTTGTTAAAATTTTCACAGGAGGAGCCTTATGGGAAAAGCTACTTTCAAAATGGTGATTTTATGCGTGTTTGTGCTTTTATGGTGTGGGTTTTCTTCGTCGTTCGCCTTGACCGATGAAGAAAAGAAATTGTCAGAGGCAACGGAAGCCTATTGTTCTCAGACTGCCAAAGAGAAAGCAACGATCGATAAAATCAAGGAAAAAGTTCGTGCCGGCGCAGCTTTAATTGAGAAGGAAGGAAAAGCTTCATTCGGCAAATTCAAGGGAAACGGCAGCGAATTCATTTTTTGCGGCACCTACATTTGGATCAACGATATTGACGGTAATATGTTGATGCATCCCATTAAACCGGGTCTTGAGAATAAATCTCAGCTTGGGCTGAAAGACGCCAACGGTTACAAACTGTTTGTGGATTTGGTTGATCTCGCGCGAAAAAAAGATGAAGGTTGGATCAAATACGTCTGGCCCAAGCCTGGCACGAAGGAGAATGAAGACAAATATTCCTTCTTTAAAAAAGTAAAAATGGAAGGCAATGACGTTCTTGTTTGCGCCGGGATCTATGCTTCGCAAGCGGGTTCCGATGACGTGAAAGCTATTCAGCAGGAAATAGTTGCTCAGAAGTAAGGCCTTGTTAATAAATAACTGTAACGAATTTTGTTCATCGACCGGCCATAAGAGTCTGTAAGAAAACAACTATACTTGTAATGGTTATTTTCTTACAGGCTCTGAAAGATTGTCGTTGGACTGGGTATTGGTTTGAGGGGTGTAAACGGCTTTTAGCCGTATTTGGAGGATTATAGCATGGCTCGCAGGAAAAATATCTCCTGGTTGATCGCGTCAGGTGTGATCGGTATTTTCATCGTGATCGCATTTATGTCCGGAGGAATCTTATATTCGTATTTCACGTATATTGATCAAAGTGAAGAGATCAAGATTCAGCAAGCGATTTCAGTTCTGAAAGCCGATTTCATAGAATTGCAGTTGAGCGAAAAAAACTGCATTCAATATCGCACAAAAGAAGTCTACGATCTTTTTCACACGCGCCTTGCCGAAACCGATGAAAAGATGAAGGCGATGAAAGCTCTTCCGCGGCTGAAGTTGTTTAACTTTGGAAAAGCCGAAGAAGCTGAGGAAGCCTATGGAGATCACTTCCGAGAGCTGATTGATAATTACGAAAAGGCGGCGCCTTTGAAAGCAAGGCTCAACGATTTGGCAAACGACTCCGAGAAATTTCTTGATTCGATTGTCGCTAAAATCAGCGTACATGAGCATGATCTCCAACTTGAAGGCGAAGTGCTTCCGGAATCCGAACGGGAATTATTATTGGCTGCGCGTGATGTCGTCATCCTGTTCTATCGGTTGCAGATACTTTTCTTGCGTTTCGCTACGACGGAAGAAAAAAGCTTTTTCGAGTCTCTTCAGACGACGGTTCAGAAGAAAAGCGATAATCTGAGAGCGCTAAGTATGACGTCTGAAGTGAGTAAAGACGCTCAAACTATTCAGGGCGCAAAAAAAGTGCTGAGCAGTATAGAAGAATATTTGGCGTTTGCAGCTCAAATCTACGATTTAACGATCAGAGCGCGTGAAATTGTCGAACGTGTTGATAAAAAAGGTGAGGATTTCTTACAGGAAGTGATCGGATTGGAAACGTGGATGCTCAGCTCATCATCCGCTAAGCTGCAAACCGGTCGCGCGATTATTGCTGGAGTTACAGTTTTGGGATTTTTCGCGATTATCGTGATCGTTTGGATATTGATCAAAGCTCTCACTCTTCCATTGCGGGAAGTCCTAAAAAAACTGATGGAGAACTCGCAAATGCTCTTGCATACGATAGGTGCTCTGACAGGGACCAGCGAGAAGCTGGCTCAAGGCTCTTCTCAGCAGGCTGCTGATATCGAGGAAACATCATCGGCTATTGCTGAAGTTAACAGTAAAAGTCTCACGAACAATACAAGCGCACAGAAGGCGTTTGCATTGGTAAAAGAGATTCAGAAGGCTTTCGAGGCATCTCAAAGCCGCATGAATGATGTAGTCGTCGCCATGAACAGCACTGTGGACACTACACGCGAGACGTCAAAGATCGTTAAAACCATTGATGAAATTGCTTTTCAAACCAATTTGCTGGCGCTTAATGCCGCGGTAGAGGCGGCAAGAGCAGGTTCGGCCGGCGCGGGCTTCGCTGTGGTCGCCGAGGAAGTGAGATCTCTGGCGCTTCGCAGTGCGGAAGCGTCCAAGAATACAACGGTACTGATAGGGAAAACTATTGCCATGGTAGAACATGAACTTGCCTTGGAGAAAGATGCTCAGGATGCGTTTAAATCTCTGAGCGGCAGTTTTGCCGAGGTCTCGATTATCATCGAGCATATCTCCAGCGCATCCCAAGAACAATCCGTAGGAATGGAGCAGACCGACAAGGCCGTCCGCGAGATGAATAAAGTGGTTCAGACCGATGCGCTCATCGCTCAAGATACTTCGAATTTCGCTCAGAAATTGTCCGAGCAGCTTCGACTTCTTACCGACGTGATCAATGAAATGAACGATATGGTCGGCGGCAGAGATAAAAATCAGTTGAATAAAGTAATGTAATACCAATTCCATTAAATAAAGACGTATTTTTTTCGGCGGATTACGGTGGAAAGCACCTAATCCGCCCTACGGAATACGACATTTCTTTTTGGGAATGGTATAACTTAATTTGAGTGAACCGATAGGAAAAAGAGTAGAGAATTAACTGTAATAACTGTAATCAAACATATCGACGGCTTTGCTGGAATTGCGGTGTTTGTTTTCGATACGTATGAAAGAAGGCCGTCGATTTTTTATTTTCAAATGCGCAAGGCGAAAGCTTTCGTTTCTTCGCGGGTTCCGGTTTTCAACTTATGAATTGAAAGATGCAGCACATTGCCTTGGAATTCTCCCTTAAATTCAACAGGTCCTTCGGGAGAATTCGTTGAAAATTCGATCTGATTTTCCGATAGCCAATAGCTTCCGGAAAATTCGTAAGACTTTCCTTTGAACCTGTTTATTCTGTAGTTCTTTTTCAAAGAAAATGAATCTTTCGGTAAAGATTTAATTAAAACCAGGCCGTCTGAATAAAACCTTAGTATTCGAACGAAATAATTGTTTTCAAAATAGTAATATCCATCAAGCCCGGGAAACATAATATTATCACGTAATTCATCATTCGTGAGATCATCGCTGTTATTATATTCGTCGGATTTTTCCGTATTCCTGGTTCTTCTTTTCGTTCGGTGTATTTCTTTTTCAGGGAATAAATCTTCACCAGAATAGGTATGTTTTCCGATTTGAGCATCGTATTCCCTGCGCTTTTGATCGTTTCCTAAGACGGTATATGCCTCATTAATTTCCTGCATTCTTTTTGTCGCATCGAGGGATTTGTTTCTGTCGGGATGATGCTTAAAGGCAAGCTGTTTGTACGCGGCGGTTATAACCTCCGAATCCGCGAAGGGGTCAACCTGCAAAATTCGATAATAGTTTTTCACTTATCAAGTCGCTTCATGATTTGTACCGACCATCAAGAAAGCGGTTTTTTGAATTATGTAATGGAGACTTAAAACGGAGAATTTTCATAATCTTTATTTTCTCACGCAATGAGAATCTTTTTCAAGCTCCGTTGACATATTCGATTGCCTTCATCCGGTTTGCGGTATTATCATGATATTACTTTCCAATCCTTGAATAATTTCTGATTGTAAACATCGTAGTTGAAATTTCTTAAAATTAATGCAAGGCTATTTTTCAATAGGAATTTCTTCTCAGGAGGAAACAAGAATGATCGGTGCTTTTCAACGGAGTTTTGTTTTGGTATTTTTATTTTTAGGGGCTATTGGTATCGGCTTCGCCGGTCCTGAAAAAGCGATTTCGACTGTTCCCGTTTCGGTTGATCCAAGAGTGGAATTGATCAGCATCATTTTCAGATTGGCCGGAGCCCCGGAATACGGCATGTGCCAAATTCCATCATACACATCGGATATCAAAGCTCATTTTGCGCCTGTAGCTGAACATCCGGTCGTAAAGCTTGCCCGAAAATTATTCGAAATATGCGGCGTTGGCTACGATGCCCCCATGAGTGTCACCGTTCATCTTACCGAAGGTCTTGATCTTGAGGAGCGCGTTCCATTTTTCCCCCGACCTAAAGAAATCGATGATCGTTGGACATCCCAAAGCCTTAGGGAATTTCGCATTTTAGCGAAGCAGTTTGTAAAAGATTCGAATTTCGCCGAGTTTTTTGCCGAACATCAGCTGCTTTTTGAGAAACCCGTAAAGGAAATGGAGGAAATCATAAACAAAGAAGTCCATTTGGAATGGTTTTCAGAATTTTTCAAGTTTTCTTCCCCCATTCATTTTCGCGTTATACTGGCCATAAATAATGGGGGTTGCAACTACGGAGCACGTTTTCAAAATGAAGATTTGCTGGAAGCTTATTGCATTCTTGGAGTTTGGAAAACCGACGCCGCGGGAAAGCCGAAAATAGACGAATCCGTAATTCCAACTTTTATTCATGAGTTTTGTCATTCTTTTGCGAATCCGATTATTGATGCTCATTTATGCGAGCTGAAAAAATCTTGTGAAAAAATATTCGGTTACGTACATCTGGCCATGGAACAAATGGCTTATGGGCATTGGGAAATCATGATGCGGGAGACGCTTGTCCGAACCTCGGTTATTCGCTATTTTAAGAAACTTGGGAAAACGGACATAGTGAAGGCGGAGATCGAAAGCAACACCAAAAGGGGATTTATCTGGATCGGCGAGTTCGTGGATCTTTTCGATTTGTATGAGGCCGATCGAAAAAAATATCCCGATATCGAGGCCTTCATGCCGCAAATAGTAAAATTCTTTGAAGGCTACGCGTCGAAAATGGCAGCCATTGATGCAACCAAACCCCACGTGGTTTCAATGAGCCCGGCCAACGATTCCCCAAAAGTTGATTCGGCGATCAAGGAACTGCGGGTTACTTTCGATCGTCCGATGAAACAGAGTTGTGCATGGTGCGGCGGCGGCGAGAATTATCCTGAAACTCCGGGAAAATCTTTCTGGACCGCGGATCGAAAAACATGCGTTCTTCCTGTAAAACTGAAACCCAATTGGAGTTACAAGCTTTTTCTGAATTCCGCGAAATTCAAGGACTTTGCTTCTGAAGATGGTATCGCGCTTGATCCGGTCACTTACTTTTTTTCAACAGATTCTGTAACTCGATAATGTTCCCTTCCGGATCAGCAACATACTGAAAGGTCAACAATCCTACGCCGGGAATTTCTCGTAACATGGGCTCGCCGACGGCCGATCCGCCGTTCTTGAAAACAGCTTGCGCCGTTGCCGGAACGTCATCGACCGCAAAGGCGATATGCGAGAAGCCCGGCGTATTCGGATTGACCGACGGATGCTCCGGCATCGAGTCATACTGGAAGATTTCGAGGGTTGGTCCGTTTTCTCCATAGCCCGGAAGACGCAGATGTATTCCGCGAATGTGTGTTTCATGGAGCCCGGTAGCTTTATCGAGCCACTCCCCGGATAGATCCCGCTCAGGCTGGATGGGAGTGCACCCGAACACCTCTTGATAGAATGTCGATAACTTCTTCCAATCTTTCGCGATCAAATTGGTGTGCGCATATTTTGTCGGCATCATGATCTCCTTCGACAGATGACATGCCGAATGCTCTTATATCAATTCCATTAAAAATGACCTGTTTGTTTTCGGCGGATTACGGCGGCAAGCGCCTAATCCGTCCTACGGCATACGACATTTCTTTTTGGAAATGGTATTATTTGGCTGTCTTGATATATCTTAATATCCATCATTGCCATGTTTGGGCGTAGATTCTTGCGTTCTCTTTTGTGCCCTGAACCGTTTGTCTGACCATCAACTGTCTCTTTCCGAATGAGTCATTCTGTCGCTGAATTTACCCTTTTCCCTGATTCGACTTTTCTTGGAGGAGATCTACGTATGCCCCTGGTATTTGCGGGTTTTCCGAGATGCCCAACTTTTTTAACAACTCATTGGCAATATCTATGCCGTTTTCATTGGATTCACCATCGGCAAGAACGACCTCCAATTCAAGGAAGTCACCCAGACCTTCTACTTTATCCAGATGCACTCTTGTTCTTCCTACCATGAATAATATTCGTTGTTTGCGAACGCGTCCGACTTCCCCATAAGCAAGCGATAATGCTTGACGCAGGGTGTCGGGTGATGCGGTCGGCGAAATGACGTAGAAAGATTCCTTGGGGCCGGTGCTGTTGGAACGTTGATAGAAAATCAGTTGCCCGTTATGATCGGAAAAAGCGCGAAGTTTCAGTCTTCCATTCGGGCAAGAGAAGAATGTATCATCCTGGAGTATCTCGGTTGGTCCTTCGTCAGCTATCTTCGCTACCACCGGGAAAAGCGACTCGACGGATGCAATTCGAGCTTTGATTTCAATATTTTTTGCCATTGATTATCAACTCGATCTTGCCTTCCAATACGATTCCCATTTGGGCGGCATGAGAGTGTTCGGATAAATCAACATTGTTTCGAAAGTCCATAAACAGTATCTGGTGTGTTTCTGACTGTGACAAATAGGCGGTTGCACCATCGATCGGGATATCAGCTTGTGGAAGATTTTTGATTGGATTTGGAAAAATTTCATTCACGGCTTTTCTCTTTTTCGTAATGGAGATAACGGCCGACACATATTGTATTCCGGGCCATTTTCGGTATATCAGACATTCGCAAGATCTATCGTCTGAACTCCCGCCTGCGTATAGCTGCGTATCGTCGTCGGTACGCGCAGGCGATTGTCGGTTTCATACAGCCGCCGCACTTGGTCGAAGTTCCGCACGTCGCTGTTCGTCAGTTCCGCTGCTTGATCGAGCAGGTTCAGATCGCCGGCGGAGAGAGCCTCATCGGGCGCTTCCATAATTCCCCAACCATCCCATGGCAGGAGTTCCAGCTTGTTCAGTGAAGCCATATCCCGTACTAAGTTCCCACGTACAAACAACAAACCGTGCATATCAAAGATCCCGAATGTTTTCGGGTCGGCTTGATTCGTGCGGCACAGTTGCCATGCCTTTCCGCCAGCGAGAGCCTGATCACGCGGCACATCGAGCGGATCGAATCGAATCGACAGTTTGTTGCATTGGAGTTCATCAAGTTGGGCATCGGTCAGGACCCAGCGATTTTGCGGGGCATTCCAGTATTCGCAGACCCAATGATCTTCATGATGATCGGGCACAAAATATCGCGCGAAACCGCAGCGTGCGCGTGCGGGGATCCCCTGATGACGCAGGATGGCGGTCAGCATTACCGAGAAATCGCGGCAGTTGCCGACTAGGCGTTTGGCGGGCTCCCGGGCTTCGATAAGCGGGCGCGGATCGAGTTCGATTATACGCTCCAGCTTTCGAGCGACTGATCGCAACTGAACTTCTTCCCGACGCGGCTCCGCAAGGTGTACACCATATTTCTCCGCCCAGAAAATGTGTATCATAAATCCTTGGACGACTCGGCACAACGATTTTATATCGGTAGGCAGGTGATCAAGCAAAGCGGCTTGGTTGCCGGGAGAGGTCATCAATCCTGGTGTTGTGAAGAATTCAAGAGAGTTTATCATCAATGCTCCTTATTATTGGTGTTGTAAACAACCACGCCCAGAGGGCGTGGCTTTAAGGTTTACCCCCAGAGGGGGGTAGAATGCCTTTGCCGCCTGAGGCGGCAAAGGGGAGAAAGGTTGTCTGCGGAGCTTGGTCATTATTCTGAAGCTTTTTCCTGCGCTTCTTGGTATTTCACATATTTCCGAATCATCTCTTCGTTCAAACCTACTGTGTCAACGCAGTATCCACGTGCCCAAAAGTGATTACCCCAATAGGGGCGCTTCTTGAGCCCGCGAAACTGGTTGAATATCCGAATGGCTGTTCGTCCTTTCAAGATTCCCATCAAAGCAGAGATCGAGATTTTCGGAGGAACCATTGCGAGAAGATGTATATGATCTTCTTGAACGTTCATTTCGAGAATCTCACACTTATTCTGCTCACAAAAGCCCCGTATGCAGTCTTCGATATGTTCCTTTAACCTCCCTTTCAGAATTCGGAAGCGATACTTTGGAACCCAGACCAAATGGTATTTGCAGTGCCAGATGGTATGTGATAACTTTTTGAATCTACTCATTTTAACTCCTTGGACCTGTCTGCTCCGCAGACAACTCCAAGGAGTTTATCTTGTCAAAAACCGGCAGAGCCATACGGCTCTGACCACGCCCAGAGGGCGTGGGTTTCTACGATGAACTAAATAATCGGATTAGGTAATGATACTTAAAGTCATCACCTATTGCAACAACGAAACATGGGAAATAGGAATAAGACCGTTGCCGGTCGATCAGGAAAAGCTTGTCCCCGGTATTTCAGTAAAGGCTACTTCTTTTTTGCAGCCTTTTTTCCCGGAATAAAATTCATCAAAACCGGAAGACTGACGCCAAGCGTTTTAGCAAGCTTACAGATATTCAGGAGAGCAACATTTCTCTCGCCTCTCTCTATTCCGCCAATATAGGTGCGATCCAACTCGACCTCAAGTGCTAATTTCTCTTGAGACCAACCGAGTTTCTTCCGAAAGAAACGGAGTCGGTCTCCGAACAAAACACGCGGATCTCTCCTCAATACTGTCATGAGGAGATGGTAAATATCCGGTGTTTATGAGTCTACGGACTATGAGTATCATATGGATATGATGGAATGGTAATTGTCGTCAATGGGAAATGATGACTTTCAGTGGCGGAGATTAAGTTAGAGGCCGAATACCGATTCAAATTTTGTCTTGTTAACATCTGAAAGCAAAAGTGTCCTCTGATCGTCTTTGAAAATTGCTTTTATCGAACCATCTGTCGAGAAAACAAAAACTAATGAATCTGAAAGAAGATTAACAAGCCTGAATGCAGATCTATGTCTTGTTCCATAAAAACTTGGGTCAATCTCATCTGTAGCACCCGATTCGTTCTTAATAACACGAACGTTGGGAAGGTCAGCTTTAAGCTCAATTTCAGCCCCAAAACCTAACGGTTGAAAAGTCTTTGAAAGGAGCAATGCCCCATCAACTTGAGTTAACCTCGCAAGAAATTCTGTTAGGTCAAGAAGTTTAATTCTAATTTTTTCACGATTATAATTCAATGTTGCATTCTCTCCGGGATAATTTTCGGGGTCTAGAATATGGCTGTAATTTTCCAGGTAAGAGAGGAAATTCTCCCAAAATTTCTCCTTTAAATCCCCAACTGAATATTTTATCGAAGCAAAATTATCTATTCTTTGGTTTTCATTGAGTTGAGGTAAAAAAACGATTGTACCACCATGAGAAAATTTGAGGACACAGCGCAGAAGATTGTCCAAAAAAGGGACAAATAACTTCCATAATTCGAGAATTTCAAAATTAATAGCCTTTGAATTCAAATCGTTCTTTGCTAATGATAGTGCCTGCGAAAATGATTTTTGGAAGGGGATTTCCTGAAAAATGTAAGGTGAGTTATGTTTGATTTCATCCTTATCGATCGCAACTAAAGGGTTTATCCCTATCATGACAATCATTTTGCCGGGGCCTGAAACACAGCAGGTAAAAAGATCCGAAGGCAAAATTGTAGCTGCCCTGTCATGGGAGTAGGTTTTTTCTAAATCGGACCCCAGGGTTTGAATCCCAGAGACATACAACTTACCATTTTTTCGCTCAAGGATTATTTGGGAACTTGTATAATTTAAAGCCATAGAAAGCTTAAACAAATTCTTGGATGTAAATTCAATTCCCTGTGAAAAATAAAGGTAATTAAAGAAATCAGACGGTATTCGTGAATTTGAAAAGTAAGTGATTTTGAATTTGACAATACGACCTTCTTCTTGGTAAAGGCTTGCCAAATAGGACGTTTCAATAATTTCGCGAATAATTGCATGATCCGGACAAACAAAATCTGTAGGCATTTCGTTTGAAATTGCATAATTCGACAGTTTAGAAATTGCAATCTCTAGAAATTGTGAAAATATTTTCATATATACTAGCCTTTAATCGACTCGTTGAAAAAGCATCGCTAACTTTATAGAGAGAGCATCACTTGAGTTTTCTAGTAATGATAAACCAAATCAGCATTCTGATCAATAAACAGCAAACGTTTAATCCTCTCTGGCCTTCGGAGATTTTTAACGGCATCGTGGATGGGTCTGATAGACAGGCCCAGCCATGGTTTAATTGTCGTTGACCGTTCCGGGATAGCCTCATAGGCTTCGTCATATTCTTCGGAACGCTTGGTTGGTTTACTCCGGAAAACACAATAAACCAATTTTCAAATTATATTAGAGTTTGGGTCGGGCAGCAATTTCATATTTAAGATGTCAGATATTTGCTGCCTCACTTTGTAATTTACGTGGTTGCTATAGATGTACGATTTTACTCTAGCCTTCAAAATTTGCATCGCAACGAAATTATTCTTAAATTCCTTTGCATAATCTCGTATTTCCTTTATTGCAATTTTATTATAGTAAGAGTTAATACTAAAGGAAACCAATTTGGAAGCTGGGGTATCAATTTTTTCCGCAACCTTTCTGAATAGAAATTCAAGGTCCTTAACACCAACAGAAAATACTATTCTTGAAAAGACCCCCAAACAAACTTGAAGACTCGTGAAATGAAAAAATTCATCGACTTTATTTTCAATTTCACCTTTGGAGCTTCCTGTTTTTATCCGAGCTAAAACTGCTTCTAACACTTCTTCCTTCGCATCCGTTAGAATACGCCCTAAATAACCAATTGTTCTAAAGCCTGTTTGATATAATTCCGAAATCAAATCAACCAGTTTTTCAATAGGAAGAGATCCTTTTCTGTTCCTAATTATCTGACCAACAATTTCAATTGATCTAAACGCACGAATAAAAGGAAACAGCATCTCATTAAATTCTGAATGGAATGTATCTGTCGATTCCCGGTTTCTAATTTCGAGGTGCCTTTCAAGGTCATCAATCTGTTTTAATCGCCTATCTCGCTCTTCTTCTGGGTGTCTAGTCTGCTCAATAATGTCATTGAATACTTTAGTGGTTATATCATTTAATTGTTTGTAAAATGGATCTGTTGCTTCCAATGTAATGGGGGCCGTTTGTTCAAATGGAAGCATTGTTGAAAACATAGATTCCTCAATGAATCCAATATCCTTCGAGTGGTGTGTGATGAATACTAGTATATTAGCAGACTTTTCATTCTGCAAATTTTCGAATAACTTCTTAATAACTGTTTTCCCAAGATCAG
>Ga0074199_1001944_pt1 | contig 14737 bp, 15 predicted proteins | sample EPASupsiteSAE347_FD_64528 | JGI IMG/M metagenome (GOLD analysis project Ga0074199, IMG submission 64528) | Bioremediated contaminated groundwater from EPA Superfund site, New Mexico - Sample SAE3-47 | ecosystem: Environmental > Aquatic > Deep subsurface > Groundwater > Contaminated ...
ACGGCAGACAGGGACACAGCACGACCTGACCATCTTCTTTGCCAATGATGTGCGGGGAGAGACAGAGCCCTGCGGCTGAAAAAGCAACCAATTGGGCGGTCTGTCCAAAAAAGCGCAGCAACTTGAAGTGATCCGGGGGAAAAAATCCACAGTGCTCGCCCTGGACAGCGGCGCCCTGCTTTTCAAGGACGAAGAATTGCCGCCGGATCAGCGCGAACAGCGCACCGTCACGGCGCAGGGAATCGTTGCGGCATACAGCACCATGTCCTTTGCCGGTGTTGGCGTTGCCAGACAGGATCTCGCGGCAGGCCTCCCCTTCCTCCTCGCAATACAGAAAGAATCGAACTTTCCCTGGCTGAGCGCCAACCTGCTCAGCCGCACCGGGCGAAAGCCATTGTTCAAACCGCATACCCTGATCACGGCAGGCGGGATGCGTATCGCGGTCATCGGCCTCACCTCCCAAGAGTCTGGCTCTCTGCTGACGGACAAGGACAACGCGATCATTGCCCCATGGGAAGAGGTTTTACCCCAAGAAATAACCCAGCTGCGTGGCCGGGCAGATATGACCATCCTGCTTTCCAGCCTTCTTCCAGCAATGAACCGTAAAATCGCGGAGGCCCACCCAGAGATCCACCTGATTCTCCAAGCAGGAAACACCCAGGGCAACATCCCCCCGGCGCGGGTCAACAACACCCTGATCACTCAGGTGGAAGCCCAAGGCAAATCAGTGGGCATTCTGCAGGTGCGCTGGAACAAACAGAGCAAGCGATGGGAAGAGACGGGTTCGGAAAATCTGCTGGCAGACAAGAAAAACGAGATGGACCGGTTGGGATGGCAGATCAACCGTTACCGCAGGCAAGGCGACCCGGCACAGGCATTCAAGGGCCAGCCCGAGGTTCTTGAGACCTACAACGGCATGCTGGCAAGGCGGAAAATGCTGGAAAAGGAGATTGTCCGCCTCACCACCGCGCAAAACGCAAAGGATGCGAGCCGTCAACGGTTCTCCTCGTACAGCATTCATTTTGAAGCCATGCGCAAGGAGCTTCCGGACAATCCGGCAGTCAGGGCCATTGTCGATGCAACCACCACCGAGGTAAACCGGATCGGCAAGGCCGCGGTAAAGGCGAGAATCTCAAGCGGTACCGGCCAGAAGCCGGAAAAAGCCTCGGGAAATTACGCCGGCAGCTCCGCCTGCACCAGCTGCCATGCCCCGCAGTTTGCAAAATGGCGCGGCACCCAACATGCCATGGCCTATGACACCCTGGAGGCAAAGGGGCAGCAGTTCAATGTGCAGTGCCTGCCCTGCCACGTCACCGGCCCCGCCACCCAGACAGGACAGGAAATGCTCGCCCTTGCCCATGACCTGCGCCAGGTCGGCTGCGAATCCTGCCATGGCCCGGCCCGCGCGCATACCCTTCAGCCAACAGCGGCCAAAGTTGGCCAGCCGACCATGGCCATCTGCCAGCGCTGCCACAGCGGCGAGCACGATGACAGATTCAACTTCAGCGAGGCCCTCTCCCGCCTTCGCTGCGGCGGGGACTGATCAGCGGGCATAAAAAAGGCCAGGAGACACATGTCTCCTGGCCGAAAATCACTGCTCCACGCGGTGGATTTATTTCACTTCTTCAAAATCCGCGTCCACCACATCGTCGTCATCCTTTTTTGCCCCACCGGCCTGGCCGCCGCCTTCGCCGCCTTCCGCAGCCTTGTCCTTGGTGGCCTGGGCATACATCATCTCAGCCAGTTTGTGGGAAGCCTGGGTCAAGGACTCAAGCCCCTTCTTGATCGCCTCCGCATCGTCGGATTCCATGAGCTTCTTGAGGCTGTCGATCTCGGTCTGAACCTTGTTCTTGGTCTCGCTGTCAACCTTGTCGCCCAGATCCTTCATGCTCTTTTCCGTGGCGTAGATCATGGAATCGGCCTGATTCTTGGTTTCGACCAGCTCCTTGCGCTTGCGATCCTCGTCGGCATGGGCCTCGGCGTCCTTCTGCATCCGCTTGATCTCTTCCTCGGAAAGGCCGCTGGAAGCGGTGATCCGGATGGATTGCTCCTTGCCGGTGCCCAGATCCTTGGCGGAAACATGGAGAATGCCGTTGGCGTCAAGGTCAAAGGTGACCTCGATCTGCGGCACCCCACGGGGGGCCGGGGGAAGATCGGTCAGCTCGAAGCGGCCGATGGTCTTGTTGTTTGCCGCCATCTCGCGCTCGCCCTGGAGCACATGGATGGAAACCGCGGGCTGGCTGTCCGCCGCAGTGGAGAAAACCTGGCTCTTCTTGGTGGGGATGGTGGTGTTCTTCTCGATGAGCTTGGTCATCACCCCGCCCAGGGTCTCGATGCCCAGGGACAGCGGAGTAACGTCGAGGAGCAGCACGTCCTTGACATCGCCCTTGAGCACCCCGCCCTGCACCGCGGCGCCGATGGCCACAACCTCGTCGGGGTTCACGCCCTTATGGGGGTCCTTGCCGAAGATCTCCTTGACCTTTTCCTGCACCTTGGGCATCCGGGTCATGCCGCCGACCAGGATAACCTCGTCGATGTCCGCCGCGTTGATCCCCGCATCCTTCAGGGCAATCCTACAGGGGTTGACCGTGCGTTCGATCAGATCTTCCACCAGGCTTTCCAGCTTGGCGCGGGAGAGCTTCATCTGCAGATGCTTGGGCCCGGAGGCGTCCGCCGTGATAAAGGGCAGGTTGATGTCGGTCTCCATGGTGGTGGAGAGTTCCATCTTCGCTTTTTCCGCCTCTTCCCGCAGGCGCTGCAAGGCCATGTTGTCGGTGCGCAGATCAATGCCCTGATCCCGCTTGAACTCATCGGCAATCCAGTTGACGATGCGCATGTCGAAGTCTTCGCCGCCGAGGAAGGTGTCGCCGTTGGTGGATTTCACCTCGAACACGCCGTCGCCGATCTCCAGCACCGAAATGTCAAAGGTGCCGCCGCCCAAGTCGAACACGGCGATTTTTTCCTCGCCCTTCTTGTCCAGGCCGTAGGCCAGGGCCGCGGCGGTGGGCTCGTTGATGATCCGCTGCACGTTGAGGCCCGCGATCCGGCCCGCGTCCTTGGTGGCCTGGCGCTGGGAATCGTTAAAATACGCAGGCACGGTGATGACCGCCTCGCTGACTTCCTCGCCCAGATATTCCTCCGCGGTCTGCTTCATCTTGGTGAGGATCATGGCGGAAATCTCGGCCGGGGTCATGACCTTGGAGTCAACCTCGACAGCAGCGTCGCCCTCCTTGCCGTTGACGATCTTGAACGGGCTGATCTCAATGCTCTTTTTCACTTCCGCATCGGTGAACTTGCGCCCGATGAGCCGCTTGATGGCATGCAGGGTGCGGGTCGGGTTGGTGACCGCCTGCCGCTTGGCAACCTGGCCAACCAGACGCTCGCCGCTGGCGGAAAAGGCCACCACCGAGGGGGTTGTGCGGTTGCCTTCCACGTTGGCGATAACCTTGGGTTCGCCGCCTTCCATCACCGCGACACATGAGTTTGTTGTTCCCAAATCAATACCAATAATCTTACCCATCTCATATTCTCCTTACATAACGGGATGAATCATCCTTGTTATTCTTCAACTTTACCCTTGGAAACGACGACCTTGGCCGCCCGGATAAGTCTGTCCTTAAACATGTATCCTTTTTGATATTCTTGCAAAATCAGGTTTTCCGGCACATCCGCACTGGGCTCCATGGCCACGGCTTCATGAAAATTCGGATCAAAGGGCTGCCCCGCTCCGGCCAAGGGTTTTACCCCAAATTTTTCCAGGGTATTGAGCAGCCCCTTGCAGGTCATTTCCACTCCAGCCAGCAAAACACCGGCATCCGGGGAACACTGACACTGCTCAACGGCACGTTCGAGGTTGTCAAGGGAAGGAAGAAGCTCCCGCAGGATGTTTTCTTCCGCATACTTGAAAGCGGTCTCCCGCTCCCGCTGCATTCTCTTTTTAAAATTATCCTGCTCCGCAGCCATGCGCAGCAGTTTGTCCTCCAACTCCCGATTCCGTTCCAGGGCCTTTTCCAACTGAACAGAGAGGTCATCCGTCTCCGTCTTGACCTGATCATCCCCCGGACTCTCCTGCTCAAGACCATTTTCCTTGTTTTCTTCTTGTTCCGCCACCCGTATCTCCTTTCCGGTGCATTAACCCCAGCGGGATGCGCAAACCAAACTGTATCCCATTGCAATAACTTGATTTTTACAGGCAATTTCACGCCGGTGACCAACAATAAGTATGCTCTTTTTCGTTGTCAAGACAAGCTCTGGGAATTGTCGCGCATGCAAATAGCCGGAACGCCAACGCATATCTCCCCCTAACTCTTTGTTTTTCCGCACCGACAAGACAACCTTCCTTTGTGCTCGAACCACAGCCTGGATCCTGGCGCGAAAAAAATTTTAGACATCCGTGGATTCACCGATAATGATAGCAGTAGATACTCACCAATCTTTTTTTGAAACAACAGGGCCAAGGACGAATGCGCCTCAAAATACTTCTCCCTCTTTCATTGTGTATCGCCCTCCTCCCCTTATCTGGCGGCGCGGATATGCGCCCGATCAAAAAACTCCGGGCCGGGCTGCCTCCCTATGTCGTGGCGGAGAAGATCGCCCGGCACAATGATCAGGTCGTGAACAGCAAACCCGCGGACGAGCCGGCGCGGACGCCAGGCACCCCGCACATGACCTGGCTGGCGGACTGCGATGCCAGAGTGCAGCCGACCCTTTTCTATCCCGACCCGGTTGACACGATCTATACGGTCCGAAATCCAGGCAATCAACTTTCGCTGTCCGCGGGGGCTATTGATTACGGGATCAACGAGCTCCTCTCGCCGGTTCTCCTCATTACCGGCAACACCAACAGCGACAGCCTCAGACTCTTTGCCAAAGGGTATACCCACCTTGGCCCGGACCTGCGCCGCGACCTCGACGGTCTGCGTCTTTCCCTGGGCGAACACACGGCAGGCAGCGGGACTGGAACAAAATCAGAACCAAAGCTGGTGGAAAAAAATGTTGATTTTCAGGTGGCCACGGCCTTGAAACGCTATGAACACAGGGTAGAGAGCGGCAGATTGGTGGTGATCGGCGCGGTGATAGACCTGAACAATCAGTACGGACACGGAATCAACCGCTTGATCATCATCAACATCAACGGGGAGACCGACCCGGAAAGGTTACGGGGCATGCATCATCTCATCAGGCTGGACAAACGGCTGCGTGAGCTGGTTGGCCGCAAACCGTGGGAGGAAGACGGGGGCGCCAGGACCACCGCTCCCCCGGGCGAATCAGCACCAAGGAAATCCAGCAAAAAGAAGCCCGGCGTGAAAAGATAATATAAAGACCGAGCCATGCGGGCGCCCACATCTCCAGACATAAAAAAACCCCGAACGGAATTTCCGTTCGGGGTTTTTCGTAACTCAAAAATTTACTATTCAGCGCATTAGCAGCCGAAAGCCTTCTGCAACGGCGGAACGGTCTGTTTCTTGCGGCTCATCATGCCGTTTACCCACATGGAGTTGTTCGCGATCTTGCCGCCGAAAGCCTGCTCGATAACCGCGGGCTCATCGGAAACAACCAGCAGATCGGTACCTTCCTTCACAACGTCGGTGAGCATGAACAGCACGGAGTGACGGCCATCCTTCTTGAGATCCTCAAGGGCCTTGTACAGGTCGGCACGAATTCCGGCAACCTGATCCAGGGTGGCGAGCTCGATCTGGCCGATGCCAACCTTCTTGCCGTTCATGTCGAAATCCTTGTAGTCGCGGAAAACCAGATCCTTCATGGGGATACCGTCCACGGAAGACTTGGCCTTCAGCATCTCCATGAAGAGCGCATCGGTGTCGGCAACGCCGGCAATGTCTTTCAGAGCGGCAACGGCAGCCTTGTCAGGAGCGGTGCAGGTGGGGGACTTGAAATTCACGGTGTCGCTCAGGATGGCGGAGAGCATGGCGCCGGCAATATCCTTGGGCAGGGCAACATTGTTGTTCTTGAACATCTCGTACAGCACGGTGCAGGTGCAGCCAACGGGCTGGGCATTGAACAGAATCGGATTGTTGGTGGTGATATCACCGATCTTGTGATGATCAACAATGGCGATAATCTCGGCATCCTTGATGTTTGCCGGAGCCTGGCCGATATCGCTGAAATCCACCAGGGCAACCTTCTTGCCGGCGGCATCCATCATGGTCTGGGGCGCGGCCAGGCCGAAGTTTTTGAGAACGGTGGTGCTCTCCGGGTTCAGCTTGGCTGCCTCAATCTGCATGCAAGCAACGGCGTCGGTGCCGGTTGCCTTCAGATAATGTGCAAAAGCAATGGCGGCGGCGACGGAATCGGTATCGGGATTTGAATGGCCAGTAACACAAACAGACATGGTGATCCTCCTTAAAATTTTTTATTGAACCAAAAACATCCTGTTCTGATCCCGGGCCAAAACCTTTCCTGGACCAGAAAAAATATGCGCACTTCTTACGAAATACTCATCACCTTATGACAATAAAAACTCGCGAAGAATAGTGCTATTGGAATAGAGAGTCAAGAAGAAAGACGCGTCTGCCAGAGACAATCATCCAGCGCGGAACACTCACGACAACCAGCCAATATCATTAGATAAAATCAACTAACAAAGACTCATCCTGGTTTTATCTTGCCCCGCAACCCTTTTTTATGTAACAATTCATTCAAGACGTGATTTTCCCTCAACGGCAAACCTGTCACCGATCGAGCACACATCATGCCGGAAAAAGAAGCGCCACAAGAGGCAGCCCAAACACCCAAGGCTCCCAAACGCCACAAAATCCTGGTCGCGGAAGATAACCCCGTGGTGCGCAAGGGTTTGAATAATTTTTTGGTGAAATGGGGTTATGAGCCGATCGAGGCGGACAATGGCGACACAGCCTGGAACGCCCTTGAAACGGACCCCTCCATCACTCTTGCCATTCTGGACTGGAACATCCCCGGACTCAGCGGCATGCAGGTCTGCCAGCGGATCCGGATGCGCACGGAAGGGCCGTACGTGTACACGGTCATCTTCAGCGCCCGCAGCTCCATCGAGGAACAAGTCCTCGCCCTGGAAGGCGGGGCGGACGACTACCTGGTCAAACCCGCCAAACCCTCGCTGCTCCGGGCACGACTCGGGGTTGGCCTGCGGATTCTCAATTTACTGGCTGGCCCCAAGGCCGCCGCCAAATAAGCCGCAACCCCTCCCGCCTCCATGAATCGCCACAAAAGCGTGCTTTTTGATCTGGACGGCACACTGGTGGACAGCCTCGCCGACCTGGCGGATTCGATGAATCGCGTCCTGGCCCGGCAGGGTCTTCCTCCCCATCCAGTACAGGCCTACCGCCATTTTGTCGGAGACGGCATGGTCAATCTGGTCCAGCGCGCCCTGCCTCCCGGCAATCACCAACAAGAATTTATCCAGGAATGTGTTCGGAAGATGCGGCAGGAGTATGCGTTGCACTGGGCGGACACCACGCGCCCCTATCCCGGCATTGCCGAATTGCTCGATGCGCTTGCAAACCGGGGGATAGAGATGGCGATCCTGTCGAACAAGCCCGACCAGTTAACCCAGGAAGCCGTCAGGACGCTTTTGCCAAATTGGCACTTTGCCGCGGTTGCGGGAGCGAGGGAAACAATCGCCAGGAAACCAGATCCTGCCGGGGCATTGCGCATCGCCAACCTGCTGCACCGTGAACCGGCGGATTTCCTCTATCTGGGCGACACCAATACCGACATGCAAACAGCGCGGGCAGCCCGGATGTTTGCCATTGGGGCGCTTTGGGGCTTTCGCACCGCGGACGAACTGAAAAAAAATGGCGCCCAAGCCTTGCTTTCCATGCCGATCGAGCTGTGCGCGTTGCTGGACCACACAGAGTAACCAGAAAAACAGACCTTCCCGGACGACTGCTAGGCGCTGAGCCGCTCCGCCTCTTTTGCCTTTCGTATCTCGCAGGCAATCTGAAAGGCCCTTTCCTTTCCGTTTTTATTCACGGAAACGGAGGTTTTGCCCTGTTTGCCCAGACGATTCACCCAACTCACCTCATAGCGGTTCAACTTTTCGTTAAACCGGACGCCGACAACGCCGGTGGTGGTATTGCTTACCGTAACAAGATGTTTGTCGGTTCTGATTTTCCCAATCTTTTTTTCCGTGGCATCGCGCCAGGTAAGGGCTGCAAGCAGGCTTGAGTAACGGCCGCCGCATTTCCCATCGGAAAAAAACTTGGAATGCGTTGTCCCCTGAAAACGAACCCGCACATACCATCCGTGTGTCCGCTTGTCTTCCTGATCGATCCTCGCTACATCCTTGTGTTTTTCAAGTATAACTTTCTTTGCCATGACCACCTACCTCGCACAGGTTCAAAACCAAATGAAAATGCCATGACCAACGGTTCAGTTGGCAACACGGCCCCCCCTGCGCCAAACACCATTTAACACCAAACACCAATTGTCATTCACGATGCATTGATAAGAGCGAAGAAACAACAGGATTCTCCGATGAATTTTTTATATATATCCAATTAACTATCTTTTTGCAAGTCGTAGCAGGCAGCTCTCTCGTTACAAGCAATACCGGGAAGGCATTACCACACAAAACCGCGGCATACCAGGCGCTCTTCCCCGGCCGCGCCATCCTCCCCACAACCCCCTTCTCTATCAACGCCACCAAGTACATCCTCCATAATACTGGTGACTTCTTCTCTTTCACGCCAAGAGCTGGTATATAAAACCACTTGGGGCTCCGCCTTCTAACGAAAAAAAGACAACCCGCATCCCGTTTCCTCAACCAGAACAAAGGCAGGACCATGACACGCACCTCGGAAAAATTTCTCGCCCTCATTGAGATTATCACCCGCCTCCGCGCCCCTGACGGATGTCCCTGGGATCAAAAGCAGACCCCCCAGACCTTCAAGCAATATCTCGTCGAGGAAACCCATGAACTGCTTGAGGCGATCAACGACAACAATCCAAGCCATATCCGCGAGGAGCTGGGGGATCTTCTTTTCCAGGTCATCTTCCTCAGCAACCTCTACCAGGAAAAGAACCTCTTCACCCTGCCCGATGTCATCGATGCCATTTCCGCCAAGATGATCCGCCGCCACCCCCATGTCTTCGGCAATCAATCGATAGACTCGGAACAAGATCTTCGTCAGCAGTGGCAGGCAATAAAAAACCAGGAAAACGCACGGAAGGGCGGGCCTAAACATCCCCTGGAGTCCATCCCCAAAAGCCTTCCCGCCCTCCGCAGGGCACAACGGGTGGCGGACCGGGTCGCGCGGGAAGGCTTTGACTGGCCTGATCTCTCCGGCGCCCTGGGTAAAGTCAGCGAAGAATTCCAGGAACTTCAGGAAGCCTTTACCAAAGGGGCACGCAAAGAGATCAGGGAGGAGTTCGGCGACCTCCTCTTCGCCCTCGCCGTTTTGGCACGCAAGGCTGATATCGACGGGGAAGACGCCCTGCAATCGGCAACAAACAAGTTCACCTCCCGCTTTTTCACCCTTGAAAACATTGTGGGCGGACAAGGAAAACAGCTTACCGATCTTGACCCCGAAGCGCTTCTGGAAATCTGGCGGCAGGCCAAGGGTGAGCCGGAACCATCTCCAGAAAACGATTGACAAACAAAAGGTTAATTGCTATCAATCGCGATTGTTTTTTTACTATTTTTTTCCACATACCTCCTTGCTCTTCGCATGAAACGCAAAAAGCAAGGGCCAAACGACCACAAGGAGGAATCAATGCGCAGGTACGAGACAATAGTTATTGTCAGACCGGGGGCCGGAGAAACGGAATTTTCCGCGGTTTCCGAGAAAGTAACCGGAACCATCGAGGGTTTCGGCGGATCCATCGTAAGAACCGACCGGTGGGGCCTAAAGAAGTTGGCCTACCCCATCAAGAAAGAAACCCAGGGCGATTTCCTCTACGTCGAATATGCCGGGTTGCCTGATGGCGTCAAGGAAATGGAACGGCTCATCCGGATTGACGACCGGGTCTTGAAGTTCATGACCGTAAAAACCCAGGATGTCTTCACCCCGGACGCCCCCAAACCCGAAGGGGTTGCGGAGCCGGAAACCGCCACTGCGCTTGAAGACGAAGCCTCTGAATAGTTTTTCCGCCCAGCGCGTATAAACTATACATATATCGAACCAGAAAAGAGGAAAAAACATGGTTATCAAGAAAAAGAAGATTTTCAACCGTCGCAAGGTCTGCCGCTTCTGCACGGACAAAAGCCTGATGATTGATTACAAGGATGTCAAAACCCTTCGCAACTTCGTGACGGAACGCGGCAAGATTATCCCGCGGCGCATCTATGGCAACTGCGCTCATCACCAGAGGCAGCTCACCGAGGCAATCAAGCGTGCGCGCCAGATTGCCCTGCTGCCGTATGCAGGTCAGGCCCAGCTGTAGAAAGGAACCAGCCAGGAATCGTGTTTTTGCGCGCAGGAGCAAGCAGACAGACCGGGACAATCGTGGCCATCATTGTCACGACCCTCGTTTTCACCGTACCGGCCGTTGTTGCCGGACTTGAGTGGCTTCACAGCCTGATGCCCCTGCCCGCTTACTACTTCCTGAGCGTTTACGGCCGGAAACACGGCACGGTCATTATTGCCTGTGCCCTTGCCATTGCTGGCGGCATAACTTTTACGACCGGAACCCTGCCGGGGTTGCTTTTCTCACTGACCCTCCTGCCCGTTGGCTTTATCCTTGCCCGGGCAGACAGCAAAAATGAGTCGGTCCAACGCGCCGGGATGCAGAGTGTGGGCTATCTCGTGCTTGTTTGGCTCATCGCGGGGTTCCTGGTCGGCATGGCGGGCAACAGCAATCCTTATCTTGACCTGCAACAGGGCCTGGATAAGGGGCTTGAGGCAACTTTTGCCCTGTACCGGGATTCAGGGCATTTTCAGGCTGGTGATCTTGAAGAGATAAAAGCCTTCATTGACCAGCTCAGGGTACAGGTGGCACGACTTTTCCCGGCCTTGCTCCTCACTTCGATCATCTGCACCGCCTGGCTGAACATCGCTATCGGTCAATGGTTGCTGAAGAGAAAAGACCCCTTGCGGGCGAACCGGGAAGATTTGAAAAACTGGCGGCTCCCGGAGTTGCTGGTCTGGCCGGTGATACTGGCAGGAATCATGCTTCTTGTTCCCGACGAAAGGCTCACCACCCTGGGCTTGAATGCGGGCTTGGTGCTCCTGGTCCTGTATCTCTCGCAAGGATTGGCCGTTATCTCGAGCATGATGCACAAATGGTCGCTGCCGCCAATAATCAGGGCGATCACTTACAGCCTTCTGTTCTTGCAGGTTTACGGCATCGGCTTTATCGCGGCACTTGGCTTGGCCGATGTTTGGGCTGACTTCAGGAACCCGCGGCTTAAAAAAGATGTGGATGACACCTCGGTGTCTTAATTTTAATAAAAGAAACACGATGAAACTGGAGACTTTTTCAGAGTCTTCATTTTTCAGAAATAATGAATCCAGACAAAACCTGGATTCAACCGGAGGTACAACATGGAACTCATTTTAAAAGAAACCATTGACACTCTCGGCGAGGAAGGCGATGTTGTGAAGGTAAAGGACGGCTACGGCCGCAACTTCCTGATCCCCCGTCGTCTTGCCGTGCCTGCCACCAAGGCAAACCTTACCGTACTGGAAAAGGAAAAGGCCGCCATCGTGGCACGCAAGAAAACACAGCGTGACGCCGCGGAAGCCCTGGCCAAGAAAGTGGCCGGCGCCACGGTGGTCATTGCCCACCGTTCCGGGGATGACAACAAGCTCTACGGCTCGGTCACCTCGGCTGACATTGCGGAAAAGCTTGCCGCTTTGGGCATTGAACTCGACAAGAAGAAGATCGTTCTTGACGAGCCCATCAAGACCTTGGGCGTCACCATGGTTCCGGTGAAGATCGGCTACCAGATTTCCGCGGAAATCACCGTGGAAATCGTTCCCCTGGCCGCGGAGTAATTCCAAGCCCGCAAACGGAAGACAGATCTGGACCTTGGCGCGCACCCCGCGCCGAGGCCACTCTTGCCGTGGCCTTGGAATAACGCAGGATAAACGAATGGGGGCGGAACTCCGCCCCCCCTCCATTACAGCCAACGATACTCCATGGAATCCGGACCAGGCCCTTCCAGCACCCACCGTCTGCCCCCGCAGAATCTTGAGGCCGAACAATGCGTTCTCGGCTCTATCATGCTGCAACAGGGAACCATGCCCAGGGCCGCGGAGATTCTCACCGAAGAAGATTTTTACCGCGACGCCCATAAATACATCTATTCCGCCATGATCACCCTGTTTGACCGTGGCGAACCCCTCGATCTCATCACCGTCTCCAACCTGCTGAAAGACAACAACCGGCTTGATGCGGTTGGCGGCCCCACGTATCTTGCCAGCCTCACCGACATCGTGCCGGTTGCGGCCAACATCGCCTATTACGCCAAGATCGTGCGGGAAAAGGCGATCCTCCGCAGGCTGATTCAGACCGGCACCGAGATCGCCGGCCGCTGCTACGAGGAACAGGACGATATCGACGGCCTGCTTGACGACGTGGAAACGACGGTCTTCGAGATCTCCCGGGCCAAGAGCGGCCAGTCCTACCACTCGCTCAAAACCGTCATCTCCGACACCTTCAAATACATCGAGCAACTCTACGAACGCAAGGAACACATCACTGGCGTTCCCACCGAATACCATGATTTCGACAAGATGACCGCGGGGCTGCAACGCTCGGATCTCATCATCCTGGCCGCCCGTCCCAGCATGGGCAAAACCGCCTTGGCCATCAACATGGTGCAGAACGCCGCCCTGCTCCACAAGGTGCCGGTTGCGGTGTTCAGCCTGGAAATGTCCAAGGAACAGCTCGGCATGCGTATGCTCTGCTCCATCAGCCGGGTTGACGCCCAGCGGTTGCGCACCGGTTTCTTGAAGGAACAGGATTGGCCCAAGCTTACCCGGGCGGTGGGCATGCTTTCGGAAGCCCCCATCTACATCGACGATACCCCTGCCATCACGGTGCTGGAGATGCGGGCCAAGTGCCGGCGTCTCAAAACGGAGCACAACATCGGCATGGTGGTGGTGGACTACCTCCAGTTGATGCGGGGCAAGGCAAACACGCAGTCCCGCGAACAGGAAATCAGTGAAATCTCCCGCTCGCTCAAGGCCATGGCCAAGGAGCTGAGCATCCCGGTGCTTGCCCTTTCCCAGCTGAACCGCAGCCTGGAAAGCCGCCCCAACAAAAGACCACAGCTTTCCGACCTGCGCGAATCCGGCGCCATCGAACAGGATGCCGACGTGATCATGTTCATCTACCGTGATGAAGTGTACAACAAGGCGGAAGACAACCCGAGAAAGGGGATTGCCGAGATCATCATCGGCAAGCAGCGTAACGGCCCGACCGGCACCGTGGAGCTGGCCTTTCTCGACCGCTTCACTTCCTTTGAAAATCTTGCCCACCAGGGTTTTCCGCCCGCGGAATGAAATACGGTGGATTGCCTACAGGTGGTTAGTCCATTAGCAACCGCGCCTCTTGCAACCACCCCTGAAAGTTCCCTCCCCCCTGGCGGGGGAAGGGGGATTTAATTACGAAAAAAACCGGATCAGCGAACATGAAATACGATTTCAAGGCCATCGAAGAAAAATGGCGCAGCCACTGGCTTGAACACAGCACCTACAAGGCCAGCGAAGATACCACCCGGCCCAAATACTATCTCCTGGAGATGTTCCCCTACCCTTCGGGCCGCATCCACATGGGTCATGTGCGAAACTACACCATCGGCGACGTGGTGGCCCGCTACAAGCGGATGAAGGGGTTCAATGTCCTTCATCCCATGGGCTGGGATGCCTTTGGCCTGCCCGCCGAGAATGCGGCGATCAAGCACGACACCCATCCGGCCAAATGGACCTACGAAAACATCGACTACATGAAAAAACAGCTGCAGCGCATGGGCTTCAGCTACGATTGGGACCGCGAGCTCGCCACCTGCAACGACAAATACTATCGCTGGGAGCAGCTGCTTTTCATCAAGATGTACGGAAAGGGGTTGGTTTACCAGAAGGTGACCACGGTCAACTGGTGCGAGACCTGCCAGACCGTGCTGGCCAACGAGCAGGTCATCGACGGCACATGCTGGCGGTGCGACAATGCCGTGCTGCCCCGGGAGATGAACGGCTGGTTTTTCAAGATCACCGATTACGCCGAAGAGCTGCTTGCCGGTTGCGACACGCTCACGGGCTGGCCGGAAAAAGTCCTCACCATGCAGCGCAACTGGATCGGCAAGAGCGTGGGCGCCGAGGTGAACTTCAAGATCGAAGGCTCCGGAGAAACACTCACCATCTTCACCACCCGGCCGGATACCATCTTCGGCGCGACCTTCATGTCCATCGCCCCCGAGCACCCACTGGCCCTCGCGTTGAGCGCGGGCACCTCCCAGGAAGAGGCGGTCAGGGAGTTCGTTACCCGGATCAAGATCGAAAAACAGCGACAACGGCCGGAAGACGAGATGGAAAAGGAGGGGGTCTTCACCGGCGGCTACTGCCTCAACCCCTTCACCGGCACAAAGCTGCCGGTCTACGTGGCCAACTTCGTCCTCATGGAATACGGAACCGGCGCGGTAATGGCGGTTCCGGCCCATGACCAGCGCGATTTTGAGTTCGCCCAAAAATACGGGATAGAGATCAAGGTTGTCATTCAGCCTGAAGGCGACTCCTTAGACCCGGCCGCCATGATCCAGGCCCACGATGGGCCCGGAACCCTGGTCGCATCCGGG
>Ga0074199_1001947_pt1 | contig 14716 bp, 12 predicted proteins | sample EPASupsiteSAE347_FD_64528 | JGI IMG/M metagenome (GOLD analysis project Ga0074199, IMG submission 64528) | Bioremediated contaminated groundwater from EPA Superfund site, New Mexico - Sample SAE3-47 | ecosystem: Environmental > Aquatic > Deep subsurface > Groundwater > Contaminated ...
ATAACCTTCACTGTGCCTCCCAGATACTCGCCGCGCCGCTCCTTGCTGATTACCGAATGGTAGATACGGCCCGAGGTGTAGTTGTTGCGCTGGCCCAGGACCACGGAGGTGTACCGCTCGTAATGGCCAAGGTCCAGATCGGTTTCCGCCCCGTCGTCGGTGACATACACCTCGCCGTGCTGGAAGGGGTTCATGGTGCCGGGGTCCACGTTGATGTACGGGTCCAGCTTCTGGAAGGTGATGGACAGCCCCCGGCTCTCAAGCAGGGCGCCGATGGACGCGGCGGCCAGCCCCTTTCCCAGGGAAGAAAGAACGCCGCCGGTGATAAAAATGAACTTGGTGCGATGGGTCTGATTGGTAGTTTTCATAAAATGGCGCCGGTCTCGTAAGAATAGGGGAAAAACACGGTGGATGGCTTTCAACACGAGCAACACAGCCCGAAACAATCAGGCCGCATTACATTCCCATCAAAATACAGTATTCCGCCCTCGTTTGTCCAAGGGAAAATACCTTTTTTGCCCCACCTTTTTCCTGTGTTTGCTGGAGATTACAATATTGTCAGCTTTGCACGCACGGAGGGAATACGGATGATCCTGTAAAAAATGGCAATCGTCTTGAAGTCAAAATGGTGTCAGCAAAAAATTATATCCTGTGATCACTCACCTGTGATCATTTCCTTAGCCTTCATGATTTTCGACCAGGACTTCCTGTTGCAGCTCTACTTGGCGTGTTCACGCTTGCCTTTGTGGCGCTTTGGCGCACTGCGGGGGCGGCAGCGGAGGCTGGGGCTTGCGGCGCTCTCGCAGCGCTTTCAGCGGCTTGTTTCTCTCTCACATCCCTCCAGGCATCACTCTCATCCATCCTCTTAAGGCGTTGCTGCGTCTGTTCATCCACAAGATTTGGATCGACCTTTATGGTCAAGCCACCCGCAACCGCCTGTGCCTGTGTCTGTGTCTGTGTGCAGAATAAAAACGCGGCGATAACCAAAAAAACCTTTTTGTTCCTCATGGCCCGTTTCCCCATGTTGTATTCTTTAATGGATGAATCGTGCGAAATAACATCTATATTTTTTGGACCCAAAAACTCAAGAGAGAAGCCTGCAAAGGGTGTAGAGAAATAATCTCCGATTGTCAAAGCATTTCAGTCACTATGCGTCAGGCATGACCTGTGGATATTCCCCCATTGCTGCACAAAAGCAGGAGAGCTCAAGGGGAGGTTGGTAAGTTATGTAACTTATCCATCCATTTCTCCTTTCTTACTCAAATTTTGCAATATCAATCGCCAGCTTTACCGCAACATGACTCCTGCCGGCCAATTTCCCGAGGAAATAGGGGAACGGAGCCTATATTGTGCTGCATTACTTCCCCCACAAGGTAGAGATAGGCGCAGCCCAGAGGCGATCACCGAGTGGCATTATTTCAGTCCCATCGTAGAGGATCACCCCCATTTTAAATTTCTCTCCGGCAATGCCGGCCAACCGCTTGAGACCACGCAAATCTCCCTCCCTTACAGAGGCTGCCGCCTTGATCTCCACCCCGGCCAGTTGACCGCCAGCATTTTCGACGACTATGTCGACTTCGAATTGGTCATGATCGCGATAGTAGAGTAATTGGTAGTCGTCCTCGGCGGTTGTGGCCTGCTTGAGCAATTCCCCGTAAACAAAAGTCTCCAGCACATTGCCAAACCGGCTGCGATCCTGCTCTGCCATCGCTGGCGAGAGATCAACGAGGGTGGCCAGCAATCCCGAATCAAGAAATTGCATCTTGGGCGTTTTCACCACCCGGTTGAGCCGGTTGCTGGCCCAGACCTCTACTCGTTTCAGCAGGTACATCCGCGCGAAGACGCCGATGTACCGGGCTGCGGTCTTGTGGTCCAGCCCCACCTGACCGCCCAACTGGGTGTAGTTGCACATTCGACCAGAAACCTGCGCCAATGCCCGCAGAAAACGGGGCAACTGGTCGAGCCGGTCGATGCCAGCCACATCCCGCACATCCCGCTGGATGATGGCGTCGATGTACTGCCGCACCCAGGCTGTGCGCCGTCGCGCCGTGGCACGCGAGATTGCCTCGGGGTAACCGCCGGCCAGCACTGTTTCGACCAGCGCCTTGCCCACCAGCGGGGTGGATATCCAGGGCAGGTTTCCGGCAAAGACGCTGTCCAGCCAATTGACGGATGAGCCGTGTATCTCGTTCTGCGACAGGGGAAGCAAGGTCAGGGTTTCCATGCGCCCGGCCAGCGAATCCGCCACCGTGGGCAGCGCCAGCAAATTAGCCGAACCGGTGAGAAGGAACCGCCCCGGACGCCGATCTTCGTCAACGGCTTTCTTGATGGCCAGCAACAGCTGCGGGGCACGCTGAACTTCATCGATGACGGCGCGATCCAGGCCGCGAATCATGCCAACCGGGTCTTCCCTGGCAGCCAACAGCGTCAGTTCATCGTCCAGGGTGAGATAGCGCAGCCCTTGATCGGCGATCTTCCGCACCAATGTGGTTTTACCCGCCTGCCGCGGACCTGCAAGCAGCACAACGGGCGTATCCGCCAGCGCCTCGGCGACACGCGTCTCAATAAGCCGTGGATAAAGAAATGATGGTGTCTGCATGATGGCGTCATCATATCGTGCCAATGGGAAACTAGCAACGTAAATCGGGGAACACACGGTCGTGTAATTGGGAATACAACCTGCACAACATACTATAAATACTGAACTTCAGACATTCAGATTGCCTGCCGCATGGGCACGCTGCCATAATCTCCCTGGCAATGCAATTGCGGCTTGTTGCCATTGCCGCAAATAAGGTAGTATGGCGGGAACATTCATCCAGTCGAGGATATACGTTCCGTCATGCCTTTTCGCCGCAACATAAAAACCAGCGCCATTCTGGCGTTTCTTTGCCTGCTGGTTCTGGCCCCGCTCGGCTGCAAGGAGCGTAAAGCACCGGAAAAGCCTGTTGCCCAAGAAACTCCGGCACGCCCGCCCGGTTGCTTAGGCTGCCACCCGGAGGTCCGGCTCGACCCCAACCACAATCTTGCCTGCACCACCTGCCACGGAGGAAACCCGGAGGGAGCAACGCAGGAGCAGGCCCATGCCGGACTTATCAAACAACCCGCCCACCCGGACCAGATGCAAAAGTCCTGCGGCGCATGCCATGCCCGGCAGGTGACCGAGGTTGCCGCTTCCCTGCATTTCACCGCCCGAAACGAGGTCAACAGTGTGCGAACCGGTTTTGGCGCCCAGCCCCCCCTTGGTTCCCTTACGGAAATCCCTACCCATCAAACAATCGAGTCCTCCCTCGACCTTACCGACGACCTGCTCCGCCGCCGCTGCCTGCGCTGCCATGTGTACACCTCCGGCGACGGCTACCCGGAAACGGTACGCGGCACGGGCTGCGCCGCCTGTCACCTCGCCTACGGCAACGGCAAAATGACCAGCCACGGCTTCAGCAAATTGCCAGCGGACAGCCAGTGCCTGCACTGCCATTACGGCAACTTCGTTGGGGCTGACTATTATGGCCGCTTCGAACACGACTTCAACCAGGAGTACCGCACCCCCTACCGTACGGATGGCAGCGAGAACCGGCCCTATGGGGTTGAGTTCCACCAGTTGGCCCCGGACATCCACCAGCAGAAAGGCATGGCCTGCATCGATTGCCACTCCGGGGCGGAACTCATGGGCGGCCACACTGTAGCCAAGGGCGCAACCCCGGCCATCACCTGCCTTGCCTGCCACGGCTGGCGCAAAGGGCTGCCCCTGCCGCTGGACAACCTGCAGGTTGAGGCCAACCAACTGGTGCTTACCACCCGGCTCACCGGCAAAAAACTCGTAGTACCCCAGCCTGTCCACCCGGCCCACAGGCAGTACGAAAAAAAGGCGCATTGCACCGTGTGCCACAGCCAGTGGTCCTTTAACGACCAGGGTACCCATCTGCTCCGCGCCGACAATCCCGATCATCCAGCCTGGTCGCGGCTCAGTGTGCAGGGCAGCCGCGAGGTGGAGGAGCAGCTGAACAACCCCACCGGCCAGGGGACTTCCCTGCGCGACAAGATCACGGGAGCGGCGAGCCCAAGCCTGTGGCTCAAGGGGTATGAGCTGCGCCGTTGGGAAAATCCCCTGATCGGCGTTGGCCCGGACAACAGGCTCCACATCTTCCGGCCCATCCTGGACCTGCACCTCTCCATGGTTGACGCGAACAAAAAGGTTATCTTCGACAATGTGGGCGTAACGCCACAACAGCGCTATCTCCCCTACACCCCGCACACCGTTGGCAAGGCCGGAGCGTTCTTCAGCGAACGCCTCAAACCCAACCTCCCCACCGAGACAAAACCATGAGTTGCCCAAAACATAGCCGCGCCTTTTTTCTCCCCGCCCTCCTGCTTCTGTGCGGGGCAACCTTTTCCGGCTGCACCACCGTGCTCACCAGCACCCCGCCACCGGCTACTGCGCCCCGGCCCAAGCCCACATCCACGACAGGCCGCGTCCCTGCCACGCAAAAACCCTACCAGATTGACGGCAAGACCTACTACCCCCTGCCCTCGGCCGAGGGATACGTGGAAACCGGCACGGCCTCCTGGTACGGTAACCCTTTCCATGGCCGCAAGACCTCCAACGGCGAGACCTACAATATGTACGACTGGACCGCGGCCCACAAAACCCTGCCCATGAACACCAGGCTTCTGGTGGAAAACCTCGGCAACGGCAAATCCACCACGGTGCGGATCAATGACCGCGGCCCCTTCGTGGGAACCCGGATCATCGACCTCTCCTATAATGTAGCCAGGGATCTCGGCATCATGAAGGAAGGAACCGGCCAGGTCCGGATCACCGCCCTGGGCGAGGCGGAAACCGTGCAGCTGGCCGACAACAAAACCGCGGCCCGCTTCCTGCCCCACGAGGATTTCCAGAAGGGTGATTTTTATGTCCAGATCGGCGCCTTCACCCTTCAGGCAAATGCCGACCGGTTAAAGGACAAGATGAACAAAGGGGGCAGGGAGACCGAAACCTTCCGCCATGAACGGGGCGATCAGGTTTTCTACCGCGTCCAAGTCAAGGCAGGCAACACCCTGACCGCAGCCAAACGGATGGCCCAGACCATGGCCGGTTCCGGCTTCCCCGAGGCGTTCGTGGTGGCGCGGTAAATCCTTCACCACAATTTCTTGACAGCCGAAGGCCAATCGTTATATCCCATAACCATGGGCTGTTTTTTATAACGAAAGACGCCGTTCCCCACTCTGCCGAGGAGGGCTGTCATGATCTTCAAGGTCTTCAAAAAACAAGAGCTCGCCCGCCTGCATGAGCTGCTGGCCGTCAACATCGTTGTCGGTCCCGTTGTCAAAGGCAAGGACCGCAACGGCAAGCCCCTGTACGATTTCGATGTGGTCTACGACTTTGGCGAACTCGCCCTTGATTACACCCAGACGGTGCATTCGCCCAAACGCTTTGTCCTGCCCTACCATGAAACCTTGTCCACCTTTGCCGTAAGCCGCGAAAGCTGGGAAAAGCATGTTGACCTCAATGTCTACCGCCCCCTGGTTTTCTTCGGCATGCATGCCTGCGATATCAACGCCCTGAACAAGCTGGATCTGGTTCTGGCGCAAAGCACCTACCCAAACCCGTACTACATGGGCAAACGGAAAAACCTCTTCATCGTCGGAATCGACTGCAAGCCGGAGCCCCAATGTTTCTGCCGCTCCATGGGAACAGACTCCGCCATCCACGGCTTTGATCTGTTCCTCACCGATCTGGGCGGCAGATATTTCGCCGAGATCCTTTCCGCCACGGCCTTTGACCTGCTGAATCAGATCAAATGCACGGACCCGAGCGCCAAGGATCTCGCCACCTACAAACAGGTAACCAGCGGAAAGAACAAACACTACACCGCCACGGTGGACACCTCGGATCTCACCAAAATCCTCGATCTTGAGTTTGAATCCCCGGCCTGGGATGCCTGGGGAGAAAAATGCCTTTCCTGCGGCACCTGCGCCAACGTCTGCCCCACCTGTTACTGCTATGGCGTTGAAGAACATGTCGATCTCGACCTGACGCACGCCAGCAAGACAAAATCGCTGCACTCCTGCAACCTCATCGACTTTGCCAAGGTGGCCGGCGGCCACAACTTCCGGCCCAAGAGCGCCAGCCGGTTGAAATACCGCTACTATCACAAGCACCGCGGCTTCGTGGAGGCCTTTGAAGAGTCCCTCTGCGTGGGCTGCGGACGTTGCGGGGCAGCCTGCCTTGCCGACATCACCCCCCCCGAAGTCATCGCCAGCGTCCGGGGCAAGGAGTAAGCCATGCAAAACAAACTCCACTTCATCGACGTTCTCGGCAAAGGCGCCGGAGCACACCGCAAGCAAGATCCGGGCAGCTTCGAGTACACCCTGCCCGCCGAGATCACCAGCATCTACCAGCTCACCGCCAGCGAAAAGCTCTACCAGATCCAGATCATCGACCCCGAGCAGCGGAACCGTTTTTCCTTTAAGCCAGGCCAGTTCGTGATGCTGGAGCTGCCGGGGATCGGCGAAGCGCCGTTTTCCATCTCCTCTTCCCCGGTGCGGCGCGGCGACCTCGAGCTGTGCATCCGGGCGGTGGGCAATTTCACCAATTTTCTCGCCAAGGTGGAACGGGGCACCAGGGTGGGGATAACCGGCCCGTTCGGCACCCATTTTCCCCTGGAAAAAATGCAGGGCCAGGACATCCTGCTCATCGGCGGGGGGTTGGGCATCGTGCCCCTGCGCTCTCCCCTGCTGGCCGTGCTGGAAAACCGGAGCAGGTACGGCCGGGTGGACATCATGTACGGCGCCAAGAGTCCGGCGGAACTGCTCTTCACCTACCAGTACGAGGAATGGAAACGCTTCGACATCAACCTCGGCATCACGGTGGATAAAGCGGACAAGAGCTGGAAGGGACGCACCGGCCTGATCACCGAACTCCTCAAGGAACGCATCGGTCAAACAGCAAGCCTGCGCGAGAATACCTACGCCATCGTCTGCGGGCCGCCGGTCATGTTCCATTTCGTTTGCAAAATGCTGACCGAGGCCGGACTGCCCATGCAGAAGATGTTCGTCTCCCTGGAGCGCCGCATGCACTGCGGCCGGGGCAAATGCTGCCGCTGCAACATCGGCTCGACCTATACCTGCCTGGACGGCCCGGTCTTTGACTACTGGTCGGTGATGAATCTCAAGGAGGCGATCTGAGATGAGCGAACCACTCTCCTACCTCGGTGTCCCCCTTGCCCGGCCAAAGGTCGGGTTCTTCGAGCTTTCCTCCTGCGAGGGGTGCCAGCTGCAGCTTCTGAACAACGAGGCCACCCTGCTGGACTTTCTCAATCTGGTTGAGATCGTCAACTTCCGCGAAGGCATGAGCGAGCGCGGTGACAACTACGACATCGCCTTTGTCGAGGGCAGCGTCACCCGCAAGGACGAAATAACCCGGCTCACCGCGATCCGCAAAAACGCCAAGATCCTGGTCGCCCTTGGTTCCTGCGCCTGCTTCGGCGGGGTCAATCAGCTGAAAAACCGCTTCCGCGATCTGGACTGGGTCAAAAAAGAGGTGTACGGCGATTTCCCCATCGAGACCATGGAGGTGCATCCCCTGGCGGATTTTGTCCAGGTGGATCTTTCGATCTTCGGCTGCCCCATAAAAAAGGAAGAGGTCGAGCGAATCGTCACCGATCTGGTGGTGGGCAAGGCGGTGCGTCATCCGGAATACCCGGTGTGCATGGAGTGCAAGGCCAACGAAAACATCTGCCTGTTCGAACTGGGCGAGCCCTGCCTCGGCCCGGTCACCCGGGCTGGCTGCGATGCCTGGTGCACCAGCAACCGCAGGGGGTGCTGGGGTTGCCGGGGACCGGCCGAAGCGGCCAACCTCAAACAACTGGAAGAGATCATGCGCACCTACGGCTTTGACCGCGAGATCATCCTCGACCGGTTGGAATGTTTTGGCGGATTTGCCTCTTTTACCGAGGCCTCCTCCCAAAAAGACAAAAAAGCCCCTGCCAGGAGGAAAAAATCATGAAGATCTCCTGCGAGGTCAATGTCCACCACCTGACCCGGGTGGAAGGACACGGCAACATCACCATCAGCATCAAAAACGGCGTGGTCAAAAAGGCGCAATGGGAGGTGGTGGAAACTCCCCGCTTCTTCGAGGCCATGCTGGTGGGCAAGCACTGGGAGAACGCGCCTTACATCTGCGGCCGGATCTGCGGCATCTGTTCCATCGGCCATACCCTGGCCAGCATCCGGGCGGTGGAAAACGCCTTTGGCATCATCCCCTCGCCCCAGACCGCGAACCTGCGGCTCCTGCTCAAACACATGGAAACCCTGCAGAGCCATATCCTGCACCTCTATTTTCTGGCTGCCCCGGATTTCCTCGGCGCGGGCAGCGTGCTGCCCCTGGCCAAGACCAACCCGCAGGAGGTCCAGCGCGCCCTGCGCCTCAAGCTGCTGGCCAACGATGCCTGCGACATTATCGGCGGCAGACGGTTGCATCCGACCCGCACCGTGGTGGGCGGTTTCACCATGCTCCCGGAAAAGAGCCAGCTGGAAAAAATCCGCCAGCGGCTGATGGCCTCGGTTCCCGACCTGCTCGCTTCGGCGGAACTGTTTAAAACCTTTGCCATCCCGGACTTCAGCCGGGAAACGGAATTCGTCTCCCTCAAGGGCGACTCCAGCTATCCCTTTATCGGCGGCGGGCTCGTTTCAACGGATGGGGTTGTCAAAAAGGAAGACCAATACCGGGCCATGACCAACGAATACTGCACAAAGGGCTTCACCTCCAAGCTGAGCAAACTGTCCCGCCGCTCCTTCGCCGTTGGCGCCCTGGCTCGCCTGAACAACAACTTTACGCTGCTGCATCCCACGGCGCGGGAGATCTCCAAATTCCTCGGCCTTGTCCCGGTCAACCACAACCCGTACATGTGCAACGTGGCCCAGCTGGTGGAATGCGTGCATGTGGTCCTTGATTCCGTGCGGCTCATCGACTCCATGCTGGGCAACCCCTGGCAGGAACCGCGCCAGCCGGTAAAGGCAAAAAACGGAGAAGGGGTCGGCGCGGTGGAGGTTCCGCGGGGCATTCTCTACCACTATTACAAATTCGACAAAGAAGGCAAGGTCACCAAGGCGGATTGCGTTATCCCCACCAGCCAGAACCACGCCAATATCCTGCACGACATCGAAGCGCTGGCCAGCCAGTATGCCAAAACCGGCAAACAAGACCGGGAGATCGAGCTGCTGGCCGAGATGCTGGTGCGGGCTTACGATCCCTGTATCTCCTGCTCGGTGCATTAGCCTGCCCGCCTTGCCATGGCACCCGGGCTTTCACGCAAAATAGCGGCGATCCCCGCACAAAAAATAATTCCAAATTTCCCGCAACAGGGTATGATGTTGAGTCTTTCATAGGGGATTTATACGCATGCCAACAGACAACTCCGCAAGCAACACCGAGCAGAATCGCCGGGAAAATTTCCGGATAGACGACCTCGTGGCAACATCGGTGCAAAAAGTCGCAAACGGCGTCCTGCCCGTGGCCAGGATTATTCCCGTGGCCCTTTCCGAATCCGGCAGACTCGGCGGGGGGTTAAGGCCATTTTCCCACGAAATCGACCCCTCCTTTGCCCTGATGCTTCTTGAGGCCAACACCAAACTGGATCTCCTGTTTGAGTTCTACAAGGCCCAAAAATACAACGACGAGAAAGACCTCAAGCCCTCCTTGACCCAACTGCTTCTCCAGGTCAACACCAAACTGGACACCCTCCTTGATTTTCATCACGTTGCCAGATTGCCGGAAACAACCCGGGTTGGCGAGGTGAGCCTGAGCGCCAGCGGCATTAAGCTCACCACCCAGGAGCCCCTTGCCGAGGGCGATCTCGTTGAGGTTCACATGCTTCTCTCCACGGATCAACCCTGCTGGGTCGTGATCGGCGGTTCGGTTGCCCGGACAAACCCGCTCCCGGAGGGCGGCAATCAGGTGGCCATCCAATTTACCACGACAAATGCAACCATCCAGGACGCCATCGCCACCTATGCCCTGAGAAAACAAAAAGAACAGCTCATCAGTCAACGCTGGCTGGAACCCTGACCTTTCCGGCTTTAACGGGGAAAACTCCGCACCAGACGATAGACTGCAACACCATACGCGTTCCACGGAAAAACGGATAAAAACATGTTCACAATCATCGGCATCGTAGTTGTTTTAGGGTCGGTCATCACCGGCTACGCCATGGGGAAAGGCAACTTTCACGTCCTATTCCAGCCGGCGGAGGTAATCATCATCTTCGGCGCAGCCATCGGCAGCTTGATCATCTCCTCGCCAGGCAAGGCGCTAAAGGTCATTGTCGGGCATCTCGGCGGCATCTTTGCCGACTCCCACCTGAGCAAGGCGCATTATCTGGAGCTGTTGCTGCTCATGAACGCCGTCTTCTTCAAGATTAAGAAGGAGGGGTTGGTCGCCATCGAGTCCGACATCGAAAACTACGAGAAAAGCCCGCTATTTCAAAAATATGGCAACATCATGAAGGACAAGGAGGCAGCGGAATTCATCTGCGATACGGTCCGCACCATGCTCAGCGCCAATTACCCTGCCTATGAGTTGGACAACCTCATGGAGATCGACCTGGAAGCCAATCAGCACGAACGTATGCTGCCCGCCCACAGTATCAGCAAGATAGGCGATGCCCTGCCCGGCCTGGGTATTGTCGCGGCGGTTCTGGGTATCGTTATCACCATGGGATACATCAACGAATCGGCCGAGGTACTGGGCCACCACATCGGCGCCGCCCTGGTCGGCACCTTCTTTGGCGTACTTGCCTGCTACGGCTTTGTCGGGCCCATGGGGACCAAGCTGGAACACCATGCCCTTGAGCGCGAAACCTATCTGCGGGTGATCAAAACCTGCCTGCTCGCCGCCTATTCCACCAGCTTCATGGTGCAGTTCGCCGTTGAGGCGGGCCGCCGCGCCATTCCCGGCGACGATCGCCCATCCTTTGCCGAGGTTGAGGAGGCCATCAAGAAGTGGAAGACAAAAGCATAATCATAAAAAAGGTTAAAAAGGTCTCTGCCGGAGCCCACGGCGGCAGCTGGAAGGTGGCCTTTGCCGACTTCATGACGGGCATGATGGCCTTTTTTCTCCTCATGTGGCTGGTCAACATGACCCCACAAAAAAAGAAAGAAGAGCTTGCCAGACATTTTAAGGAATATAGCATCTTTGCCGAAGGTGGCGCTGGCAGCGGTGCAGAGATGATCGCCAAGGAGCAAGTCGCCTCCGAGGCTCAGATCACCGTTACCCAAGCCCCGGCAGCCACCGGCGAAATAGAAGGCGAAGCCTCCTCCGCCGGCCTGGAACGCTTCAAGGAACAGCTCCAGCAGGAAATAGAACAGAAACTTGCCGATCTCAAGGACCAGGTGCGCATTGAGGTATTCGAGGGCGGAGTCAAGGTGGACATCATGGACAAGGAGGGAAACCCCATGTTTCCCTTGGGCAGCACGGTATTGACCGAAAGCGGCCAGAAGATCCTCAAGGTGCTCTGCGACAACATCAAAAACACCTCGAACCGCATTGAAATCGAAGGCCATACCGATGCGGTGAGTTATGCAAAAAAAGAATTCGGCAACTGGGAGCTTTCCACCTCCAGAGCCTCGGCCGCCCGGGTCGAGGTGGAAAAAAACGGCATCCCGTCCAGCCGTCTTTTGCGGGTTTCTGGCTATGCCGCCACCGAGCCGATCATCAAGGACAACCCCTTCGACCCCCGCAACCGGCGAATAAGCCTGCGCCTCTACCCGGAAAAACACAAGTCTCCTGCCCAAGCGCAGTCACAATCCCAGGCACAACCGGTTCAGACGCAACCGCGGCCCCCGGCGCAGGTTGCCCCAAAGACGCCACCGCAGGCCGCGCCCCAGGTTCATCCGGCGCCGATGAAGTAAGCGCAACACGGCTCAAGGTCTGTAACGAAAACCCTTTGCGTTACAGACCTTGCCCCCGAAACATCCCCCACTGGCACTGTGCTGCGGGTATCTCCCCGAAACGCCCCGCACAAACAGGCCAACAGGATACTCCGTCCGTTTACCCTCCACCGTCCAGCCCACACCACCTTTCCCCTGATACCCCCGCACACACAGGCCTACAGCCCCCCCGCACCCCATGCAGGCCTCATGTTCGCTGCTCAGCGCCGTTCCCGGAAAATAAATTGACAGGAAATCAAGCTCCTTGTAATGTGAATAAGCATTCACATTACAAGGAGCTGTCGTGCCACCGAAAAAAATCACCCATATCCGCAGGGAAGAGATTGTCCAGGCCGCTCTTCAGGTTATCGGCGAAAAGGGCGTGCACGGCCTCACCATCACCGAGATCGCCGGCCGGGCCGGGATGAGCGATGCCAATATCTACCGCCATTTCAAAGGCAAGCAGGAGATTCTCGGAGCGCTGGGGGATTTCATCGGCGAGGCGGTGATGGGCAAGGCCGCGGGAATTGCGGCGGGAAGAGGATCGGCGATGGAAAAACTCAAGGTCATTTTTCTTGCCCATGCCGCCCTGATTGCCGCAAACCCGGGACTGCCCCGGTTCATGTTTTCCGAAGAGATCCACCTCGGAGACCCTCACCTGGCCAAAACCATAGCCGACAAAATGGCGGGGTATATCGAAACGCTGGGCAGCGTCATTGCGGCAGGAATCAAGAATGGCGAGTTCCGCCCGCTTTCCCCGAGGGAAACAGCGATCACCCTGCTGGGCATGATCCAGTTCACTGCCCTGCGTTGGTCCATAACCCGCGGCGCGTTCAACCTCGATGCCGAGGCGAATCGGCTGTGGGACAATTTCCTGCGACTTACTCAAAGCTCTGCTTCTCCAATGCCGGCATACTCCAACCCCATGGGATCCGTATGAAAAAAACGCTCCTTTTTCTGATGCTCTCCATTGTGTTCATTGGCCCGGCCTGGGCCACGGAACCGCTTACCCTGGCGGAGGCCCTGACCACCGCCAACAAAAATCATCCCCAGATCGAGGAAGCGGCTGCAACCCTCTCTGCCACCGAGGCCAAGCTCGGTCAGGCCAAGGCCAACTACTGGCCCCAGATCAATCTCGCGGCGGACTGGAACAAGGGCGACACCTTCCTCACCGCCCTTGGCGGCATCAAGGAAACCGAGGTCTCCACCACCTCCGTGGTGGTCCGGCAGAACCTCTATGATTTTGGCCGCACCGCCGGAGCCACCGACGCGGCACGCGGGGCCAGGGCCGCGGCGGCGGAAGGAGTATCGGTCAGCCGCCAGGATGTGGCCTTCCGGGTCAAAGCCGCCTGGTATCTCGTCCTGGCGGCGGAAAAACAGGTGGAGGCCAGCCGGAAAACCGTGGCTGCCAGGGAAGGCTTGGCCCGCCAAGCCGGGGAATTTTTCCTCCACGGAATCCGCTCCAAGGTGGAAGTGGCCAGAACCGAAGCCGCGCTGTTCGCAGGCAAAAGCCTGTTGATCCGGGCCGAGAACAACCGGGATCTGGCCCGGCTGGAGCTGGCCAACGCCATGGGACTCGATTCCCTTGCGGACCGGCCCCTGGCCGAGCCGGAAACAAACGCGGCCCCCGCGCCGGAAGATCTGGCCAGCCTGCGGGAAGAAGCCTTGCGCAACAGAAGCGAACTCAAGCGGCTCTCCTTCCTCAAGGATGCGGCTTCCGGCTCTCTGCGTTCGGCGCGCAGCGGCTACCTTCCCACCCTTTCAGGCACGGCCAGCTATGGCGACGCTGCCCAGAGCATGCTCCCGGAAGGCCAAATATGGGCGCTGGGAGTCAATCTCACCCTGCCGGTTTTTTCCGGATTCGCCACCCAGGAACAGGTGCGTGAGGCCGACGCCGCAATGCATGGGGTGGAGGCACAGCACAGAAATCTGCGGATGCAGGTCGCCAAGGAGGTGGAATCCGCCTGGCTGGGAATTACCGAAGCCCAAGCCCGGCTTGCGGCAAGCGGCAAAGAGGCGGAGGCGGCCCAGGAAAGCCAGCGTTTGGCCATGGAGCGCTACAGGGAAGGACTGGGGACAATGATCGAGGCCATCGACGCCCAGGCCCAGGCCTTGAGCGCGGAAACCGCCCGGATTCAAGCGGGATACGACCAAAGAATTGCCGAGGCAAGGCTTGACCGCGCCTTGGGCAGACAATAGAGCCGGAATGGAGAAAACAATGATGCAACTTCCGACGATGCAAAACATACAGAAAAAACATCTCCTGGTGTTGGCCGGAATTCTGGCCCTGGGCCTTATCCTGCGGCTCACTGTTTTTGGCCCGCCCAAGGTAGAGGTGGTGCGCCTTGCCAAACGGGATCTGGCCGCCCAGGTCTATGGCAACGGCACGGTGGAAGCCAAGGTGGTGGTCAACATCGCCAGCAAAATCACCGGCCGCATTGCCGAGGTCGGCGCGGATCAAGGGGATCCGGTCAAGCGCGGGCAGGTGCTGGCAAAACTGGACACCATCGAATTACAAGCACAGGCCAGTCAAGCGGCCGCCACGGCGGAGAAAGCCGCCGCAACAGTGGCCCTGGAGCAGGCCAATCTGCAAAAAGCCAAGGCCAGCCTGCTGCTTGCCGAAAAAAACAGCAAACGATTCAGCGCCCTGGCCGCCAAGGAACTCGTCTCCACCCAAGAAGCGGAGCAGTATGAAACCGCCTTTCTGGTCGCCAGGGAAGAAGCAGCCCGCGCCGCTGCCGCCTTGAACCCCGCGGGAAGGGAAAAAACCGCCGCCACTGCCGCCATG
>Ga0074199_1001951_pt1 | contig 14697 bp, 13 predicted proteins | sample EPASupsiteSAE347_FD_64528 | JGI IMG/M metagenome (GOLD analysis project Ga0074199, IMG submission 64528) | Bioremediated contaminated groundwater from EPA Superfund site, New Mexico - Sample SAE3-47 | ecosystem: Environmental > Aquatic > Deep subsurface > Groundwater > Contaminated ...
TTCGCCCTCGCTGCCCTCGCTGTAAACCGGGAAGGAGATGATAAAGGTGGTGCCCACCCCGACCTCGCTGCTCACCTCGATCCTGCCCCCCATTTTCTGCACGATGCCATAGGTGATGGAGAGCCCCAGGCCGGTGCCCTTTTTCTCCTCGTTGCCCTTGGTGGTGAAAAAGGGATCGAAGATGTGCTTGAGCACATCCGGGGCAATCCCCGGCCCGGTGTCGGAGATGGCCACCATGACGGTTTTGTGATTTTCGCGCCGCGAGGTGATGTGGATCTCGCCGTCGTTGCGGATCGCGTCGATGGCGTTGTTGATCACGTTGAGAAACACCTGCTGCAGCTGGCCATGGTCCGCCCGGATGACCGGCAGATTTTCCTGAAGCTGCAGGATAACATGGATGTTGCGGTACGCCGCGTCTTTTTCCAGAAAGCTCAAGACCTCCTGGAGTATCTCATTGAGCTGCACCAGGGTCAGGGAGGTTTCCATCCTCCGGGCAAAGCCCAAAAGACGGTGGGTGATGGTTCTGGCCCGAACCACCGCGTTTTGCAGGGAGGCCAGCTGATCGAGAAACTTCTCCCGGTGGCGGAATTCATGGTCAACCCCGACCAGATCCTGCATCAGCCCGGCCTTTTCCCCGATGATCGCCAGGGGGTTGTTGATCTCGTGGGCAACGCCCGCGGCCAGCCTCCCGATGGAGGCCAGTTTGTTGGAATGTTCCGTTTCGCTCAGGATCGCGTCCCGCGTTTCATCGGCCTCGCGGAACTTGCCGGCCAGGAAGCGGGAGAGCCAGACCACCATCCCGCCCGAGGCGAGAAAACAAAGGGCCAGGGTGAGAAACAGCCGTCCCTTGAAGACCTGCCAGATCTTCCGCGCCTCGGCCCCCTGCTGGTCCAGAACCAGCAGCCAGGGGGTGTTCTGGATCCGGCTCACGGCCCGGTAAAAGCTGCTGTCGCCGCGCATTTCCTCGAAAATGAGGATGTCGTTCCGCTTGGGCTTGCGGGTAAGCTGGAAATCCTCCATGGCGCCGCCATGGTAGCGGGAGGTGCTTTGCAAGGCGCCGTTGTCGTTGATGAGAAAGATATCCTCCAGGGCCTCGGTGTCGGCCAGGGCCAGAAAACGGTCCAGGGTTTCGGTGTCAATGCTCGCCCGCAGCACCCAGTACTGCCCAGAATACGGATCCTTCTTGCTGGCGGCCACCACGAAATGGGGAACATTGCGAAAACCCGTGAACACCTCGCTGACATACATCCGCCGGGCCAGGGCCTTATGAAACCAGAGGCTGTCGCTGTAGTCCTTGCCCGCCAGGCTGTAGGGGCCGACATAAGCGCTCTGGATGCCGTCCGGGCCGACCACGCTGAGATCGACCAGCCCCTGATGCTCCTTCTTGAGCTGGCGGAAGATCTGCTCAAGCTTCTTGGGGTCGGAGAGATCCTCGAAGGCATAGGTGTCGATGACCACGGTGATCGCCGCCTCCAGCTTTTCCAGATAGGCGCTGATGGTGGCCCTGGCGCTTTCCGCGTTCCAGCGGGCGTTGGCCTGGGAATCCTCCCGCAGGAGCTGCTGGTACTGAATAAAATTAAGCCCCGAGGTGATGGAGAGGGGAATCAGGGTGATGGCCAGCATCACGATGAGCAGGCTGTTGCGCATGCACCGGTATCGCGCCCTGGGTGAGAGATCCTTGCCGGACACGCCGCAAAACAGGGGGCATTTGGGATTGTCGCTCATGAGGGGACACTCCTCTCGGTTTCCGGCCGGACAATATCCCCCGGTCGCAGTTGTTTGGTGATGGCCAGGGCGATGGCCTGGGCTGCGGGGCCGATCACCCGGTCGATCACCTCGATTTTTTTCCAGACCAGATACTGGAAATGCGCCTCCTCAATGCCGCCGCAGATCACCAGGGAGGCCTCTTCCCGGATGATCAGGCTGCACAGCGCATCGCTCCCCGGCCCCGGCAGCAGGACGGTGCGCGGCTCCCCCGAGATCTTGCCCCGGACGATTTTGGCGATGAGCACCTCCGTGGCCAGATCGAAGCGCGGAGCGATATCGTTGTTCTGCAGGGTTACCAGGATCTTCATGCTGTCTGGCGGAACCTCTTACAAACTGATTTCCCCCTCCCTCGACGGGAGGGGGCTGGGGGGTGGGTGGACTTGCAACCTGCCTGTTTCATAGCTATTTCCCCCTCTCCCTAACCCTCCCCCGCCTGGGGGGAGGGAACTTTTGAGATGGCACCGCAATGCCCCGATCAGACAACGCTGACCAGCCTGGAGTTATCCAAGTTCATACTCTCGCATCTTCCGCCACAGGGTGGTGCGCCCCCAGCCCAGCGCCTTTGCCGCTCCGGTTCGGCTGCCGCCGGTCTGCATGAGCGCGGTGAGAATCTTCTTCTTTTCAATGGCGCTCCAGCTTGAGGCGTTGTCCGGAATCTCCTCCGCCGCCACAAAGGAACTCGTTTCGCCGGATTCCCGGCGATCCGGCGAAACGGTCGCAGCCACCGATCGGGGAGCCTTGCCGACATCGGCCAGCACATAGGGGGGCAGATGCTCGACCTCGATGACCTCGCCCCGGCAGATGTTGACCCCGTATTCGATGATATTGCGCAGCTCGCGAACATTGCCGGGATAGTGATAGCTGCCCAGCAGACGCAGGGATTGGACGGAAAGCCTTTTCACGCCTTTGCCGAAGCTGGCGGCAAACATCTGAAGGAAATGATCGATGAGCAGCCGCACATCGCCATCCCGCTCGCGCAAGGAGGGCAGATGCACCCGCAGGACATTGAGGCGGAAAAAGAGGTCTTCCCGAAACCTGCCCTCTTGGACCAGCTGTTTGAGGTCGCGATGGGTGCCGGTGATCAGCCGCACATCGACCTTGACCTTCTTCTGGCTGCCCAAGGGAAAGAACTCCCGGTCGTCCAGCACGGTGAGCAGCTTTACCTGGAGCGGCAGGGGCAGATCGCCTATCTCGGTGAGAAAGATGGTGCCGCCCTGGGCAAGCTGGAACATGCCGTGCTTATCGGCGTGCGCCCCGGTGAACGCCCCGCGCACATGCCCAAAGAGTTCGGATTCGAGCAGGCTTTCCGGCAGGGCCCCGCAGTTCACCTTGATAAAGGGATACTTGGTGCGCTTGGAGGCATGGTGCACCGCCTCGGCCAGGAGATCCTTGCCGGTGCCGGTCTCGCCGGTGATCAGCACCGAAGAGTCGGTGTGGGCGAGAACGGGCAGCAGCTCAAAGATCTCCTGCATCTTGGGGCTATGCCCCAAAAGTCCCTTGGCCGGTCCCATCTCCTGCTTGCGGCCGATCTCCTGCAAGGCGGTGGTGTCTTCGAGGACCAGAACCAGCGCCTGCCGCCCCCCCTTGGGTTCCACCACCGGGGTGGCGGTGAAACGCACGGGAATCTTCTTGCGGTTGAGGCCGAGGATATCGCCCTCGATGCTGCAGGCAACCCCTGATTCCAGCGCCTGACGGAACTCCTGCACGTTTCTGCCGAGATTGCTGCGCAGCACATGGTCGCAGTATATGCCGCGGGTATCCTCCCCGGAATAGCCGGTAAGCGCTTCGAGAAAGCGGTTCATCATGATGAGCCGAAGGTCCGGGTCGACCAGGGCGATCCCGTGCGGCACCCCATTGAGGATCTCAACAAGATCGGGACGGAACGGTTTGGCTTCTTCTCTTTCGGGCATTGACTTCGCACCGTTGGCGGAATTGAACAACTCGTCACCCCGGCGAAGGCCGGGGTCCAGCCTTACAGCAACGGCCCGAAAACCCTGGATTCCGGCCTTCGCCGGAATGACGAAATATCACGTTTCTTGAGTTGCCGCGAATCCATCACCATTGAACTTCCTGCACCTCCCAAAGCGTTTCATATTGTCCCCACATGTTTCAGATACATCACCCAGAGCCGGGAAGTCAATCCTTTTTTTCCGCTGTCCACCCCTGTCCAGTATTCGCAAGATACAGCACGGACACCCAGCCGCAGCCTCTCGACCCCATCCCATACCGAGAGATGCGTCACGCACAGCACCCCCGGATATTCCACCCAGACCGGCCCAAATGTTCCCCTTTGTTCCGAAACGTTCTACAGGCATATTTCATCAAAAGCACGCACATTCGCAACTCGTTGTTTTCACAGAACATTATCGTGTGGCACGATCCTTGTAATACCACAAGACAACAGCGCCCCCCTGTTTCAGGGCGCGGAGAAAAGCTCAACACTTGCGGAGGTTGCCATGAAAACACTCACCACCTTTCAGAAATGGATGACAGCCATCACCTTTGCCGAGGCCGGGGAATGGGAAACCGCCCAGAGAATGGCGCCAGCCGTTATCCGGAGCAGGGCGATCAATACATTCCAAAAAATCTTCATGGCCGCTGCCTTTGCCGAAGAAGGTCTCCATGCCGAGGCCATCACCCTGGCCGACCCCCCCAGCCTCCAGGCCCCGAGCGGTGATGCCTTTCTCCAGTCGCTGGGCCTTGGCGGAGTCCGCATGACCTACGGGGTGTTCGCCACGGAATCCGCGCGATAACGGCCCGGTCCCGGTCAGACATCCATGCAGGCAACCGCACTCATTGTCTCAGGCGATGCGAGTTTTGCGGAAACAATGCGGGCTCTGCTGCAAGGCTGGGGGATGACGGTTGCATTGTCCGGCGAACCTGCTCTCCTGCCGGGCAGCGGGGCAGAGATTGTCCTGCTCGACATCCGGCAGGCAAGCAGCGAGGGACCGCATCCGCTGCTCTCCATCCGAGAAAAAATACCCGGGGCCGAGGTGATCCTCATCAACCGGCAGGACAACATCCCGCTCTCCATCGCCGGGATGCAGGCCGGAGCAACCGATGAACTCATCGCCCCCTTTGACACCAACTCCCTGAAAAATTCCATTTCCGCCGCCCTCGGACGGAGGAAAAAACAGCAGGGGAAGAAATCCCTGTTCAGGCGTTTCGGAGACGCCATGGCCGCCGCAACCTTTGCCCAGGCCGGAGAATTTGACACCGCCCTCTCCCTGCTAACCGACAAAGAAGACGGAGAGCGGGAAAAATCATAGGACAGCCCGAAGACTGTCCCCCAACCGACCATGAGGACATTATGGACGACATCAAACTTCTGCTGGTAGACGACGAGGAAGATTTCATCAGGACCCTGTCGGAACGCCTTGATCTGCGGGATCTCGGCAGCAAGACCGCGCTCAACGGCGAACAGGCCCTGGGCTATGTGGGGGAAAAAGAACCCGATGTCATGGTCCTCGACCTGAAGATGCCGGGCATCGACGGCATGGAGGTGCTCCGCCGGGTACGGCAGATGTACCCCAACATCCAGGTCATCATCCAGACCGGCCACGGCAATGATCTGGACGAAGCAGAGGCGAGACGGATCGGGGTGTTTGACTATCTGAAAAAGCCGGTTGAAATCGAGATCCTGGTGGAACGGATCAAGGCGGCCCATCAGGAAAAGAAAAATCTGCTGGCCAGTTCCGCTTCTGCCGCCGCCTTTGCCGAAGCAGGCGAATACGACACCGCCAGAGACCTGCTGAAACAGTAATCATCCCAGCCGAGGCCGGACCGTAATGCACAAACAGCCCACCCCCATAAACCGCCACTTTATCGTCAGCGGCGAAGGCATCGAGATCCGCCCCCTGGCAGGCGCCAGTATGTTCGAGGGGTATCCGCCGGAGGGCAGATTCCCCACCCTGCTGGAACTGGAGCAGGAATATGTGCAGCGGGTGCTGGCCCATGTGGAGGGCAACAAATCCCGGGCTGCCCAGGTTCTGGGCATAGACCGGGTCTCCCTGTGGCGCAAGCTGAAACGGCTGGAAAGCCTCTCCCCCTCCGGCGCTCCACCGCTTCAGGAATACGCCGACCAGCCATGAAGAAAATTCAATTAAAGCCTGAAAAAAGGCATAATCCCCAGCTCTGTAACTGTTCAGCAGTGCCGCAGATGCGCGAAAGAGGCCTGCAAGCTATAGCCGGCCTCCTATGCGAGCAGGCTGAGACAGCTAAGCGAGCGCAGCGAGACTGCGAAGCAGATGCGGTGCTGCTGAGCAGTTACCGGCCATGAAAATGTACACCGCCACCATCCCCGGCAGCGCCCTCAAGGTCCGCTCGCGTGAGTCATACTACGCGCGGCAGAAGCGGCTTTTTGTCGTGGTGGTTATCCTGGTGGCCATCATTCCCCTTGTGTCCATCAGCTGGACCGCCTCCCATTTTTACCAGAAATCATGGCTGGACAAGACCACCGTTGAACTGACCAGCCTGGCAAACAGCCGCAGGGAGATCATCGACCTCTTCCTCGACAGCCAGGAAAACATCCTGGCCGGGTATGCGGAGCTCTACGACCTTGACTGGCTGAGCATCCCCGGCAACCTGGAAAAACTGTTTAAGGCCATGAACCACCAGGGGGTCATCGTCGATCTGGGCCTCATCGCCAGTGACGGCAGTCATCGCAACTATGTGGGCCCCTTTGCCGAGGACCTCAAGGACAAGAATTACGCCGAAGCGCGCTGGTTCGCGGAGGTGATGCAGAGCGGCCGATACATCAGCGATGTATTCACCGGCTACCGGGGGGTGCCCCATTTTGTCGTGGCGGTGACCGACCCCACCCGCTCCTGGGTGCTGCGGGCCACGATCAATTCCGAGCTGTTCAACGCCCTGCTGGCCAGCGCCGAGGTCGGCCCTGGCGGGGACGCCTTTATCCTCAACCGCCAGGGCGAATTGCAGACCCCCAGCCGCTTGGGGATCACCGCGCTGCCGGCCCAGGAAAAGGGTCTGCTCCATGCGGGAGGCGACCTGGCCATCCATCACTCCCAGGGCTCCATCTACGCCACCACCGGGATGAAAAACAACGCCTGGACCCTGGTGCTGAAAACCGACATCGGAACCTCGCTCGCCGATTTTTACCGGGCCCGGCAGCGCGACCACCTGATCATCGCCTGCGCGGCCCTGGCCATCCTTGCCGTTTCCACCTTCCTGGTCCGCTCCATGATGAACAAGGTGGAGGACGCGGACCAGCAGCGGATGCAGCTCTACGACCGCATCCGTTATTCGGAAAAAATGGCTCTGATCGGCAGGATGGCGGCCAATGTGGCCCACGAAATCAACAACCCCCTGCAGATCATCGGCGATCAGGCCGGCTGGCTGGACGAGCTGCTCAGCGAGGAAGATCCGAAACAGCTGAAAAACACCGAGGAATACCGGGCCGCCTTTGCCAAGATCCGGGCCCAGGTCAAGCGGGCCAGCACCATCACCCACCGGCTCCTCGGTTTTTCCCGCTCCACCGACGGCCTGAAAACATCGGTCAACATCAACACCCTGGTGGAGGAAACCGTCTCGTTTCTTGAAAAGGAGGCGACCAACCACCGCATCGGTATCCGCCGCAACCTGGATGCAGGCCTGCCGGAGATCACCACCGACTCCACCCAGCTGCAGCAGGTGTTTCTCAACATCCTGAACAACGCCTTTGACGCCATCGGCAACGACGGCGCGGTCACCATCACCACCAGCCGCAGCAACGGCCATCTGGCGGTGGAATTTGCCGACAGCGGGCCGGGGTTGCCGGAAGAGGTGCTCAAAAAGGTCTTCGAGCCCTTCTTCACCACCAAGAAAGCAGGTTGCGGCACCGGGATCGGGCTGGCCATCTCCTACAGCATCGTCGAACGGCTGGGCGGCGGAATCGAGGTACGCAACGGCAAGCAGGGCGGCTGCGTTTTCCGGGTCAATTTACCGGTAACGCCCCAATAAACAGGAGCGCTGAAATGGACGAATCTTCCATCCTGGTTGTTGACGATGAAGAGGAATTTGTCGCCACCCTGGTCCAACGGTTGCGCAAGCGGGGCTGGGCCAGCGAGGGGGTGCTGAGCGGCAGCGCGGGCATCGCCAGGGTGGCGGCCCGCGATTTTACCGTGATTCTGCTGGATATGCGCCTGCCGGACATGGACGGCGGCCTGGTGCTGCAAGAGATAAAAAAGATCAAACCCGCAAGCCGGGTGATCATCCTCACCGGCCACGCCTCGGCCAGCGAAGGGGAAGAAGGCCTCAAAAACGGAGCCTGCGACTACCTGCTCAAGCCGGTGGAATTTGAAACCCTGCTGGAAAAACTTGAGGCAGCCAGAAACCGTGGCCCATAGAGGCAACCGCTTAGGAACACCGCAACCGAGGGGAACCGAGGTTTTTTTATTATTCAACTATTAGGAAGGGAGGAGTACAATCATGAATTTCTTCAAGCAGTTCAACCAGTTCTTGCTCATGGGCGCCCGCGCCCAGGCGAAGTGGGAACTCGACATCTCAAACACCATCCTGCGGGATAAAAAACGGATAGGCATCCTCTGCCTGCTGCTCATCCCCATCCTCCTCGGCGGCATCGCCTTTGCCGAGGATGTGTCCGGGGTCATGCCCGCCATGCTGGGCGGCAAGACCGCCTATACCCCGGCCTTCTACACCCCCACCATCTTCTTTGCCTCCATCGCCGTCGGCGTGGTGGCAGGGCTGATCACCGGCTGCATCGGCGCGGGCGGCGGCTTCATCATCGCTCCGGCCCTGATGAGCGCCGGGGTCAAGGGCATCCTCGCCGTGGGCACCGACCTGTTCCACATCTTCGCCAAGGCGATCATGGGCAGCGTCCTGCACCGCAAACTGGGCAACGTTTCGGTGGCCCTGGCGGCGGTCTTCCTGATCGGCTCCATGGGCGGCGCCACCCTGGGCGGCTGGATCAACCGCACCATCTATGAGGCCAACCCGGTCTTGAGCGACGCCTTCATCACCACCATCTACGTCATCATGCTGGGCTTTCTTTGCTCCTACGCCCTGTATGACTGGTACCGCTCCACCAGACCCGTTAAACAGGCTGCTTCCGGTGCTGCCATCCAGACCGCCGGCACCCTGACCGGCCTGGCCCAGAAGCTCCAGGGGGTCAACCTGCCGCCCATGATCACCTTCGACGAGGGGGTCACCCCGGGCGGACGCAAGATCTCCTGGCTTTTTCTGGTCTTGAGCGGCGCGCTGGTGGGCCTGGCCGCGGCCATCATGGGCGTGGGCGGCGGCTTTTTGACCTTCCCGATCTTCGTCTATGTTCTGGGCGTTTCCTCGGCCACCACCGTGGGCACCGACATCTTCCAGATCATCTTCACCGCAGGCTACGCGGGCCTTGGCCAGTATGCCATCTACGGCTTCATCTTCTACACCCTGGCCATGGGCATGCTGCTCGGCTCCCTGGTGGGCATCCAGGTCGGCTCCCTGGTGACCAAGGTGGTCAGCGGCCAGACCATCTGCGGCCTGTACGCCATCGCCACCTCGGCGGGCTTTGTCAACCGGGCCTTCGCCCTGCCGCCCAAGCTGGCCAAGATGGGCTACATTGCCATGAGCAAGGATACCGGCAAGATGCTGGATCTGGTGGGCAATCTCATCTTTTTCGTGGTGCTGGGCGCATTCGCCGTCTGGGTCTTCTATATCTTCTTTTCCAACATCCGCACCCTCAAGGGTGAGGACCAGAAAACGGTCCTGCGGGCCAAGGAGGTGGCAGCATGATTGCCAACAAAAAAGAATTCAGCGGCGGCCTGGTGATGATGGCAGGTTTCTGGATCGTCTTCGCGCTTCTTCTCTCACCCCTCTACCCTGGGCAGGGCAAGAAGGTGAACATGCTGGACTACATGGACAGCCTGTACAACTCCATCTCCAAAAAATCGGCCTATTACATTCCGGAAATAGTCAAAAAGGCCGACAACCTTAAGGGCAGCAGCTTCTCCATCACCCTGAAGGTGGAAGACAAAAACTCCGCTCCCAGGATTGCGGCCATGCTCCGCACCTCCGGGGCCACGGTGACGGAAGAGGAAAACGAACTCAAGGTCAGCGGCGACCTGGGCGTGATTCTGAACGGAGCCATGGCCGACACGGAGCTGGCCTACACCAACAACGGCGAGGCGCTCCAGGCGCGGCATGGCGCGGAAGCCAAACAGGTGATGTTCGACTGGTGGAACACCCTGTCCGCCATGGAGAAGAGCTTCACCAAGCAGGAGAAGTTCGCCGAATCCACAACCATCTATAAGGCAAAAACCAAGGCCGTGGAGACTGCCTACAACTACTATGGCATCGAGGCGCAGTCCATAAAGGACAAATTGGTCATTGTCGTGCTCTCCCTGGCCGGCTATGTGGTCTACACCATGTGGTTCGGGTTCTCCATCCTCTTTTTGTTTGAGGGCTGGGGGCTCAAACTGGAGCATTGATCCCCTTTCCCGCACAGGATGTTTCCGGGAGCCTCCGGAAACATCCTGTGTCCCCTTGCCCTGCCCCGCCTTTTCTCCGTTGCCTTCCCTTCCCCTCTTCCATTATGCTGGATGACATGAGCCCTCTTTTTGACCGCCTGACCTCCCTGTTCCGCAGCACCCCAAGGCTTGCGCCCGCCGAGTTGCAGGCCGCCTTCCGCGGTCACTACAAAGACTTCCGCGCCCTGCTCACCGCCAACAACAACGCCCTGGAGCTGATGGCCGAGATGGAACAGGCTCTCACCGCGGGCCAGCCTTTTGGCATGGCCTTTGTCCGGGGCAATTGCACCGCGCTCTCCGTCAATATCTATAAGATGATCCACCACTTGACCAGGCTGGCCGACGGCAGATATGGAGAGCTGGACCAGCCATTCCGGGCCATCACCAGACAACTCGAACAGGTCATCGCCAGCCGCTCCGTCAACGCGGAGGGCGTTGCGATCCTCCCCATGGACGAGGTAGACGCCAGCATGGTGGATCAGGTGGGCGAGAAAATGGCCAACCTGGGCGAGGTCAGAAACCGGATCGGCCTCCGGACCCCGGACGGTTTTGTTATTACGGCGGCAGCGTCCCGGCACTTCATCGAGGCCAACGATTTGCAGGTGGAGATCAACCGCCGCCTGAAAGGGTTGGATATCAACAATCTGGAAGAACTCTACACGGTCAGCGCGGGAATACAGAGCCTGATCAGCAACGCGCCACTGCCCGCGGAACTGGAAGAGGCGATCATTGCCCAGCACCGGCAGCTCGACCTCGCCCCGGAAACAGAACTGCTGGTGGCCCTGCGCTCAAGCGCCCTGGGCGAGGACAGCGCCAATGTCTCCTTTGCCGGGCAGTACCGGACCCAGCTCAACGTCAGCCGCGAATTTGTCACCCAGGCGTACAAGGAGATCGTGGCTGGCAAGTACAAAAGCCAGGCCATCGTCTACCGCCAACAGCGGGGCTTTCGCCACCAGGATGTGCACATGTGCGTCGGCTGCCTGCGCATGGTGGACGCGGCCATAAGCGGGGTGCTCTATTCCCGCGCCCCGGATGATCCGCGCAGCCCCTTTGTCATTATCCTGGCGGCGCCAGGCCTTGCCAGCACAGTGGTGGACGGCAGCGGGGCCACCGAGCAATTCCGGGTCAGCCGGATCCAGCCCCACCCAATCCTGCACAAAGAGGCTGCCGCGGAGCAGAGCCAGAGCCTCAGCAAATCCCAGGCCGCCGAACTGGCAACAGTCGGGGTGCGGCTGGAAGAACATTTCGGCACGCCCCAGGATATCGAATGGTCCATCGACCGCGCCGGCCTGCTCTATATTTTGCAATCCCGGCCCCTTGTCCACTCTGCCTCTGGAGAGGCACAGACAACCATTACGCCCGGCGCACCGGCCAATGATCTCCCCCCCCCGCTTCTTGGCGGAGGAGTGTGCGCCAGCCAGGGCGTGGCCTGCGGCCCGGTGTTCACGGTGCGCTCCAGCCTCGATCTGCTGCGCTTTCCCAAGGGCGCGGTGCTGGTCATCGAGACCCCGTATCCGGACTGGGCCAGCCTCCTCAACCGGGCCGTGGCCGTGGTCAGCGAAACCGGCCAGTCGGCTGCCCATCTTGCCACCGTAGCCCGCGAATTCGGGATCCCGGCGATTTTCGGCATGCACCAGGCTCTGACGACCCTTGCCAACAACAGCCTGATCACCGTGGACGCCACCGCGGGCAAGGTTTATGAAGGCAGGGTGGAGCCGCTCCTGGCCCTGGCCCGGCCCAGACCCAACCTCATGGCCGGCAGTCCGGTGTACAAAATACTCACCCAGGCCCTGGCTCACATCACCCCCCTCAACCTGACCGATCCAGCCTCCCCTTTTTTTCGGCCCGATGGCTGCAAAACCCTGCACGATCTCACCCGCTTCTGCCATGAAAAGGCGGTGGTGGAGATGTTCACCTTTGGCGAGCGGTACGGCTTTGACGACAAGGCAGCCAAGCAACTGGTGGTGGAAAATGCACCGGCCCAATGGTGGGTGATTGATCTTGACGACGGCTTTACCCAGGATTTCGACCCGGAAAGCCGCTACGTGCATCTCACCCACATCACCTCCGTGCCCATGCAGGCCATCTGGCAGGGGATGATGGCCTTTCCCTGGGCAGGGCCGCCGCCGGTGAGCCTGGGGGGACTTGGCTCCATCATCTTCCAGTCCACGAGAAACCCAAGTCTTGACCCGGCGGTGCGCTCGGCCCTGACTGCCAAGAATTACTTTCTCATCTCCAAAAACTTCTGCAACCTCAGCGTCCGGCTCGGCTACCACTTTGCCCTGGCAGAGGCGAATCTGGGGGAGTTTCTCACGGAAAACTATGTGAGCTTCCAGTTCAAGGGCGGGGCCGCGGACGAAGGCCGCCGGTTACTGCGCATCCGGCTGATCAGCGAAATCCTCGCCGAGTTCGGCTTTAGGGTGGAGCAGAAGGTGGACGCCATGACCGCCCGGATCGAGAAGAAGCCCACCCCCTATCTCCTGGAACGGTTGAGGGTTCTCGGCTATCTGCTGATCCACACCCGCCAGATCGACATGGTCATGGCCGACGAGGGCATGGCCTCAAACTACCGCGAAAAAATCATGGCCGACCTGCACACCCTGATGGATACCCCAACGGAGGGATGACATGACCCAACCGCTCAATATCCTGCTCATAGATGACGAGATCGATTTCGTGGAAACAACCGGAAAAAGGCTGGCACGCAGGGGCTATTCGGCAAAGACCGCCCTCACCTGCGCCGAGGGCCTTACGATCATTGCCACGGGCTGGCCCGAGGTGGTGGTGCTGGATGTGATGCTTCCGGACCGCGACGGCATGGACTGCCTGCGGGAGATCAAGGGAAAATGGCCGGCTCTGCCGGTTATCATGCTGACCGGCCACGCCTCCATGGAGGCAGGGCTGCACGGCCTGGAATGCGGGGCCAGCGACTACTGTCTCAAGCCCATCGACCTGGAAACCCTGGTGGAAAAAATCGCCATAGCCCATCGGGAAAGCCGATCTTCTCGGGCATAAAAAAAGCCATCCCGCCGCATGACAGGATGGCTTTTTTTATCAAAACCTATTCTTTCTTGGAACTTACGGTAGCTGTTCAGCAGCGCCGCTTCGCGGCTGCCGCGGATGCGCGAAAGAGGCCTGCGAAGCGTGCTATTGCGCACGAACAGGCCGATGACAAAGCCTGCTGGACGGCTACCTTAAATCAATGCGCACCAACGGAAAGCAGACCGCTGGCAGCCAGAGCCAAAATAACCGCCTCAGCCACGGCCATGATCGCCATGGCCTTATCCTTCCTGGCGAACAGCCCCGGGGTGATGACAATGTAGCAGAGAACCGTGATCCCGGAAAGGATGGCAATGGGCAAGAAATTCAGGAAATCGCCATACCCGATGAGTTTCACCCAGGACCAGCCGGTGGGCAGGGTTTCCCAGTGCAGAAAATTGGTGTTGATGGCTACCAGATAGTCATGGACCGGCGTGCCCCAGTAGATGGAGATCTCGCTCACCGGCACGACGGACGGCATGACGCCCAGCACATACAGGGCAAAGGTGATGACCATGAGACCCAGGCCTGCGAACATGCCTTTTTCAAGAACAGCGGCGTACAGCACCTGTTCCTCGGTTGCTTGGGTATTTTGCTGTGACATGAAACAATCCTCCTTGAAATAGATTAGGAGCCGTTAACAGCAGCATGCGCGGACGGCTGCTGTTTTTTCCATCCAGATGACGACATTATTATTGCGATGGACAACGGCCTAGCACAGGTTAAACAGGGTGATGCCCATGGTGCTCAACCCCTTTTGCACGGCTTTCAGGCCAGCAAAGAGGAGAATGGCGATAACCATCCAGCGGATAAAGGTCGGCTTGGCAACCTTCAGCAAGCGAACCCCGACGAACGAGCCCAGCATGATGCCGATGAGCGACGGCACAACCATCATGGGAATAACGCACCCCTTGTTAAAATAAATCCAGGCGGCGGAGGTATCGGTGATGGAGAGCAGGAATTTGGAGGTGGCCACGCTGATCTTGAGCGGCGCGCCCATCATCAGATTCAACACCGGCACGTTGGCCCAACCGGCGCCCAGGCCGAACATACCGGCCATGAAGCCGATGATGATGAAGGTCAGCAACCCGGGAATGGTGCGATGGATCTTCCAGTTGATCTCTTCCTTGGTGGTCGGCTCATAGAAAACCCCGGTTATGCGCAGGGCGGAAGAGAGCGCATCCGCCTGGGGAACATGGGGAACCGTTGATTTCTTGGCGGTGAGCATGATGGCCACGATGCCGAGGATGGTGCCGCCCAGAGCAAGCTGCACGATGTGGGTGGGCAGGGCCAGGCCGACCATGGCGCCGACAATGGCCATGGTGGAGGCGATAAGCGCCACCGGCATGGCCAGACGCAGGCTGGCGAGGTTGGCCTTCAGCAGGCCGGGGCCAGCGGCCAGGGCGCCGCACAGGGC
>Ga0074199_1001952_pt1 | contig 14688 bp, 8 predicted proteins | sample EPASupsiteSAE347_FD_64528 | JGI IMG/M metagenome (GOLD analysis project Ga0074199, IMG submission 64528) | Bioremediated contaminated groundwater from EPA Superfund site, New Mexico - Sample SAE3-47 | ecosystem: Environmental > Aquatic > Deep subsurface > Groundwater > Contaminated ...
TAGAAAGGGCGACAAAGTACGCCCCGGATCGGTTTTGGCCGACGGTCCCGCCACTGCTTCAGGGGAACTTGCGTTAGGTCGTAATATACTTGTTGCGTTCATGCCCTGGGAAGGATACAACTTCGAAGACGCGATAATCCTTTCCGAACGGTTGGTTAAGAATGACGTCTTCACATCGATCCATATCGAAGAATATGAAATCGATGCCCGTGATACGAAACTAGGTCCCGAGGAAATCACTCGTGACATACCGAACGTGGGCGAAGAAGCGCTGAAAAATCTGGATCCTGAAGGCATTATTCGTATCGGCGCGGAAGTCGAGTCGGGCGATGTCCTGGTAGGAAAAGTAACTCCAAAGGGCGAAACTGAACTGACGGCTGAAGACAAGCTTCTCAGAGCGATATTTGGAGAAAAAGCCCGGGAAGTGCGAAATACCTCGTTGGCCGTTCCGCATGGCGAAAAGGGAAAAGTCGTCGACGTAATGGTGTTTTCCAGGGATAACGGTGATGAATTGCAATACGGCGTAAATAAGCTCGTTCGCGTTTTCGTCGCGCAAAAACGTAAAATCACCGTTGGAGATAAAATGGCTGGAAGACACGGAAACAAAGGCGTTATTTCCAAAATCGTTCCGAACGAAGACATGCCGTTCCTTGCCGATGGTCGACCCATCGACATAATTTTGAATCCGCTGGGCGTTCCCTCCCGTATGAACGTCGGACAGGTATTGGAAACCCACCTTGGATGGGCAGCCGACATTCTCGGGCTTAAATTCGGAACTTCCATCTTCAACAACGGCCGGGAAATAAAAAATGAAGATTTCGTGATGGGGCAGTTGAAACTGGCTTACGACAAAGACCCGTTGAAACTCGTTGACAACGAAGGCAAAGCTTGGTTGTATGACGGCAGAACAGGTGATCGATTCCATAAGAGAATCATGGTGGGAGTAATTTATATTCTTAAACTCGCTCACCTGGTTGACGATAAAATGCATGCCCGCTCTACCGGGCCGTACAGCTTGGTTACGCAACAACCTCTCGGCGGTAAGGCGCAATTCGGCGGCCAGAGATTCGGAGAAATGGAAGTGTGGGCTCTGGAAGCTTACGGCGCCGCCCATGTTCTTCAAGAATTGCTGACGGTTAAATCCGATGATGTGGAAGGCCGCGTTCAAGTGTATGAAACGATCATAAAGGGCAAGAATATCATGAAACCCGGAATTCCCGAATCCTTTAAGGTCGTGATTTCCGAACTCCAGAGCTTAGGTTTGCAGATGGATTTGCGAAAAGATTCCCGCGAAGTTTTATTAACCGAAGCCGGTGAAAGGATTCTCACTCAAGAATCGGATTCTGATCCGGATGAATGGGATGAAGAAACCGGTCCTGATGCGGATGAAGATGACACCGATTTGACGAGCGGTGATGACGATGATGACGACGACGGTGATGATGATATCGACCGCGAAACAACTTAAGTTGATGGAATGAGTAAAGAAGGAGAAACACCAAGATGCTAGAAATGGATAAATTCGATGCGATTCAAGTCAGCATTGCCTCCCCGGAAAAGATCCGATCTTGGTCTTATGGAGAAGTAAAGAAACCGGAAACCATCAACTATCGCACGCATAAACCCGAACGTGACGGGCTTTTCTGCGAGAGAATTTTCGGGCCTCAAAAAGATTGGGAATGCTTCTGCGGAAAATATAAAAGCATTAGATATCGTGGAATTATTTGCGAACGCTGCAATGTTGAAATTACCAAAGCCGCCGTTCGACGCGAGAGAATGGGGCACATCCAGCTTGTTACCCCCGTTTGTCATATTTGGTATTCAAAGGGCAGCCCTAATTATATCGCCCTATTGTTGGATATATCCGCCCGCGATCTCGAAAAGGTTTTGTACTTCCAAAGTTATATTGTAATAGATCCGGGGAATCTTCCGCTTTCCAAAAAGCAGCTTCTTCCCGAAGAAGGCACAGGCGGAGAAATGGGCTATCGCGAACTTCGCGAAAAATACGGTGATATGTTCACCGCTAAAATGGGCGCGGAAGCGATTAAGGAATTGCTTGCCGAGATTGATCTGAAAAAACTGGAGTCCGAGCTGGTTTTGCAACTGAAAACCGCCACCGGTACCAGGCGAGCGCATTTGTTGAAGAGAATGGAACTGATAAAAATGTTCGCCAGTTCGGTCAGTCGACCGGATTGGATGATCCTGGACGTCATACCGGTCATTCCTCCCGATTTGCGGCCCATGGTCCAACTTGACGGCGGCAGATTCGCCACCAGCGATCTCAACGATCTTTATCGCCGCGTTATCAATAGAAACAATCGCTTAAAACGACTTATCAAGTTACAGGCTCCCGACATCATCATTAAAAATGAGAAAAGGATGTTGCAGGAAGCCGTAAATGCCTTGATCGACAATGGTCGCCGAGGAAAGCTCGTTACCGGGCCCAATAACCGGCCGTTGAAATCGCTGACCGATATGCTGAAAGGTAAGCAGGGGCGATTCCGGCAAAATCTTCTGGGGAAACGCGTCGATTATTCCGGTCGTTCCGTCATCGTTGTCGGTCCGACTCTGAAACTTCATCAAGCGGGTCTTCCGAAAAAGATGGCGTTGGAACTGTTCAAGCCTTTTGTTATGCATAAATTGGTGCAAAAACAGATCGCGCATAACATCAAGAGCGCCAAGAAGATGATCGAGCGGGAGAAATTTGAAGTATGGGATGTCTTGGAAGACGTCATCAAGCACCATCCGATACTTTTAAACCGGGCACCGACGCTTCATCGGCTTGGCATTCAGGCATTTGAACCCGTATTGATCGAGGGGAAAGCGATACAAATTCATCCGCTCGTTTGTACGGCTTATAACGCCGACTTCGATGGCGATCAGATGGCGGTACATGTTCCGCTGTTGCTGGACGCTCAGATAGAAGCTCGCCTTCTTATGCTTGCCAGCAACAATATTTTGAAGCCGGCCGACGGTCGACCGATCGCTCATCCGACGCAGGATATGACCATCGGTTTATTCTATCTTACGATTGAAAAGCCCGAGGGGAAAGACTATCCGACGATGGATCTTCAAATTCAAGGCAAGGATACTTGGAGCAAGATTCTTCTCAATGCCGGACGTCCTTTTGATTTCAGACTTGCCGAAGCGATTGTTGGAAGCAATGGACAACCGCTGTTGGAAGCCGGAACATTGTTCGAGTCCAAGGAAATTGTCGAGAAACTTGATAAATCCAAAGTTGCGGCCATAAAAGTTTACAATCCTCCGATTTTCTTGAATGTCAACGAGGCGGTTAACGCGGCGGAAACCGCCAAATTCAACATTCAATATCCGGTCTTTATTCACAGATCGGGTTTTTCCGAAAACAAGATCGGAAATCTGCTCGGCTCGAATGAGTCGGGAGGTACCCAAAGTAATTACCTGAAAACCACGATTGGAAGGGTCATTTTCAATGATGCTCTTCCGGAGTCGTTGCCTTTCCAGAATGTACAGGTTAAAAAGGATACCGTATCCAATCTTGTCAAGAGGCTCTACAACGAATACCCGCTCAATGCGGTCGGAGCCGTTCTTGATAGCCTCAAGGCCCTTGGATTTCGCTTCGCGACACTGTCCGGATTGACGATATCGATCGTCGACATGGTTGATCCCCCAAAGAAAAAGGAAATTCTCGAACAAGCAGACAGAAAAGCTGCAAAGGTGCGGGAAAGATGGGAAAAGGGTGAGATCAGCAGAGATGAGCGTAAACAATCGGAAGTTAATATCTGGACGAAAGCAACGGAAGATGTTTCCGATGATTTGTTGCAGGCTTTTGAATCCACGGCTCATTTAGGAGAATACAATCCCGTTTATATGATGGCGTTTTCCGGTGCCCGCGGTAATATGCAGCAGATTCGACAATTGGCAGCCATGCGCGGTTTGATGTCCAATCCGCGTGGAGACATTCTTGCTTTCCCGATCAAATCGAACTTTCGCGAAGGCTTGAACCAGTCGGAATATTTCATATCGACATACGGAGCACGCAAAGGATTGGTCGATACGGCACTTCGTACAGCCGACTCAGGATATCTTACACGTCGATTGGTCGATGTTGCGCAGGACGTAGTCATAATGATTTACGACTGTAAAACTTCGCATGGCGTTGAAGTTACACCGATCCGACAAAGTCGGACCTCGAACAATATTCTGGTCGATGATATCGTAGTCCCGCTTCGCTATAGATTGGCAGGTCGTTATCTGTCGAAATCCATCGTTCACCCGGTAGTCGGATCGGAACTGAGTGTAAATATAAAAGATGAAACGATCAAATTGGCTGCGGGTTTGTATTGTACCGACGACATCGCTGCTGAAATCGAAGCAAATTGCGAATTTCCGGTTCTCGTCGAGAAACTGAAACCCGGCATGATCGCGGCTGAACAGGTCATAGATCCCAAGATCAACAGGGTCATGTTGAGACCGGATCGCCCTCTCAATCCTTATATCATCAACCGCATGAAGGAAGTCGGAATTCCTGAAATAAAGATTAGAAGCATAATCACTATTCGCTCGCCGCTTACTTGTCGCGCCAAGACGGGTATATGTCAAACCTGCTACGGAGCCGATCTGGCGACGGGAAAACCCGTCGATATCGGTGAAGCGGTAGGCATCATAGCCGCCCAATCCATCGGTGAACCCGGAACGCAATTGACGATGAGAACCTTCCACCTTGGCGGTGTCGCTTTGGCTCAACGATCATATATCAAATCAAGAACTTCTGGAACGGCGCGTTTCGACCAACTCAAGTTGGCTAAGATATCGGATCGCACGAAGTTTGAAATCGGTTCCGGAACGGAGACGTTTGACAAAACGGAATTCGGAACGAATATCCGCACGGTCGTAGTCGGCGGATCCCTGATAATTGAGGGAAAAGCCGGCCGCAAGGATAGACTTCATATTCCGGTCGGTTCGGAAATGCGTATCGAAGACAGCGAGAAAGTAAACGCCGGTAAAGCTTTGGCCGAATATAATCCGAATAATATCGTGTCGGGATATACGGGTGAAGTGGTTTTTGACGGCATCGATCAGAAAGACGGCATGGTGGTTTCCGAAAACGGTATTTTACGGATACTTACTCAAGAATTCGATCCTACAAGAAAAGACTTCATCGTTGAAGATTATAAAATTCCACAAGGCTCGACGTTGAAAGTGGAAGACAACGAAATCATTCATGCGGGCAACGTATTGGCTGAAATCTCCGCGGAACAGCATGCGGCTATTTCGAGAATCGATGGTATCGCCAAATTTGAAAATATCCGCATTAAAAATCGTCAGGTAATAAGCGACAATGGTATGGTTTTCGTGTTTCCCGAGAAAAGCGAACCGGGCGATGTCACCAAAGACTATTCACTTCCAAAAGGCGTAAAGGAAGCAAAAGACATATCCTTGAAAACCGGCGGCATGATACTTAACGTCAAAAACGGTGATATGGTGCAACCCGGAGAGCGGTTGTTGTCCGTAGTTTCCGAAATGGATGGAGCATTGTCGATAACCGGAAACGGAACGGCTCTTACCGTATCAAAAGACGTAATTGAAGAATACGAATTCAAGGGTGAAATGGCGGCCGCGATAGATGAAAAGAATCGGAAGTTGTCGCTCATTGCCCCGATTTCCGGTGTCGTTCGTGTGATCAATGAGAAGAGCGCCGCGAATAAGACTCTTGACCGCAAGAGAGTAATCGTTAAAAATGAAATCGAGTATTTGGTTCCCAGAGGCGTCATTCTTCGACCGAAGGAAAATTGTAAGATTCCCAACGGTCAAGATGTTCCGGAGGGTGGCGAACTGACGACGAAATTGGTTGTTCAGGCTGAAATAGACGGTGTCGTTGAAATCGTTAATACCAAATCCGAAAGAAGAGTCCATCTCATCACGGAAGACCTTGCCGGTCTTAAGGGCGCGACATTGTCGAGAATAATGATCAACCGGGAAACTGACGACCAATATGCCGCTCCGGGGGTCGTTATCGATGATGATCTGTTCTCCATAATTCAGGAAAACCGGGCAAGCATTCGTGAGGTTTTTATTACCTCCGGCGAGCAGGAAGCAATCAACATCAAGGGTGAAGATCAAAGCATTCAGTATCCTGTTCCTCATGATGGAACCATCGTCGTTGAAGACGGGCAAAACGTCAAAGCCGGGGATAAACTGGTAACGGATATCGAGCCCATCAAGAGTGAAATAAACGGGAAAGTGAATTACATCTATGGTTACAACAAAGTCATATGTGAAGAAATCATAGAAAAAATTCTGGTTTATTCGGGCGTCGAATTCAGTTATCCGGCGGCCCTAAACTTGAAATTTCCGCGCACCGTAGTCAAAGACGGAGAGCTGACCCTGAGTCAGATTCCTTTTGAAAGCTACAGTCAGCTTGATGCCGAGGAAACCGGTGGTGGAACCGGAATACGAATCAAGCAAAGAATAACTCGCGAGAAAAAATATAAAATCACCAAGGAAATGGCCTCCGCCATGTCGGTTGTCGCCAAAGATGGTGAAAATGTCAGAGAGGGGCAGACGTTGGCGGCCATGTCGGCGATCAACAAAGGTGTTGTCAGATTGGAGCGCAAAGTCTCCAAAGAAGGCAAAGCCAAGAGCACCATCGAGACGATCATCGTACAGCCGGGTGAAGCGCACCAAATTCTTGACGGCGCCGAACTGAGAATCGAAGACGATACCATGGTTAAACGTGGTGAGATTTTGGCCAAATGGGGCTTGGCTACGAGAAAAACGACCGACATCATTCAGGGTCTTCCGCGTGTCGCCGAATTGTTCGAGGTCAGGCGGCCGAAGAAAGAGTCGGTTGTAGCCGAAGAATCCGGTGTTGTAAGTATATCCGGCAACTCTGTTACGATTAGAGATATCAATACCGACATCGAAAAACCCGTTCGCGTACAATACGGAGTAACGGGGTTGGTCATTCACGACGGAGAATACATAGAAGCCGGCGACTGTATTACGGATGGAAAAGTCTTTCCTAAAAAGCTGGTTAAGGTTGTCGGGTTACCCCATGTTCGACGCTATTTGATGGATGAAATTCAAAGAGTTTATCGGGATCAGGGAGTCAGCATCAACGATAAGCATATCGAAATTATCGTGCGGCAAATGCTTCGCAAAGTGGTCATTTCCGAATCCGGTGATTCGGAATTCCTACCCAATGAATCCGTTCACGTAAAACTCTTTGAAGAAAGCGTTCATCAGCTTATTCAAGCTAAAAAGAGACCTCCCACCGGTTGTCCCATGATTCAAGGAATAACCAAGGCTTCGTTGACGACCGATAGTTTTATTTCCGCGGCGTCTTTCCAAGAAACCACGAGAGTTCTGACGAAAGCGGCAATCAAATCGAAGGTTGATTATCTGCGTGGTCTGAAGGAAAACTTGATCATCGGAAAATTGATTCCGGCGGGAACCGGTATTTCGATCAATAAAAAGATCAACTTCAAGAATCTTCCTATCGAAGTTGAGAAACCGGAAGTCGCGTCCGAGGAACTGTTCATGAATGAAGCCGATGACGGCGGTCTGAAGAAATTGGAGGAAGAGCTTTTCCTCAAGACCGGAGGCGAAGATCCCAACGAAAGGGGCTGATCGCCAAATTCAGTAGAGACAAACACCGACTCCCACGCCAATGCGCGTGGGAGTTTTGTTATACGAATGCATTCCATGCGTGTTGTCTGGAGTATTTATTCCGGATTTTTTCCCCATTTATTGATAGCTGCAAAATGAAAGCCGGTTTTAGGGTAGTTTTCGGGTAGGGCGGATTAGGCGCTGGCGCCGTAATCCGCCGAGCTTGAGGAGTTTTCGAAAGGCAGAACTCAATAGTTGCCCGATTTAAACAGGGGGTTCGGCAAGTCATCACCGAAGAGTAATCCATCGTGAATTGAATGGAATTTGTCGATTATTTGTACAATTGCCATGACTTAGCCTTCACAATTCTCATTTCCTGTGGTATATTTAATAAAGATTGATTCTGCGGCCTTATCTTAACTAGGAGGGTTTTATGAAAAAGGTTATTATTTGCGCCTTGTTAGTCGTATTTGCGATGTCGGTTTCGGCCGATGCCGGTTGCGACCTCAGTTCGTTCAAAGTTAACCCCAATGATCAGGTTATCGTGAATCTGCTTTGGCTGGTAATCAGCGACCTTGAAATGTGCGGACGATCGTTGAATCAATCGTTGATCGACAGCGTTTCGGCAATCGGCCATCTTAATAATGCTCAATCCGCGTTAAGACGGACCGATCTTGATCCGGCTTATCTTCCACTAATGAAAGAAGTCCACGGCAGAATCGGAAAAATCAAATTTTATTTGGTTATGAATGACAACAGCTCCGTGGTAATGAGACTTTCGCAATTGATCAGCGTCGTTAAGTGCATGCTCGGAGTTCAAACCGGTTCTACCATCACCGGCACCACCTCCGGAACTGTTTTCTCTAATCCCCAATCCGGATATGTCCCGCCCGTTAGAATTCCCGAAATTCCGGTAGGAAATTTCGGCGGCCGGCAAACACGTCCCAGCAGCGGCCCCGGCGGTCTTGTTCCCACCAACTGACTTTAAACATAATCAACCGGGCGTGATCTTCATTGATTACGCCCGGTTTTTATTTCGCAGCAATACTCCGCTCTTCTCCAAGGTAATCTGATGACCGGCGAACGACAATTAAACCCGAAAAGTCTTCCCATCACCCTTATAGGGTTCATGGGTTGCGGAAAATCAACGATTGGAAAAAATCTTGCGAAAATTTTAGACGTGGATTTCGATGATCTCGATCAGCTTATAGAGAAGCATCAGCAGCTTAAAATCCATGAAATTTTCGAGAAGTTCGGTGAAGATCGATTCCGAAACATCGAATCAGATGAATTCAGAAATGTTTTTGCGCGCGAAAAAGCCGAAATTATTGCAACGGGCGGCGGTATTGTAACCAATGCAGACAACAGGGATTTGCTTGTTTCCAAAGGAACCTGCGTTTTTTTGAACCCGCCGTTCGAGGCAATCCTACGGCGCGTTCGCGAAAATATTAATCTACGGCCTTTGGCGAAAAATTCAACCGAAAATGAATTTCATGATTTGTGGAAAAAAAGACTATCTCTGTACCTTGAATGCGCGAGTTTTTCGGTAGACGGCGTCTTGTCCATCGCCGATACCGCTGATATCATAGCTCGTCGCATCATAAACAGCAAATGTTAGCGTCATCGCGAAAACCGGAGGAAGCAATTGTCAGAACATAGTTTCATGGAAGCGTCAGCTCAGTTTACAACACTATTGGAAATCATGAAGACGCTACGATCCCCGGAAGGCTGCTCATGGGATCGCAAGCAAAACTTTCAAACATTGAGAAAATTCGTCATTGAAGAAGCGAATGAAGTCGTCGAGGCCATCGATAAGGAAGATCTTCAGCACCTTTGCGAAGAATTGGGCGATTTGATGATGATCGTTGTTTTTCATTCCCAGATTGCCTCGGAATCCGGCACGTTTTCCATGACCGAGATATTAAAAGGAATCAATGAGAAACTTGTAAATCGGCACCCCCATGTATTCAAAGAGAAGAATCACGATTTGAACCCTGACGGTGTCGTGGAAATGTGGGGAAAATTGAAGGCTGAAGAAAAAAAAGTCAAAACAAAATATTCATCCAGAATGAGGGAAGCCGAGAAGTTTTCGTCTTCCTTAAAAGCATCGCTGCACATTCAGGAGGAAGCCGCTAAAGCCGGTTTTGATTTTCCCAACCTGAACGATGCAATGACGAAGATCAATGAAGAGGCGGGCGAACTTGAAATAGCCGTCTCTTCGGAAGATGCTCCTCTTCAATTAAAGGAAGTCGGCGACCTTTTGTTTTCCGCCGTAAATATCGCGAGGATTCTTAAGATCGATCCGGTTGAGGCTTTACGCTCAACCAATGCGAAATTCATCTCGCGGTTTTCCATTCTTGAAGAAAAAGTTGAAAGCAACGGTGGTTTTGAAGGAAAATCCATAGCGGAACTGGATTCCGTATGGAACGAGATAAAAAAATCCGAGGAGATAATTGGAATGAAGAAAAATAAAATGATTAAAGCGTTCAAAGGAGTCTCGCCAAAAATCGATGAATCGGCATTCGTTGCCGACAACGCGGTAATCATAGGAAACGTCGAGATCGCGGCCAATGCCAGCGTGTGGTACGGCGTAACGATCAGAGGCGATATAAATACGATTAAAATCGGAAAAGACTCGAACATTCAAGAGCATTCGATTATTCATGTTGATCCGCTGGTTCCGGGAAGCGATAAAGGGGCGACTATCATTGGAGAGCGCGTAACCGTGGGGCATGGCGCGATTTTACACGCATGCAAAATCGGCGACAATTGCTTGATCGGAATGGGCGCGATTGTTTTATCGGGCGCCCAAATCGGCGAAGGATCAATTATCGGAAGCGCCGCTTTGGTTCCCGAAGGCAAAGTTGTTCCTCCCCGTTCTTTGGTCGTCGGAATCCCCGGAGTCGTTAAAAGCCAAATCGACGAAAACAAACTGGAAAGAATTCGCGAATCGGCGGCCCACTACGTCGAAATATCTCGCGAACACAAGAACGACGCCGATTGATCCCAAAAGAAATGTCGTATGGCCCTGGAGCTGTAGGGCGGATTAGGCGCCTGTCGACGTAATCCGCCAAGTATAGTAGGGCGGATTAGGTGTCTGTCGCCGTAATCCGCCAAGTATAGTAGAACGGATTAGGTGCTTGCCGCCGTAATCCGCCAAGTAAAATTCACCGACTTATCTGCTAATTGATATTACGAAAATCGCTTTTTCAGGTTCGGTCGGACAAGCCGCTTCACAGGCTCCACATCCGCGGCAACGTGCGGTATCCACGCTGGGACCGGATTTCGATTCATCGAAGAAAATTGCTTTAAACCTCATCGGACAAGCTGTTTCGCAAGCGATGCATATCGTGCCGGTTTTTCTGATGCAATGTTTTCGGGTCACTTTCGCGGTTCCGATTACGACTTGGGTGTTTGAAGCGGGCTTTAAAAGCGCTCCGGTCGGGCAAGATTCGGCGCATGGAAAATCTTCACACATTCTACAAAACGCATCTTTGAGAATCAGGTGAGGAGTGCCGTCGTCGAAAGAGGCGGGCTTAACAACTTTTTTTATCGCATAAAACCGACAGGCTTGAATACACTTGCCGCATCTGGTACACAAGTCGAGAAATTTTCCTTCCTCAACCGCGCCCGGTGGACGTATAAAATCAGGAAAAGCCGTTTCAAATGCGTTGATGGTATCCGAAAAAATCTCCGACAACAAAGACGCGGTATTCAAAAAACTTTCTTTAAAAAAATCCTTCCGCGACAAAAGACGCGGCTTGGCGGAATCGGAGTTTTTCCGATTATCGATCGGTTTACTCATGGCGTCGATCGTTCATGGGCATAACGTATCGTGCTTCCATTACGGTGACAATTCTTGTAAAATCGAGCAGTTTTTGTTTCGATAGAGCTGCGAGCCGATTGTAGGAGAGATTAGCAAGCCATCGCCGAAACGTAATCCACCCTGAATTGAATGGAATTTGTCGATTTTTCATGCGATTGCCCTGATGAGAGAACGAACATCGTCGCATGTTCAGTATATCCGCCGTTGCCAGAACAACGGGACTAGCGATCCGGCTTTTATTGATTGCGCGGGGGAAATTGAAATCAAGGCATCCGACTCAACCAAGCTTCTGATCAATCCCGATCCCTGGTCGGGGTAAGGAGTCGCCAATAAACTTCGTGGGCCGTTATCTAATTTGACGCGCAGAAATATATTCCGCCGGGTATCGTAGGGCAGATCTACACCGGCTTCTACAACCTGAACAAAGTTGCCTCTCTTTCCCGCGCCCATCATCTTTTTCAAGATCGGGTACACCAATGCCAAGTATGATACAAAAACCGCTACGGGATTTCCCGGAAGACAGAAAAAAGGTTTCCCCTTCAAAAGTCCGAATGCCGTCGGACGCCCGGGTTTCATGGCGACTCTTTCGTAAAGGAAAACAGCTCCAAGCCTTTCCAAAACGGGCCTTGAATGATCCGCTTCGCTGTTGGAGGCTCCGCCGCAGGTAATGAGAATATCGCATTGCGGAAGACCGAGAAGAGCGTCCAGAATTCTCTCGGGGTCATCCGGCTGATGCTCAAGAAGATGAAATCTGATTCCGTCTTGAGCCAATAATCCGGCCAATAGTGTTGCATCGCTCTCAAACCGCGGGCTATCCGGTCGAGGTTTCGACGGTGCACGCACCAGTTCGTCGCCGCTGGTAAGAATGACCGCTCGCGGGCGGCGGGAAACGGAAACACGATGATATCCGGCGGATGCCAACCTTGCGAGAAGAGCCGGATCGAGTATTTCACCGGCCTTACATAGAATATCGTCGCAATCGGCATCTTCACCCTCCTCTCGAATGTTTGTTCCCGGGCGAAAAGGGGCTTTCGGAAAAATATGAGACTCTCGAAGAATACAATGTTCTTCAGCAGCTACACAGAAAGCCCATTGCGGAACAGGTTGACCGGTCAATACACGCAAAGCGGGGTTTGTTTCAGATTTTCCGATGAAAAGTTCCGGTTTATGAAAAGCAGGGTATCCCGCAGGATTTGAACCGTTGTCGGGAAGGGCGTAACCATCCATGGCGGAATTTCGAGTTGGGGGAATGGCGATGCGGCAATAAACGTCTTCGGCGACAGGGCGTCCCAACGCTTGATGCAGCAAAACGCGCTCGGGAGGAAGAGAAACGACATTCGTTTCAGCAAGCCTCAAAGCTTCAGTGAACGGTATCGCGTACGGACTCGGGACTGCCTTTTTCATCGTTTTACCGTAACACAGGTTTTTTTTCACCGCAATATTCATTATTAAAAAGCAATGAAACGCATAAAAGCTAACCAAGTTGGGGCAAGAAAAAAACGCGGAGACGCCGAGGCGCAGAGAATGGCTATTAGATGTGTTTTCTTCGCGTCTCTGCGCCTGGTGAAAAATTTCCTTTGATTTTTTCGTTGGCTAGCTTTGATACGAATCATTGATTTTCTAACAGGCTCTAAATATTTTCATGCAACTCCTAAGACTTCGAGATATTACTAAATTCGCCGATGTAAATCGTAGGAAAATATTTCTCGAAGGTGCATTATGACCGAGGAAGCTTCATCTCGGCAAAGTGAAGGAATCAAGCTGTTTCGCGAGGGTTTGGAATTGGATGCGGCCGGAAAAACCATCGAAGCGGTGGATCTTTACCGGTCGGCGATCGCCGTTTGGCCTGAAAATCATCAAGCCCACTACAATCTCGGAGTGAATCTGGCGACGCTGGGACAAAATGATCAGGCTATTAGATCTTGGAGGCGAGCCGTATGGTTGCATCCCGATTTCAAAAACGAACTGATACAGGCGCTTGATATCGATCACGAACTAAGAGAAACAATAATTCATCCGAACGATAAGACATTTAAAAGATCAGTTGCTGCGTAACAATTTAATGGAGGTCGTATGAAATATTGCTGGGATGTTTATAAAAAATCCGCATGTGAAAACTGTAAATTCTATGTCCAATTCATCGAAGGTGCTCTGGACATACAAAAGCACAAACATATACTAACCGTCGAAGACGACTGATCAATCCGGAGCAACCTCCCGTGAATTAAAAATGAAGTAAGGCCTTGTTAATAAATAACTGTAACAAATTTCGTTCATCGACCGGCCATAAGAGCCTGTAAGAAAACAACGATTTGTAATGGTTAGTTTCTTACAGGCTCTAAATAGGTTAAAATTCCGGGAACTTATTTTCTTGATCTTGGTCTATTTATCGAGAGTTGCCTGGAAAAGGACGGTTTACCAAAAATGAATATCGGCGGTTTTACGGCACCCAAAGCAGCGTTTTTGGCGGTCTTGATTATTGCCTGGTCGGCCTCATTTATCGAGGCACAAGAATATTCCATCAATACTCAGGTTGATCGAACAACCGTTAATTTCGGGGAAAGCCTCAACCTGACCATTACGCTTACCCAAAGTTTGGCAAGCACCGGCGGGAAAGGTCTCGGCGCGCCGAATATAAATACAATACCGGGTTTCGATATTATTTCCAGGCAGTCGGCCCACAACATGACGATGGTCAACGGGGTCGGACAGATCCAAGTGCAAAGCATCTTCGAACTTGTTCCTCAAAAAGCCGGGGATTTGGTCATTCCATCACTGTCCGTTCGCGGGCCTGACGGAAAAACTTCCTCTACAAAAGAGATTCCCATTAAAGTGAAACCGCCTAATGAAGAACCTGAACAAACCAAGGAAAAGGAGTCGACTCCTCCCGAAAGCGACGACACCGAACAGCGTTCCGGTATGAGCCTCATCAAGGGAGCCTTCATTTTTTTTGCCGTAATCGCACTAGTTATTGCCGCTCCGATTTTTTTGTCATGGGTGCTGAACCGCGATACGAAAAAATCCCGAAAATGGGAGGAAGATACCGTTGAAGCTAAATCCTCATCTCAAGCCGCCGTGGTTGATCGAGAGTATTCTCCGGCTTCCGAAAAGGAAGAGGTCGAAGACGCCGTCATAGCGCCATCGCTGGCAACCGAGCAGAAAAAAATAAAAATCGATTTTGAAAGAGACGTCGAAATCCTCAAAAGAATGCACCCCGATGTCGGTGTGGAATTTTATAGAGCTTATTTCGATCTTCTGCGCCGCGCTCTGCT
>Ga0074199_1001956_pt1 | contig 14669 bp, 9 predicted proteins | sample EPASupsiteSAE347_FD_64528 | JGI IMG/M metagenome (GOLD analysis project Ga0074199, IMG submission 64528) | Bioremediated contaminated groundwater from EPA Superfund site, New Mexico - Sample SAE3-47 | ecosystem: Environmental > Aquatic > Deep subsurface > Groundwater > Contaminated ...
ATAATTAAGAGAACGCTACAATCGAAACTGTATTACCACAAAAAGCAAAAAACTTTGAAAAGAGCAAAAATCCGTAAGAGTCGGTGGTGAAGATGCAAACGTGGAATATGTTAGACAGTAGAACTAGCAAGTTCCGAGAAAATGTGACGGATGATTTTTATTATGTCTACGGGAACAGGATTAAGTTTGTATTGCCCCCGTTCCATTTTGTACAAATCCAGAGATCGGTTGATCATCTCCAACATTCGCAACCCGGATTTATTGAGAATTTCCAGCATTTCCATTTGATCCTGAGTCATGTTTTCATCACACATCAGCATTTCGGGAATATTAATGAATGCCGTTAAGGGGCTTTTAAGATCATGGCGGGTAATTTGCTCTACGTCTTCTCGAAGGCGAATTATTTCCTGAAGGATTTCGTTTTGCTTTTCCATTTCGAGCATGGCTTCTCTGAGGTTTAGATGGGTTTTAATGCGGGCATGAACAACCAAGGAACTAACGGGTTTCGTGAGATAATCCGCTGCGCCAACCTCAAAACCCATTGCTTCGTCATAATCTTCGCTTTTGGCTGTAACGAAAATAACGGGGATTTTTTTTGTTTTTGGATTCTGCTTCAACCTGCGACAAACTTCGTAACCATCCATTTCCGGCATCATAATATCCAGTAAAATGAGATCTGGAAGCCCGGAATTTTCCACAATTTGCAGGGCTTGTGGACCATTTAATGCAACTTTTACTTTGTATTCCCCCGAAAGAAGTTTCCCCAAAATATCAATATTGTCGCGAACATCATCTACGATCAGAATGACCTTTTTGGTTTCTTTTTCCATGGAATCCCTTTCGTTAGGCTCTATTAAGGTGTTAATAAATAACCGTAACAAATTTCGTTCATCGACCGGCCATAAGAGCCTATAAGAAAACAACTATTTGTAATGGTTATTTTCTAACAGGCTCTAAAGAGATTTTCCGAGGTTTTCCTTTTCTTCGGCCAAGGTCGTATTTTGATATGCGATTTCGAAGAATTTCCTTTCCATTTTTAAAAAAACCGCGGTTATTAAAGGATCAAAATGTTTCCCTTGGCCTTCGCAAATGATTTGAACGGCTCTTTCATGTGGAAAAGGAGCCTTATAAACCCTTTTACTGATAAGGGCATCATACACATCGCAAATAGCCATTATTCGCCCGGAAAGCGGAATTTTCTCACCCTCCAAACCTTGAGGGTACCCTGAACCATCCCACTTTTCATGGTGTGAATACGCGATTTCCCTGGCAATTTGGAGAAAGGAAGAAACCTTATCAAAACCGAGGGCGGTGGTCCCTCGTATAATTGCATCCCTGCCGATAGTAGTGTGGGTTTTCATTGTTTCAAACTCTTCAGTGGTTAACTTTCCCGGTTTAAGAAGGATGTGGTCTCTAATTCCCACCTTACCGATATCGTGCAAAGGCGCGGACTTGTATAACAGCTCTATCTTTTTTTCATCGAGATTGTTGTGGAAAGCGGGAAGAAGATGCAATGCTTGGGCGATGTTCTTCACATAGAATTGCGTCCTCTTAATGTGATCTCCGGTCTCATTATCGCGAGTTTCCGCAAGGGCGGAGAGGCTGAAAATGGCCACATCGCGGGTTTGCAACAACTCTTGGGTTCTTTCTTGAACTATCTTTTCTAAATCTTGTTGTTGATTAAACAATGCCAAATGCGTTTTTATGCGCGCAAGGACAAGAGGCGGGCTGACTGGTTTGGTAATATAGTCGACCCCGCCGATGGAAAAAGCCTTGGTTTCATTCGTGACCTCATTCATTGCGGTTACAAAAATTATCGGGATTTTTTTTGTTGAGGGGTTTTCCTTCAGTTTAGAGCATACTTCGAAACCATCCATTTCCGGCATCATGACGTCAAGAAGAATCAAATCAATATCCGAACATGTCTGGACAATTTCGATGGCGGTTTTTCCGCTTGAGGCCACCCGTATGTTGTATTCGGATTTTAAAATCGACCCAAGTATTTCAATATTCTCTGAAGCATCATCGACAATTAAAACGCATGCTTTATCCAATTTCATTTAATTTGCCTCAACTGATTTTCAATTTTTCCAGGAGAGTTCGTAGCGCTTGAATGGCTTCCGTAAAAGCATATTGCGAAATCATTTTCCCGATTTCATGAAATTCCGGGTATGGAGAAAGGAACGCACCCCATTTGTTTTTAATGCACTCTATTTGTTCGGAAGAGTCAAAATCATAGTTATCAAGGCTTTCCTGAAGTTTCAACAGCATTTCGACCAAATCGGGAAGAGCATCTACGGTCCTTAACGGCAATTCTTCAACCGATTCCTTGAGTTGATTTGTCATCGCTTCAATTTCGCGGCAAATTTGATCTAGTGCTTCCTGAAGTTTGCGCCATTCCTGAGAAATGGCCAATTCATCTTGGGCAACGGCATGTTTTTCAAAAATAACCGCAATTTTGAAAATTTCGGTTATTTCCAAATTGCCGGCAACTCCTTTTAAGGTGTGTGCCAGAAATCGAAGCTTCTCGAAGTTTTTCCCATCAATAGCACCTTGAAGGTCATCAACGGTCGATGATTTTGATTCAAGGAATCTCAAAAGGAGTTTCTTGTAAGTCCAAGGATTCCCTCCAAAGCGGCGCAAGCCTGCTTCAATATCAATTCCCGAAATCAATGGAAACTGGGAAGAATCAGATACGGCTATGGATATGCCTTTTGATAAAGATCTTTCACCTTTTGGAAGATATTTTAAAATAGTTTCCTTTAAAACGGAGGGTTCGATTGGTTTGACAATATGATCGTTCATTCCGGCGTTCAATGCCTTTATTCTATCTTCGGCAAAGGCATTAGCCGTCATTGCCAGAATGGGCAAATCACTAAAGCGGGGGTCGTTTCTGATTTGCTTTGTTGCTTCATATCCGTTCATTTCCGGCATTTGAACATCCATTAGAACTACATCAAAACCTGTTGGGCTTTCCCTGAGTTTAGTAACGACTTCAATCCCAGTTGTGGCTACTTGAACGATTGCCCCCCAGCTTTCAAGCAATTCCCGGGCAATTTGCCGGTTAAAATCATTGTCTTCGGCAAGCAGAACCCGAAAAGGCTTGAAAGAATGAATGATTTGCATATTTTCTGACGGTTTTGGCTTGGCAACAATTTCATCCGCGGCAAAATATTTAATTATCGAACCGATAACGGAAGAGGCTGTATAAGGTTTTAGAATGAAAGAATCCACGCCGGCTTCGTAGGCTTTAGATTGCAATTCTTGTTCCAAAATTCCTGAGGCCAAAAAAATCGCGGGATTTTTTTTTAAGACGGAATTTCGCTTGATTTGACGAGTTACCTCGATTCCATCCATATCCGGCATTTTAAAATCAATAAGAACCAAATCAAAAGGAGTCGCGGAAGCGTTCTCTTTGATAATCTTTATCGCATGGCTTCCCGAATCGGCGGTTTCAACAATGAATGAGAGGTCTTTAAAAAACTGGGGAAAGATTTTAAGAACGTCCTGATTGTCGTCGACAAGGAGAAGCCGTGTGCCTTCTAATCTTTTAGGGATTACCAATCCGCCCAATTGCTTTTGAGATGGTAATCCGAACCAAGCTGTAAACGAAAAATCGCTTCCTTTTCCGGGTTCACTTTCCACCTCAATTTGGCCGCCCATCATTCCCACCAATCTTTTACAAATGCTTAGACCCAAACCTGTTCCTCCATATTTCCGGGTGGTGGAGCCATCGCCTTGAGTAAATGGTTTGAAGAGTTTATCCATTTGTTCTTTTGTCATCCCGACTCCGGTGTCGCTGACCATAAAATGAAGTTGAATCCGATCGACGTTTTTCTGCAGAAGCCGGATGTTCAGAGCAATTTTCCCTTTTTCCGTAAACTTTACCGCATTTCCGACCAGATTAATAAGAATTTGCCCAAGTCTTACCGGATCGCCGATTAAGCAATGAGGATCGGAGGGGGAAACATTTACAATGAATTCAATTCCTTTTTCGTTCAGTTTTTGCCCGATTACCGAGATGACATTGTCGATTACCTGGTCTATCTCAAAAACAATTTCCTCCATTACCAATTTTCCGGCTTCAATTTTGGATAAATCGAGAATATCATTGATGATGCTTAGAAGGGTGCTGCTTGCCATATGGATTTTCGTAGTATAATCATATTGTTTGGAAGATAAATCGGTTTGTTGAAGAAGGTTTGCAAAGCCAATGACGGCATTAAGCGGAGTGCGGATTTCGTGACTCATATTCGCTAAAAATTCGCTTTTTGCACGATTCGCGGTTTCGGCGGCTTTCTTGGCTTCTTCCAATTTTTTCTGAACTTGTTTTCGTTCAGTGATATCTTCCTTAACGGCAACAAAATCGGTTATATTCCCTCTTGTGTCTTTAATGGGGCTAATGGAAGCTTGTTCCCAATAAAGCTCTCCGTTCTTTTTTTTGTTGCAAAACTCACCCCGCCATTCCAGCCCTGAGTTTATCGTATTCCACATTTTCCGGTAGAACTCGATTGGCTGAGTATGTGAATTTAATATTCTTGGATTCTTTCCTAATACCTCGTTGGCGGCATAACCAGTGGCTTCGGTAAACTTCGGGTTGACATATTCGATGTCTCCGATATGATTCGTAACGACAACCGACACGGGACTATTTTCGATTGCACGAAAAAGTCTCATTAGTTCGCTTTCCGTTTTTTTCCGTTCGGTTATATCCTTAACAATTCCAGTGAAATACTTCTTGGCATCAATACTAAACTCAGTAACCGTGATTTCTATTGGAAATGTGGTTCCGTTTTTTCGAAGACCTACGGTTTCGCGGCATTTGTTAATGATGCCTTCTTTCCTACCGGAAAGATAATCTTTTATACAGCTCTCATGTCGACTCTTAAATGGTTCAGGCATGAGAATGTTTAGGTTTTTTCCAACGATTTCTTCTTGAGAAAAACCGAAAATTCTTGAAGCAGCCAAATTGAAAATTGAAATAACGCCCTCTTCGTTTATGACAATGATTCCGTCAATGGCGGTTTCCAGAATATTTCGATTGAGTCTCTCGCTTTTTTCCAATTCAATCGTTCTTTCTTTCACCAATTTCTCAAGCTGAATACGGTTCTCTCTCAATTCCCGCATGCTTGATCTTTCCACGGTAATATCGTGGATGAGATTATGAATTCTCAGCCAGGCAATGAGAAAGTTTTCCTGGTAAGATGAGATGATATCGAAAGCCGAATCAACATCCTCGCGGGAAACATTTTCGTATTTGTCGATGTAAGGAAGTTCCTTGTTTGGAACACCGATACGAATGATGATTTGTCCGTTTCCTTTTGTGATACAGACATAGGGTGGGTCTTGGTCTTCCGGTTCGATTCGAAAATCAAGCCCGTGAACTTGATGGACTATCGGCATCAGAGGCCCTTGTAATGACTATTCATCGCTTTTTCTCAGCACTGAAAAACCGGAAATCGGGTAGTGTCCTAAATTAACTGAAAAATTCAACGCAGAGCCGCTGAAATGCAGAGAAAGCTCATGAAATTCATAATGATTTTCTTCCGTTTCTCTGCCGTAAAAAAAGTTAAAATAAGACACCACCAGAAATCACGAATGGTATTTTCTCGATATTCTTAAAATCACCTTTTTCTATCCGGCCCAAACGCGCTTTAATTCCGATTTTCTTGATGGTCTGAAATACGGCTGTTGCCGGAGAAGACGCTTTAAAACCGGCTGGTTTTACTTTTCGGTTAATGCCGGGACTGACGCGGAAGAATGCGGCAGTTTCACCAGCTCATCGTGAAGTTTGCGCTTGATCTCGTCGGGTAGGCGAGATTCATAGATCGATATGATTTCCAAGCCGTCGCGGTGGAGAGCCTCGGTCTCGGCGAAAAGCTTTTTAAACTTTTCTATCGTTCGCGAAAGCTCATCCACCATATGCTTTTCAATATTGTCCCATTTTGTCAACAGCGCTTTATTCAACTTTTGGTTGTGTTCGAGAAGCTTGAAAATAAGCATCTGCGGATTACCTTGCGATGCTCCCTTGAATTCGGCGAGCTTCAACCCCATTTCATCTTTCCAAGCTTTCAGCGACTCAAGTTCTACAACCAGGGCTTTCATCTGTTCGTCCTTTTCATCGAGCTTCAACTTATGCGCTTCCTCGATTCTTTTCAATTGCTTGAAAAGGTCTTCGGAAAGAGCGGCGCGAACGTTGTCATGTTCCTTGCGGGCCGTCACCAATTCGCGGTCGAACTGTTCCTTATACAAGGCTATTTCGCGGTTTTTGAAATGGAGGGCTAATTTTCCTCCCACGGCGAAAAGAACCGTCACTACCAGAACGAAGACTATCGCTGAAAGTGCATCCATGGTGCTTATTTGCTTCCTTTAAAATCAGTTGCCGCTGTAGACGGCGCGGGAAAGTCCGCCGGCAGCGCCGTCATGCGCGATCACAACCATCGTGTCGCCCGCCCACAAGGATTTGCATTGTTCAATGGACAAACGATTGGCGGAGTTGAAAAGCTTGAACGTAGCCATGTCAAATGTAAGGTATAATCCTTTGTTCGTGGCGATCCACGTCGAAGTCAGCTCGTTGAAAGGCGACTGCACGAGACAATACGGAGTGACACCCGCGATCAAAGTTTTCCAACTGTTTCCGTAATCGGATGAATAGATCATATCGGCTTCCGGGCCGCCGGCATACCAGACTCCGCCGAGCCTTGTGAAAAATGTTGCACCCGACGCGAGAGGCGTATCGACCGGGGAAAACGTATTTTGACTCTCGCTGAATTTGAAAAGTCCTGCTTTTCCGACGTCGCCGCGACCGCAAGCAATGGTTAAGTCAGATTGCGAGTAAATCATGATGACGGAACTGGCGGTCATGCCGGACGATTTGTCCCAGAATGTAAAGGCGCCGCCGTTTTTAGACCGGGCAATCGAGGTTGTTGAAGCGGTCAAATCTTCAAGACCGACCCAAATCGTTCCGGATGCCTGCTCCACTATTGAAAGCACTCGCTTTCCCGTCAACCCCAATACTTCCGTGATTGAACCGGTCGAGGTGAAATAACGAAAAAGGCCGTTATCGGTTCCGATCAGCATATTCCCCGAAGATTCGGTTGCGAGGCAATTTATCGCTTGAGCTAAATTAGCGGGCAATCCTGGGTCGGTGACTTTCTGAAAAACTGGAGTGACATCGGCTGAATTAAAATAGAACAAACCGTTTGCCGAGCCGACAAAGAAATTGCCGTTGGCTTGCGGTCGGGCTATGGCGCGAAGATCTCGGCTGGTCATAGTAACGGCGGTAGCGGGGGTAAATGTGGAAAATGCGTAACCGTAGATCGTGTCGCCTGAATCTGCATTGAATAGATCGCTGCCTCCGCCGCAAGCCGTCAACAATGGAAGAGCCAACAACAATGATGCGATTAAAATCTTTTTCATTTCTGTTTCACCTCGTATGAATCATCATAAAATAACAGTTCGCGGTTGATCGCGATTTGTTTTCAGTCAAGAACCTGGCGAACGACATCTATTATCGATCCGTCACGCCATTCAACCAAAGCTACGGGGCGATCACCGAAGGTCGGTTCATCTGGTTTTCCGGTGATCGTATAAACTTCGTCCATCAGTTGTGGAAGGGAAATCAACGGCAGGTTGCTGTTTCTAACCCGGTCGATCAAGTCTTCCCTGCGCGGATTTATCGATACTCCGCGTTCCGTGATTATGACGTCAATGACTTCGCCGGGTGCCGTGACGGTAGTAACGCGATCTTTTATTATCGGTATCCTCTTGCGGAAAGACGGAGCCGTGATTATTGTACAACCCGCTCCGGCCGCCGCGTCGGCGAATCCGCCGATGCCGTGCAGCAACAAACCGTCACTGTGAGTGTTTACATTGACGTTGAAATCAAGATCGATTTCGGTCGCGCCGAGCACGGCGACATCGACCATGTGCGCGAAACATCCCTTGGCATGCTGGCAATAGGAGATGAACGGGTCGATTTCAACGTGTCGTGGATTGTCTCTTAAAGATCGAACGGCCTCAAGATCGAAACTTTGCCCTTCCATGATGTAAGAAACCAGACCGGCATTTAGTAATTCGACCGAGATGCGCGTTGATCCACCGACGGCGAACGAAGCTTTCACTCCCTTTTGACGGATGCGGTCGCCGAGAAATTTTGTGAAAGCCAGGGAAATTCCTCCGGCACCGGCTTGAAAGGAAAAACCTTCGCGGATTATTCCGGCTGCTTCGGTAAATTCGGCGGCCATTTCCGCGATCAGCAGTTGTGTCGGGGAGCGCGTGATCTGCGTTGTGCCCGATACTATTTTTTCGGGATCGCCGATCGTGTCGACCACTAGAACGTGATCGACATTCAGTCCGGAAATCGACATAGGGACGCAGGGAAACGGAATCAATCCGTCGGTGAGGATGACGACTTTGTCGGCATAGAGGGAATCGGCGAGAGCGATTCCGATGGGGCCGCAGGCGGATTTCCCCAAGACGCCGTTGGCGTTTCCGAATTCGTCGGCGGCGGGAGCGGCGATAAAAGCTACATCGATATGCAAATCGCCGTCTTGGATGGCTCGATACCGACCGCCGTGTGACCTCAAAACCGCGGTTTTTTTCATTAGTCCCTTGGAACAGGCGACTCCGACCCGGCCGTTCATGGATCCTTCGATATGTGAAATGACGCCGGTTTTGATCAACTCGACGAGCGAATCATGAACCGGAAAAAGCGCGGAGGGAGCCACGACCAGATCTTTCAAGCCGCGTTCGGCCAAGCGGCGCATGGTCTCGTTGACGATGAAATCACCGTTTCGAAGATGGTGATGAAATGAAACGGTCATTCCGGATTTCAGTTGCAGCTTGTCCAGCAAAGCATCCCAGTTTTTTTCAATTTTATTGATCCGACCGGGGGCTGTCGTCAGGGAAATCTTGCGACGAGCCATGAATTCATCGCCTTGGTCGACAAAAGCGCCTTTGAAAGGCTTGCAGGCTCTGCCGTCTATCTCTTTAGGAATCTTTCTGCCGAGAGAATTTTCTATCCACTGCATTTTAGAAGCCTTCCAAGCCCGGAGTGCCGTGTTTCTTGGCGAGATCGATTAATTTTCTTGCCCGCTCGGCTACCGGAACATCAACCATTTTCGAACCGAGAGCCACGACTCCGCTACCGGTCTGTTCCGCCTTTCTCATGGCGTCAACGATCTTTTTAGCTTCCTCGATTTCCTCGTGGGTTGGGGCAAAAGCCCGATGAACCGTCGGAATCTGAGAAGGATGAATGACTCCTTTTCCTACGAAACCCATCGATTTTGCTTCAATCGCCGAATTGTAAAGACCAGGCTCGTCGGCGATATCGGAAAAAACCGTATCAATTGCTTGGATGCCCGCAACTTTCGCGGCCAGAACGACTTGGGTTCTGGCATGTAATGTTTCTTTTCCCTCGCGGGTTCGCGTGACGCCTAGATCTCTGGTGAAATCCTCGGCGCCGAAGCAAAGCGCGATGTTTCTGGATGATGCCGCGGCGATGGATTGAGCGTTAAGAACGCCTTTAACGGTTTCAATAAGCGGCATAAAGAGGATTCGCCCCGCGATATCGTATTTCCTTTCTATCTTGGCCGTTTGGTTGTCCGCTTCGGTTATGTCCTCGGCACTCTCGCACTTCGGCAACAAGAGAATATGAGGCAAAGCCGGAACGATTTCGGCGAGATCGTCCCTGCCGTAAGGGCCGGAAAGGGGGTTGATGCGGACGATCAGTTCGCAGTGCCGAAAAAACAAATGACCCATTTCAAGAGTTCGTCTGACTAAAACACGTGCGTCAAGCTTCTGATCGGGTGCTACCGAATCTTCCAGATCCAGGATGTAGCTGTCGGCTCCGAAAAGCCCTGAGTTTATCATTAGATCGGGTTGATTTCCCGGAAGATACAATCGCGAGCGACGCAAGCGGTCTTTTACGGCTGGCTCTCTCGAAGGGACCCGCAATTTGGGAATCGTCGCAAAACCTGCTTTGCGGACAACCGCTTCAACACGCGCCGCGATAATGTGATCGAGGGCACCGTCGTCTTTGACTTTGACCGCGCCCTTGGTCACTCCAAGGTCTTTGAGCGTTTTTTCCACCGCTTCCTTGATTTGTCGGCCGAAAAGTCGAAAAACACTGGATTCGACTTGGACGGTTAACCCTTCGACCGATGCGTCCATTGATACGATTAAATCGGATTTGCCTTCCAATCCTGATTGAAAAATCGAATTCATACTCATAACTTGTTTAAACCCTTATCCTTTCCTCAATAGGCTTAATGGTCTTCGCCCCTTTACCATGGATGATAAAGGGGTGTCAATATCTAGTCGAACTCCACGTCACCGCTGACAGTCTCAGCTTTGAATTGCGCACCGGGCTGACCGGATTCAAGAATTACGCCGTTTCGGCTCGTCGGTGTTGTTTGTCCTTGCCATTTGATTTTTACGTCTCCGGTTCGGGCGGAGGCTTCGATTTTCGACCAAGGTCCGGAGATTTTTTCGACTTCCACATCTCCGGATGTAGTCGCCATTTCGATTTCGCTTTGCTCGGAAATTTCCGCTTTGGTTAAAAGAATATCGCCTGAAACCGATTGAACGCGCATTTTCAGTAGTTTTGCGCCCTTGATAATGAAATCTCCTGATGTGGAGCTGGTTCTAAGGTTGCAGGAACCGCCTTCGATCGTAACATCGCCGTTGACCGTCTCGACTCCGGAATCCGGAAAATCCACGTCTCGTGTTGAAATGTCGCCGCTTACGGTGTTCAATGCGGAAACTTTAAAGGGACCTTTAACGGTAATGTCGGCCGAGACCGATCGCACCAATAAAGAAAAATTTTCAGGCAACGTCAGATCGAAATTCAACACTGCTTTCGTAGTGTTGGTATGCCCAAGACCCAAGCAAAGAGTGTTTTGGTCGATTGTAATCGCATTGGCGAGGAACCAATCAAGAGGGGGTTGTCCTTCAAGAGACATCTTGCTGATTTTTCCCGTAATTCTCAAGGAAAAAGCGCTTCCGGCCGTCACTCGAATGCTTCCAAAAAGGTTTTCCAGTCGGCAGTTTTGCAATCGGGAGAAATTTTCGGGTTCCGGAACCGTAAACTGGACTTCCAAGCCGTCCCTGGGTTCGCCGCGCATCTGCGCGAAATCGGAAACGACGCTGCCGACCATGCTTTGCATCCAGCCGCCGAATTCCTTAAGACGCGATTTTAATTCACGACCGGGAGGCTCGACTTTTTTAACGGCTTCACGAAAATGTTTTTGCACCGTTTCGGCGAATTGGCCGATTTCAGAAGCCAGCGTCGATCTGGTTTTTTCGGGAGTCGGCCTTTGTTCGTCTGAATTCAAGGCGTTCAGTAATTCCTCGGATTGTTCCACAGTGATTTTTCCCTCGGACAACATTTCCAAAATTCGTTTTCGTGCTTCGGACATAGTTCCTCCTTGCTTTAAGCATCCAAGTGATATTTTTTGACACGGCGCGTGAGCAGAATCAAAAATATCACAATCGTCGACATCAGTCGATGTGATTGAGATATTTTTTATTTTTGACGATTGAAATAACCGTCGTGCAATCAGCGCATTTATTTATATGAATTATATTCATACTTAGAAGTATTTTATTTCATTTGAATTCATCTTTGTCTTGAGCGATATTTTCTTAGAGCCTGTTAGAAAGTAATCGGATTGTCTGATTGTTTTCTTACAGGCTCTTATGGCCGGAAATCCCGGAAAGTTCATTACAGTTGTTTGCTGACAATGCCTTATATTTCGTAAAGGAGCATCATTATGAAAGATGTTTTGAAACATTTCAACCTGAACCAAAAACGATTGGGGGGTTTCAACGGCACTTGGCTGGGCGGCGGAAAGCCTCTGACCGTAACCTCTCCTATGAACGATAAAATCCTGGCGGAAGTCGAAACCGTGACTTCGGAATCCTACGAAAAAATCGTCAAAGCGGCTCATCAAGCATTTTCAACATGGCGTGCGATTTCGGCTCCCCAACGCGGCGAGATCGTACGACAATTGGGCGCCATGCTTCGGCTGGAAAAAGAACCTCTCGGCAGGCTCGTTTCCTTGGAAATGGGCAAGCCGCTTCAGGAAGGTCTCGGCGAAGTGCAGGAAATGATCGATATTTGTGATTATGCGCTGGGCCTTTCCCGTATGTTTTCCGGAAAAGTGCTTCCGAGCGAGCGAGCCAGGCATCGCATCATGGAACAATGGCATCCCTTGGGAGTCATCGGAGTGATCTCGGCATTCAATTTCCCCGTGGCCGTTTGGAGCTGGAATGCCGCCATCGCCATGATCTGCGGAAATACCATTTTGTGGAAGCCATCCTCGAAAACCCCATTAACGGCCATCGCTTGTACACAAATCGCGGCCGGGGTTCTCGAACAGAACAAGTGCGATCCGGCAGTTTGTTCGCTTGTCATTGGTCGTGGCGCCGAAATCGGTGATGCCGTCAATACGGATTCGCGCATTCCATTAGTGTCTTATACCGGGTCCGTGAAAGGCGGCAGACATGTCGGTACACTGGTTCAACAACGCTTCGGCAAGCTCATTCTGGAACTGGGGGGCAATAATGCGGTAATCATCAGTCAGCATGCCGATCTTGATCTGGCACTTAAATCCGTCTACTTCGGCGCAGTCGGAACCTCCGGTCAGCGCTGCACTTCGACTCGACGGGCGATAATTCATGAGTCGGTTTACGACACCTTTATGAGGCGACTAGCGCAGGTTTATGAGCAAGCCGTCATTGGTGATCCTTTTACATCGGGGATTCACCTTGGTCCTATGGTCGACGAGGGAGCTGTTGAAACGATGATGAGCGCTATTGCCAAGATTCGCGAACAAGGGGGAAAAGTGCGGTATGGCGGTGACCGTCTGAAGAACCTCGGAAAATGCTATGTCACGCCTTGTCTGGTTGAAGCCAAGCCCGATCTTCCCATGGTAAAAGAAGAAACCTTTGCTCCGATTTTGTATTGCATGAAATATAAAACCATTGACGAAGCCGTTTCCCTGCAAAATGACGTGCCTCAAGGATTGAGCAGCGCCATTTTTACCAAAGATATGCAGGAGGCCGAACTCTTTGTCAGCTCGACCGGTAGCGATTGCGGTCTCGCCAATGTTAATACGGGAACCAGCGGTGCCGAAATCGGCGGCGCGTTCGGCGGCGAAAAAGAAACCGGCGGCGGTCGAGAAAGCGGGAGTGATTCCTGGAAAGCCTATATGCGTCGCCAGACCTCGGTAATAAATTACAGCGGTGATTTGGCGCTGGCGCAGGGAATTCAATTCTCGCTTCCTTCGGGCAAATAATTACGCGATGAGCAACGTTCCCATTCAAATCGATTTGCCCGTCAACGAACCTGTTTTGTCCTACGCTCCGGGAACCGAGCCTCGAAAATTGCTGAAAGAGGAATTGTGCCGCCAATCGTCGCAAATCGTCGAGATTCCTTTGATTATCGGCGGCAAGGAAGTCCGCACCGATAACTTGGGCGAAATTCGGGCCCCTCATAATCATCAATTGAAATTGGGAATCTATCATCAGGCAGGGCCGGACCAAGTAAAGCAAGCTATTTCCGCATGCCGGGAAGCGGCCGAGAGTTGGGCTTGTCTTTCCTGGGCTTCGCGTGCGGCTGTTTTTCAGCGTGCGGCTGAGTTGCTTGCCGGGCCGTATCGCATGAAACTGAATGCGGCAACGATGCTGGGACAAAGCAAAACGGTTCACCAGGCGGAAATTGATTCCGGTTGTGAAATGGTTGATTTCTTGCGGTTCAATACCTATTTCTGGAATCAACTTTTCTCTCAGCAGCCCGTTGTCTCAAAAACTCCCGATGCGGCGAATTCCATTGAATATCGACCACTTGAAGGTTTTGTCTTTGCCGTTTCTCCGTTCAATTTTACGGCCATTGGCGGCAATTTGCCTACCGCTCCCGCAATGGCTGGAAATGTTGTCATCTGGAAGCCGGCAAGCACGGCTGTTCTGAGCAATTATTATTTGATGAAGCTCTTGATGGAAGCCGGCCTTCCTGCCGGTGTCGTCAATTTCCTTCCCGGAAAAGGCTCGGTCATCGGCTCCCCTATCCTGGATCATTCCTCTCTGGCAGGGCTTCATTTCACGGGATCGACCGGGACATTCAACGGAATGTGGCAGCGTATCGGCAATCGTCTGGCCGAAGGAGGATATCGCAACTATCCTCGTCTGGTAGGCGAAACCGGGGGTAAGAATTTCGTGCTTGCCTGTCCTGATGCTGATGTTGAGGCTCTTTGCGTCGGGCTGATTCGTGGAGCGTTCGAATATCAGGGCCAAAAATGCTCGGCCGCCAGTCGGGCGTATATCCCGGCGTCTCTGTGGAAAAAGCTCAAGCCTATGCTTGTCGATGGAACCCGAGCGATAAAGCTTGGAGATGTTTGTGATTTCAGGACCTTCATGGGGGCGGTCATTGACGAAGCTTCTTTCCGGAATATTTCATCGTATTTGAAGGAAGCGTTTGCTTCTACGAAAGTGCAGGTTCTTTCGGGAGGAAAAGGTGATTCGAAGACGGGATGGATGATTCCTCCCACCATCATCGAAGTGACGGATCCGTATGATCGATTGATGAAGGAAGAACTCTTCGGTCCCGTTCTAAGCGTCTTCGTATATCCGGATCAAAACCTTGATGAAATGATCCGGACGATTGATCA
>Ga0074199_1001957_pt1 | contig 14667 bp, 17 predicted proteins | sample EPASupsiteSAE347_FD_64528 | JGI IMG/M metagenome (GOLD analysis project Ga0074199, IMG submission 64528) | Bioremediated contaminated groundwater from EPA Superfund site, New Mexico - Sample SAE3-47 | ecosystem: Environmental > Aquatic > Deep subsurface > Groundwater > Contaminated ...
ATCACTTAAAGTTGTAAATACTTGAAGATTAAGAGAATACTTATCTCCCAGCCAAAACCAGCCACCGAGAAGAATCCCTATTCAGACGTAGCTGATAAATACAAGATAACCCTGGAATTTTTCCAGTTTATCCGTGTAGAAGGTGTTCAGTCAAAGGATTTTAGGGCCACCCGGATCAACATTCTGGATCATACGGCTGTGATTTTCAATAGCCGGACCGCAATCGATCATTTTTTCCGGATTTGTGAGGAACTGAGGGTACAGGTACCGGACACCATGAAGTATTTCTGTACTTCAGAATCCATCGCTGTTTATCTCCAGAAATACATAGTATACCGGAAGCGCAAGATATTTTTCGGGCAGAAAACCCTGGAGGATCTTACCGATGTTCTGTCGAAGCACAAAGAAGAAAAGTATCTGGTTCCCACTTCAACCGTGCACAATGACGAGATCCCGGCATTACTGACGCAGCACAACCTGATCTTTACCAAGGCTTTCTTTTACCGGACGCTGAGCACGGATCTCCGGCACCTCAATCTCAAGGACTTTGACATGCTTGTGTTTTATAGTCCGGTAGGAATTGAATCCTTGTTTGAAAACTTTCCGCAGTATGTTCAGGATGAAACCTTCATCGGAACGTTCGGAAATAATACGGCTAAAGCTGCTGAAAAGGCAGGATTACGGATCGATCTGAGAGTTCCGTCGCCAGAATTTCCTTCCATGACCATGGCCCTGGATAAATTCCTGGGCGAGCTGTGTAAGAAATCCTCCAAATAACAGATGGATGAATCTTTCGGCAAGAGTGAGCGCCTTTGTCTGAAACGAAGGTTCGAAGCCCTCTTGGCCGACGGGAGCAGTTTTTTTATCTATCCTTTCCGGGTTATTTACCTCGAAAAAGTCCTGGGTGAAAGCGAGAAACCTGTGCAAATCGCGTTCACGGTAAAAAAAAGACAATTCAAACGGGCCGTGAAGCGTAACCTGATCCGGCGCAGAACAAAGGAGTCATGGCGCCGAAGGAAGCAGGAGCTGTATGATTACCTCAGGGCCGAAAACAATAATCTCATCATTTTGTTGGTTTACGGAGCGGATGATGTGTTGCCGTATGCTGAGATTGACAGGAGAATCGGACTTATCATCCAGCGACTAAAGCAGTTGACAGGGAAAGGGGGCTAAAATGAAACGGATCATAAATGCAATCGGGAAAGGAATCGGATGGGTATTCATCCTGATGGCCCGGTTTTATCAGAGAGCCATTTCTCCTTACCTGGGATCCAACTGCCGCTATACGCCCACGTGCTCACAGTACTATGTAGAAGCAGTCAGGAAATACGGCCCGATTAAGGGCAATTACATCGGTATCAGGCGTTTACTTCGATGCCACCCCTGGGGCGGGCACGGATATGATCCGGTACCTTAGTTATCCGAATAATGAAAAGAAATTTTAAGACACTGATCGCAACCGGAGTGTTGCTGTTGGCACCGGCCCTGTTCACCGGCTGGTACGACAAGGAATTTGAATGGTCGAAGAATCTTGAGATCTACCATTCCATGGTCAGGGAGCTGGAGATGTATTATGTTGATGAAACCGATCCCGGCAAGCTGATCCGGACGAGCATTGACAAGATGCTTCAAACCCTGGATCCCTATACGGTATATATCCCCGAATCGCAAACGGAAGACCTGCAGCTCATGACCACCGGGGAGTATGGCGGTGTTGGGGCCACTATCGGCCAGGACAGCACAACGGTTTTCATATCCGATCCTTATGAAGGATCGCCGGTTGCCAAAGCCGGGCTGCGTGCGGGAGATATCATCAAGAAGGTGGATGACCGTTCTGTGGAAGGAAAAACCACAGCAGAGATTAGTCCGCTGATGAAGGGGCCCGTTGGTTCAACCGTCAGGATTACGGTGGAGAGGCCTTATACCCGGGAAAAGATCACCGTAAACCTTACACGTGAGAAAATACGGTTTCCGAATGTCCCGTCCTTTTCAATGGTTGGCGAAGGAATGGGGTATATCAGGCTTTCCGGTTTTACGGAAGGAGCCGGTAGGGAAGTCAGGGATGCCCTGCTGAACCTAAAAGACCGTGGTGCCGAAAGCATCATCCTGGATTTGCGGAGCAATCCCGGAGGTCTTTTGATCGAGGCGGTGGAAGTGATGAACCTGTTTGTGCCGAAAGGCCTGGAAATAGTCACTACCCGCGGGAAATCGAAACAATGGGAAGCAACCTATTCGTGCCGGAACGAACCGGTTGACACACTGATCCCGGTAGCTGTCCTGGTAAATTCGGGCTCGGCTTCCGCTGCGGAAATTGTTGCAGGAGCCATGCAGGACCTCGACCGGGGGATCATCATCGGTCAGCGTACGTTTGGAAAGGGACTTGTGCAGACAACCCGTAGTTTGAGTTATAATGCCAATTTAAAGCTTACCACCGCCAAATACTATATTCCCAGCGGTCGATGCATTCAGGCTCTGGATTACGCCAACAGGAGGCCTGACGGCAGCGTGGGCCACATCCCGGATTCCCTCACCTCGGAATTCCGCACCCGGAACGGCCGGACCGTGAAGGACGGTGGGGGTATTGTTCCAGATATACTTGTTGATCAGCAACAACTTAGCAGGATGGCTTCGAACCTCCTCTATAGCAATCTCCTGTTTGATTACGCCACAAAATACCAGAATACCCACCTGCAGATACCGAAACCGGCCGACTTTAACCTGACGGATGAACTCTACATGGATTTTCGTGATTTTCTTATCGCACGGAATTTCACGTACGAATCAGCCAGCGAGAATGCGCTGCAATCGCTTATCCGTTCGGCAAAGGCCGAGAAATACTATGAATCGGCAAAGCCCCTCCTGACGGAGCTGGAGAAGAGCCTGTCGCACAATCTGGATAAGGACCTGAATATCCTGAAACCGGAAATATCCATGCTCCTGGCCGATGAGATTATCGGGAGATATTATTACCACAAAGGGCGGATCGAGTACATGCTCCGTGACGATGACGGGCTGTCGGGGGCGGTTGTTATTTTGAAAAATCCTGCAGAATACAGAAAAGTGCTGGGGATCAGGTGATCATCAAATCCAGCGCGAGGTTCCGTCGGTAAAAAGTTCCTTTTTCCATACGGGAAGGTGGGCCTTGATCAGTTCAACGCATTTCTCAAGTGCCTGGAAGGCCTGTGCCCGGTGTCCGGTGGAAACCATCACCAGGAGACTGGCCTCGCCTGCTTTCACCAGGCCCGTACCGTGCAGGATCTCTACGGTATGAAGATCGGGAAAGCCTGTAAATAATTCATCTTTAATTGATTGAATAACCGATCCAATCAATTCCGCATAGGCTGAATATTCGATCGCGGCCACTGTTTTCCCTTCTGCTTGATCGGAGCGGACGCGTCCTATGAAAAAGGCTGCCGCCCCGGCATTGAGATCAGCGGAGAGTTTTTCTATTAGTTCCGATAGAGTGCCGACCGGGATGGGGCCTGCGGTGAGATGTCCGGATGGGTTCATGGATCAGCCTCCTGTAAAAGGTGGTAACAGGGCAATCTCATCACCATCGGCAGGAATCGGGTATCGGACATCGGATTTTGGATTATGGATATCGGTTATCAGATTTCGGTTTAAGGATACCTGGTAATAGATGTTATTGATAGCCGGATATTTGAGGTGAAGAGAATCGAGAATTTCAGGGATCGTGTCCAGCCCTGAAAGGGTTTCACGGGGGGTTCCGGTGATATCGCCAATGGGACCGAAATAGAGTATGTTGACTGTTGCCATGCCGGATCAGGTTAAATCTTCGGGAGCGTTCAAATTTAGGAACAAATCGGATTGGTAGAAATCAAGATCGGGACTGATCCCGATGGTTTGCCAGTTTGTCTGCCTGATGATGTGCGGCGGGCGGGCATTTCCCGAAAGGATCGCGGATTGAAAAAAGCGCAGCACCGAATGGTTAAAGATGCCGATGAGCGGTTCATCGGTACCGTCGTGACCGGTTATGGAGATATCGAAATCTCCATGATGGCCGATCAGATAACGAAAGAGGCCGGGGCTGAGGTTGGGGGTATCGCAGGAGGCGATGAGGGCGGCCGGGGTGGTGCAGTGGGAGAGTGCGGATTCGATGCCGGCGGCAGGACCGGTACCGGGGTAGTTATCGGGATAAACCCTGGCCTTGAGAAATGAAAAATCACCGGAATTGGCTATGATCAGGATATCGGGACAAACCTGCTTCATGGAATCATAAACCCATTGGATCAGAGGCTTATTTTTCCAGCTAACCAGGGCCTTGTTTGAGCCCATGCGGCGGCTTTCACCGCCTGCGAGAATGACCCCTGTCACCGGATCGCCTGTCATCCGTGAGCCTCCAGCCAGTTGCGTCCTTCACCCAAGTCAATCACCAGGGGTACACGAAGCTGAATGACGTGCTCCATCTCGTGCCTGACGATTTCCCTGACCTGGTTTAATTCAGGCATATAAACATCGAAATTCAATTCGTCATGAACCTGCAATACCATCCGGCTCCTGAATCCCAGCTTTTCCATTTCCCGGTGGATCCTGACCATCGCCAGTTTGATGATATCGGCAGCCGATCCCTGGATCGGTGAATTGATGGCATTGCGTTCCGACATTCCCCTGACCACCTGGTTTTCCGAAAGGATATCTGGAAGATACCGTCTCCGGCCCATGATGGTGGTAACGTAACCCTGCTCACGGGCCAGCCGGATGCAATGGTCCATATACATTTTAATGCCCGGATAGGACCGGAAGTATCCGTCGATAAAATCTTTGGCTTCGGAACGGGATATGTTTAAACGCTGCGACAGGCCGAAACTGGAGATACCGTAGATAATCCCGAAGTTGGCCACCTTGGCTTTCGACCGCATCTCACGGGTTACCTGATCGTGCCTGACCCGGTTGATCAATGCGGCAGTGGCGGTATGAATATCTTCCGCCCGGTTAAAGGCCGCAATCATGTTCTCGTCGCGGCTCATGTGAGCCATGATCCTGAGTTCGATCTGGGAATAGTCGGCCGAAAGGATCGTGTGGCCGGCATCGGATGCGACGAATGCCTTGCGGATCTCCCGGCCCCGTTCTTCGCGGATGGGGATATTCTGCATGTTCGGATTGATGGAGCTCAGGCGCCCGGTAGAAGTTACTGCCTGGTTGAAATGGGTATGGATCTTTCCGGTTCCGGCGTCCACCAGACCGGGAAGGGTGTCGATATAGGTATTGAGAAGCTTGGTTAATCCCCTGAATTCAAGTATTTTATTGACCACCGGGTGGCGATGGGCCAGCTTCGTAAGGATATCTTCACCCGTAGAGAACTGTCCGCTCTTGGTACGCCTGGCCTGTGGATCAATCTTAAGATGCTCAAACAGGACCTCGCCCAGTTGTTTGGGTGAGGCCACGTTAAAAGGAACTCCGGCCACTTCGATGATCTCCTTTTCGAGGGTTTCGATTTCCTCCGATAAACCGAGGGAAATGTCGGCCAGGGTAATTTTATCGAGCCGGATACCGGCCCGTTCCATGGAAGCCAGGACCGGTACGAGGGGCATTTCCACATTTTTGAACAGGTCCGCCAGTCCGAGGGTCTCGAGTTGCTGTTCCAGGATCGGACGTAACCTGAAAGTGATATCGGCATCTTCACCTGCATATTCTTTCTGGAGGACGGGGTCGACGGTCCGCATGGAACGCTGATCCTTGCCCTTTTCACCGATCAGGTCCTCAATGGGTACCATCTTGTAATCCAGATATTTATCGGCCAGATAGTTGAGGTTGTGGCGTTCATCCGGGTTCAGCAGGTAATGAGCGAGCATGGTATCAAAGAGGGGCCCGTTGATGCGGATATCATAATTGGCCAGTACCTGGATGTCGTACTTGAGATTCTGCCCGGTTTTACTGATGGATGGATCAGCAAAAACGGCTTTGAAAGGTTGAAGCATCCGCAGTGTTTCTGCGCGGTCGTCCGGAAAATGAATGTACCAGGCTTCGCCGGTTTTACAGGACAGCGCCAATCCCACAATTTCAGCTTTCAGTGCGTCAAGTCCGGTTGTTTCGGTGTCGAAGCAGAAAGACCCGAGGGAGGCAAACTGTTTCGCCAGTGCTTCAATCTCGCCAGTCTGTGTTATCAGGTGGTATTGATGTTCGGTTGACTGGATACTGAGAGGTTGCCCTCCTGCAGGGATCAGTCCGTCTGCTGCAAACAGGGATTCCTGCACGGGTGGCTCGGGGGATGCGGCAAAAAGATCTACCGGGGGTTGAGCCTGCATCACCTTTCCGAGGAGGTTGCGGAATTCGAGTTCTTCAAACACCGACTTGAGCATCCGTTCATCGGGTTTCTGGCGGTTCAGGTCATCGGGATTGATATCGATGGGAACGGTCAGGCAGATCGTAACCAGTTCACGAGCCAGCATCACCTGGTCGCGGAAGTTTATCAACGACTCTTTTTGTTTACCCTTCAGTTCATCCAGATGTTCATATATGCCATCGATGGAGCCGTATCGTTTGATCAGGTCCTTTGCCGTTTTTTCACCGATTCCCGGTGCTCCCGGCACATTATCTGCCGTATCGCCCCAGAGGGCCAGGATATCAATGAACTGTTCGGGCCGTTCAATACCATAATCCCTTCGGACCTCTTCGGGCCCTATGACTTCCACATCGTTGCCTGAACGACGGGGCTTCAGGATCCGGATATGTTCATCCACCAGCTGGATATAATCCTTATCCGGAGTCATCATGAAAACGCTATAGCCCAGTTTTTGAGACTGTTTAGCCAACGTTCCGATCACATCATCGGCCTCATAACCAGCCAGTTCCAATACAGGAATACGGAATGCCTCAATGATTTTCCTGATATAGGGTATCGATGTACGGAGGTCCTCGGGCATAGGCGGACGGTTAGCTTTATAGGCTTCGTACAGGGTGTTTCTGAATGTAAGTCCGCCTGGGTCGAAAACGACGGCAATGTGTGAGGGATCTTCCTTCCTGAGAAGTTCTTCAAGTGCCAGGGTAAAGCCAAAAGCGGCTGATGTATTGACTCCTTTGGTGTTGATCCGGGGGTTTTTAATGAAAGCGTAGTATGATCGGTAGATCAGTGCGTAAGCGTCAACGAGAAAAAGGCGATTGTCTGGCATGGGAGATGTGGATCATAGGGCACGGCAGGCCGTGCAGGTACAAAATCGATGGTTACACGGTCTTTTGATCATCCGCGAACCATTCAGCATAGCTGTTGGCCGTTTCGTACAGCCGTATGGAATGAAGTACCACTGCTGATGGCAGTTTATCTTTTAACAAGCCAGAAAAATAGATAACCAGATTTTCGGCGGTGGGCTGGAAATCAAACCACATTTTCCGGTCGAACATTTCGGGGATATCCTCAAATTTCGAAACGGGAGCTTCCTTGCTGAGCACCAGGCAGTGATCGAAGACATCTACAATGTTTTGATTGACAACACGTTTAAGGTCTCCGAAATCAATGACCATCCCGAGCTTCTTGTCGGATGGATCCTTAGCCGGTTGTCCGGATACGGTAACCTTCAGAATATAGGAATGGCCGTGGATGTTCTTGCAGAGGCCGTCATAACCCCAGAGGGCGTGCGCCATCTCAAAGCGGAAAACTTTTGTGACCCGGATTACTGGCATAGTGATTTGAGGTCAATCGCAGGTGCATTTGCTGATGCACTCGATCACCCGGCTGAGTTGGTCGTGTTTCAGAAAATAGTAGGTGTTCTTGCCGTCGCGCTTGCTCGACAGAACGTCTTTATCTTTCAGGATGCCCAGATGGTGGGAAGTGGTCGATTGTTCGATATTCAGTTTCGTGTGAATTTCGGAAACCGTAAGTTTTTCACCTTCCTGCAGCAGGTTCAATATTGAAATTCTCACAGGGTGAGCAATTGCTTTAAGCATGTTCGCAGCTTTTTCCAGCTGTTCGGGTTTCAATTCAAGCAAATTCATTATCGGGTTCATTATCATATTTATGCAAATATATAAATATTATCAGGCAATTAGTTTTAATTCTCCCCATTAACACGATTAATATCAGGCTTGATCGTTAGAAATAGTTGATTTCCTGATTGTTCAACCGGGTTAGCAAGTTATTTGCCAACCGGCTTGCGCCGATCCTGAAGAGCTCGGGATTCAGCCAGGCGCTTCCCAAAACATTGGAAACCAGCGAATAGTAGACAATGGCGTCTTCTACTCCGGAGATTCCCCCGGCCGGCTTGATCCCTACGGCCCGTCCGGTCCGCGCATAAAAATCACGGATAGCCAAGGTCATGATATAAATGGCTTCGGGAGTAGCCGAGACTGCGTTTTTACCGGTGGAGGTTTTAATGAAGTCGGCACCCGCCTCCATGGCCAGAAGGCTGGCTGTCCGTATCTTCTGGGCTGTCTTCAGCAGTCCGGTTTCCAGGATGACTTTTAGTTTTACGCCTCTGCAGGCATCCCGTATGAGGATCAGTTCGTTGAGAACGGCTTTGTCCTCGCCGGCCAGGAAGCGGCCTACCGAGATAACCACATCGATCTCATCGGCTCCTTTTTTTACCAGGAGTTCACATTCCGCCAGTTTAACTGCCAGAAAGGTTTGTGAGGCAGGGAATCCGGCCCCGACAGCAGCAATCCTGACACGGGTGTCCGTGAGGGTTTTCTTTACTTCCTCCACCAGCGACGGATAGATACAAATGGCCGCAACCTGCGGAATTTCGGGGAAAACTGCCCGGAAGCTGTTCAGCCTTTCGGTAAACCTGCGGGCTGTGGCATCGTTGTCGTCGGAATTAAGGGTGGTAAGATCGATCAGGCTGAAAATCCGTTTCAGGTGTTCACTGTTTGAATGTTCTTCCGGAAGAGTACCCAGGATTGCCTGGGTTTCCATGCTCACGGTTCTGTCGATTGCACCCGGGCCATATTCTTCGTTAAACTGGTTAAAGAGTTCCATCGGTGGTTATAATTTATTCTTTGAATCGATCCAGATGGTCACCGGACCATTGTTCACCAGGGAGACGTCCATCATGGTACCGAATTCCCCTGTTTGTACAGATTTGCCAAGGTCCCTGCTCATCTGGATAATGAATTTTTCATACAAGGGTATGCTGACCTCTGGTGGTGCAGCTTCGATATAGGAAGGCCGGTTTCCCTTTTTCACGCGGGCGTGGAGAGTGAACTGGGATACAACCAGGATCTCTCCGCCAACCTCTTTCACGCAGAGGTTCATGATCCCATTGCTGTCGTCGAAAATGCGCAATCCTGTTATTTTATTGCAGAGCCATTGAATATCCTCTTCTCCGTCGGAGTTTTCGATCCCTACCAATACCAGCAATCCCGGGCCTATAGATGACCGGATCTCGCCATTTATGATAACGGAAGCCTGTGTGACTCGCTGGATCAGTGTTCTCATAAACGAATTTTTCTTGTCAACTCCTGTTCAGGATCACCAATGCTGCTATTACACCGGGAACCCAGCCGCAAAGGGTCAGGAGAAATACGATCAGTACCGATCCACAGCCGCGGTCGACCACAGCCAGGGGTGGAAACAGGATGGCAAGAAGTACGCGAAAGAATGACATGAGTAAGAATATCAGTATGTTTTGGCTGAAACGATGAATTCGGGAGCAAAATTGCATCCTTCGGGTTTTTCACTGCTCCACAGAACCGTGAATCCCTTTTCACGGGCAACCAGCTCCCAATGGCACATAGCGATGCCCATGTCGATCATCTGGAGATCGACCGAGACATATTTTCCGAGGTATCCCGGGGTTCGGAGAAGACAGAAACAGAAATTACCGTTTTCCCTGAATACCCTCCAGGGTTGTTTATTGGAAGCTGAAGGGGCAAGCCTGACGGCCTCCAGCAAATCTTTATACGGGCCGGCATCGTCCACCGACAGGGGATGGAGAGTATCATGATTGAAAAAGAGGTTTTTCCACGGCAGGCGGTTCCGGGATCCCGCACTTAACCGGACCACCTGGTCGCCAATGCTCCTGACTGGAGCGGCATATCCCACCGGCATAACTGCAGGGATTGTAAAACCCTGTTTCAGGTCAATAACACTGGCAAATTCACCCCGGTCGAAGGTGCCGCCCAGCCAACAGGTTCCCAGGCCCAGGGCGGTGAGTTCAAGGATCATTTTTTCAAATGTATATCCGTAGTCAAGAAATGCATTCCGGGAGGGCTCGGCCTGACCGGCGATAAAATACCGGGCGCCCTGGATAAAACCATACGTGCCCAGTTTAACGGCCCGGCTGGTTACATCCTGTTTGTCTATCAGTTTAAAATGGAATTGGGATCCGAAAGGAGCTTGCTGCTGACTATCAAGTAGATGAAGGACAGCCTCGGCAACTTCCGGGGTCAATGAGCCGGGGCGGTAGGTACGCCGCGACGTGCGCTGCTGGATCAGGTCGTAATAGTACGCGTTCATTTGTATGTTTCAGATCAGCCTTAAAATTAGCATAAAACGAAAAAAGCCGGCTATAAAAGGCCGGCTTTGATCACTTTGGATGAAATTTCTTTTAATCGATGGACTACAGGTTATCGCTGACATCACCGGTATCCCAGTTATATACGTTACCCCCAGCGCAGTTGCTGAAGACAACATTCGATGCGGTGATCTCAGAACTGTCATAAACAATGAATCCGTAGTTGGAACTGTTCCGGATAGTGCAATTGCTGATGGCCAGCTTACCGTTGCAGTCGACATTATTACCGTCATTTCCGTATCCGCCATATTCCACGGTACAGTAAGTCATCACGTTGCTCAGGGAAGAGCGCATGTAGATTCCCGACCAGGCTCCGGCTTCCTTTTCAATACAGGTGATCAGAATCGGATCGGAAGCGGTACCTTCTGCTACCAGCTTGGATGTTTCATAGACGGAGAAGCTGGTGGTGGAATTAAAGATCAGTTGCACTCCGGCCTGGAGGGTGATATTCTTTTCGGCGTAGAGGCCTCCTTCCAGAAAATAGGGAATAGTCAGTTTATGAATGTTGATCTCCTCATCTGCCGTGGCCCATGAGATCCATACATAATTCAGATTATTGTTGGTAAAGGTGGAGGTGCCATCCATTGCTTCAATCCGCTTGATGTTGTAAGCAATAACCGGAGCTTTTTCACAATCACGGACTGTGTTGTTCGAGAATTCCCTGAGTTCACCGTTCACTTCAAATCCAAATCCCGTTGAACCGTACAGGAGGGTGTGGCGAACAGCCAGCGCAGCCTCGCTCGAAATGTAGATGGCGCCATCTTCAGCGTCGGATCCGGCATTACGGATTTCCACGTACTCCATGATATTATCGGCCCGGTCGGAATAGTAGAAAACTCCACTCCAGGAACCTTTGTTGGGATTATTCACCGGACCGGTCAGAATGATCGGATCTGATGCGGTGCCCACCATTTTGAGACCGGCATTTTCTCCTACATTGATGAAGTTGCCTACTCCCGTAAAGGCGATGGTAACACCCGGTTCAACCGTTAACAGGGCATTCCCATCGACATAGAAGGATTCGCTGATGATGTAGTCGATGGAATTGTTTCGGTTGACCAGTGTACGATTAGCCGACATAGTGCCGGACAGGGTTTCCGGATCGCCTGATCCATCAATGGTAATCGAAGCCACATAGGTAGCCTGGGAAGCATCTTCAGCCGTGACGGTATAGGTTACGGGAAGCGTAAAATTCTGAGCTACACCGGATTCCGGACTGACACTGGCACCAGAGGAGAGCGTGATCGTCGGAACCAGGGATGAGAGGTTGGTTCCTGATGGAACCGTTGCAGTAATCGTATGGAGGTTTTGATCGATGATTGCCGTTACTGCAGGTACGGTTGTTTCAAACTTGAAGCTTAATACCTGTTTTTCCGAACTCTGTTCACCATATTTCCCACATCCTCCAGTAACGAAAATGAGAAGTAGAATACCGGCCATACCGGTAGCAAACGATTTTTGTTTAATCATAGCTACAATTCAATTATTTAGTTAAAACTCACAAGATCAATCACACAAAATATCAATAACCGATTCAACTCGTTGTTTTCGAGTTGAATGACAAGAAAAGCACGGTTTATAAGGCGTTCAGCGTTGACTAAAATAGTATCTTTACCTGATAAACTTCAAATTTCAAATGAAAAAGCTTCAAATTTTTATTTTGGGATTGGCTGGATTGGCTTTTGGCATCCAGGCAGGAGCACAGCAACTAAATAAGCTGACCCCGGCAGAAAAAGCGGCCGGATGGGAACTCCTTTTCGACGGTAAGTCGATGGATAAATGGCGCTGCTATAAATTGGACAAGGTCCAGGGCTGGGTCATTGAAGACCATGCGATAAAAGCACTGGGATTGCCCGACGGGAAGGGCGGTGATATCATGACGAAGGACCAGTACAAGGATTTTGAATTGTACCTTGAATGGAAGGTGGGTCAGGAAAGCAATTCCGGTATCTTCTTTCATGTGGTTGAAGCCGACAACTACGAAACTGTTTACATGACCGGTCCCGAATACCAGTTGCTGGATGATGTGGGATTTCCTACCTCGGCTCCCAAAAATAATTCCGGAGCCAATTATGACGTGCATCCGCCAAAATTCGGACAGGTAAAAACACTGGATCAGTGGAATACGGCAAAGATCGTGGTTAAAGGGGCTCATGTGGAACATTGGTTGAACGACCGCAAGGTGGTGGAATACGAAATGTGGACCCCGGAGTGGTACGAACTGAAAAAGAATTCGAAGTGGAAAGATGCCGAAGGATACGGGAAATACAAAGAAGGGTCGATCGCCCTTCAGGATCACGGCGGAACTACGATGTTCAGGAACATTAAGATCAGAAAACTGTAAGATGGGGATAAAGGGCATAAGGGCTTAGGGGCATAGGGGAAAACTGATTATGACTAACCCCAGACTTCAGTCTGGGGATTTGAGGCCGATCACTGTCCCCGGACTTCAGTCTGGGGGGGATAAGACGGATCACTAATCCCGGCCTGAAGGCCGGGGGTTTGACACGGATCATGATCATAGTAAATATGGAAAATCCAAATAACAGGGAATACACGAACGGTGAGATCACCGTGTTCTGGAAGCCGGATCTGTGCATCCATGCAACAATCTGCTTCATGAAACTGAGAAAGGTATTTGATCCGTCAAAACGGCCGTGGGTGAACATGGGCGGTGCAACCACTGCGGAAATCTGCAGCATCGTAGACCAATGTCCAACCGATGCGCTGACGTGGAAATGGAACAAAGATCTGACCGACACCGAGAAAGAGGTTTTGTCGCAAAAACCGGAAGGGGAGGAAGTAGTTCCCGAACCGGTTGCGGAGATCATGCTGATTGATAAAGGCCCTGCACTGATCAAGGGTAAATTCAGGCTGATCAATCAGAATTGGGAAGTGATTGGAACGGCCGGTGAGATCGCTTTATGCCGCTGCGGCCGTTCCAAAAACCTTCCTTACTGCGACGGAAGCCACAAGAATAGTGACCAGTCACCAGTCACTAGTCACTAGTCACCAGTCATTTACTATCCGGCAAATAGATTTCCACATTGGTGCGGTAATCGCCCAGCAGATGCTCGGCGAAATAGTACCACATCATCCTTTCGAAATACTTGCTGTAATTGCCGAAACCATGGCGCTGGCCCGGCATTACCATAAAATCGAACCGTTTTCCGGCTGCAATAAGCGCATCGGCCACACGGATCGAGTTGCCGGGATGCACATTATTATCGATATCACCATGGACGAGCATTAAATGACCCTTGAGGTTTTTGGCCAGCTCCTGGTTTGGTTTAACCTTGGCTTCGAATTTGGTGATTGTCTCCGTGGTGTCTTTCTTGATAGTGTCTTCAGCAAACATGGGGGCAACCGTTTTTATAGAATCCACTTTAACGGAATCCTTTTTCACGTCGTTGATCTTCTTTTTCACGGTCTTGGTTACTTCCTTAACGCCATGGTGTGTTTCACCCCACCACAGGTTGTATATGTTGTTATCGTGGTTTCCGGCAGAGGAAACGGCAGCCGTGTAAAAATCGGGATAGGTTAAAATAGCAGCAGTCGACATGAAACCTCCTCCGGAATGACCGTAGATTCCCACTCTGGTGATATCGATAAAATCATATTTATCAGCCAGTTGTTCCAGTGAATACTTATCATCCGGCAATGCATAGTCGCGCAGGTTATCATATCCGTAGGTATGGTAGTATTTGTCCCTCTGCGGGCTGCCTCCGCGGTGACCCATGGAAACGGTTACGAAGCCAAGCTGTGCAAGGCCCAGGTTATACCGGCCGGTTATGCTCCAGGGTAATGAGAACGATTCAACCTGGGGACCCGGATAAACGTAGGAAATGATCGGGTATTTCCGGCCTTCCTCCATTTTGATCGGTTTCCACATGATGCCGTAGATATCGGTCACGCCGTCGGCAGCCTTTACTTTAACCCGTTCGGGCATCTGCCAGCCGGTCTCATAAAGCCTCCGGAGATCGGTCTCTTCCAGTTTCATAAGAATGGAACCCTTGACATCGCGGAGCACCGAAACCGGGGCCATATCGGCGCGGGAATAGGTGTCAACGAAATATTTATTGCTCAGTTCGGGCATGCTGAATGAGTGAGTGGCATCCTCGGAAGTGAGCAGCTCCATGCCGGTGCCGTCGAGGTTCACCTTATAGATCATCGAGAAATAGGGATCGATCCCTATTTCCCT
>Ga0074199_1001958_pt1 | contig 14666 bp, 13 predicted proteins | sample EPASupsiteSAE347_FD_64528 | JGI IMG/M metagenome (GOLD analysis project Ga0074199, IMG submission 64528) | Bioremediated contaminated groundwater from EPA Superfund site, New Mexico - Sample SAE3-47 | ecosystem: Environmental > Aquatic > Deep subsurface > Groundwater > Contaminated ...
GCAATTTTTGATTTCTTTCACAAAGGCGGTATCAAGGCTCTGGTAGGGGCGCAGAGTGCGGGCCTCGCCCATCTCCGTCTCCGGGGCGTGGGAGATATTGTCAATCTTAAGTCTTCCCGCCAGGGTCTCGGGCGGGCTGATCAGGTCCCCGGCGGTCTCGGTGAGAGAGTGGGAGAAACTGCGGGCGATCGCCAGGCTCTCGGACATTTTTGTCTGTAAGGAATCGGTCCCCTTCAGTTCCGCCGTCCGGATGTCGCGCATCGCCTGGTTGGTGGCGCAGCCGATGGCGCCGCCTATAAGGAAGGTGGCGAGATCCACCGCCATGCCGGCGGAATTTCCAGCGAATTCCCGGAGAATTTCGAGCCGTTTCTGGCGGGGAGCTGCCTGGGTGGAGCGCTGAGCGGCGCCGAGTTGCACGGTGTCGCCGCTCCACTCATGCCTTTCAGGGGCCGGTCCGGATGCCTGCGGCACGGCGGAATGAATCGGAGGCGCTGCGGGGCCGGTTCTCTGGATCTCCATTCGTTCCATTTCCTCCTGGAAGCAATTTTTTCGTACGTCTTTATTATTTTATCATGTTTTCCCATGAAGTCAATTGATTTTCACACGGGAAATCCGATCATTCCAAGATGTAATTGTGTCCGCACCGCTTCTTAGAATACAATCTCCTCTTTGGGGAACCGCATCTTGGGCATCGGGGAGTCGGCCGCATAGCCTACGGGGCAGAGGGCCGTCGGGACGAGATGCTTCGGGAGACTGAGGATGCGGGAATACTCCTGCGGGACAAAGCCGGTCATCGGGCATGAATCAAACCCGAGCGCCTTGGCGCCGTTTAAGGCGTTCCCCAGAGCCAGGAATACCTGGCTCTGCGCCCAGGCGAGCCTCTGCTCCGGGGACATTTTTCCGCTCATGTCCCGGGCCAGGCCCACCACGTAGTTTCTGATTTCGTCCGGCGCTCCGGCCTGCTTCATTCCCGTTTCGATTTTTGAGATCAACTCTTCCAAATCCGTGTTCGCGCAGAAGACCAGCAGATGCGAACAGCTTGTGATCTGAGGCTGATTCCAGGTCGCCGGTAGCAGCTCGTCCCTGGTTTTCTGATCGGTGACGACCTTGATCTTCCAGGGTTGGAGATTAATGGCCGAAGGGGCCAGCCGGATCAGTTCGAGAAGTTCATCGATTTTTTCCTGGGGAATCTTTTTCCCGTCAAACTTCTTGGTCGCATATCGCTTCTGGACGATCTCCTTGAATTCCATTTTATTATCTCCTTTCATCTCCCTTTTACATTGAAGGGGGATCATTGAAGAACGCTGGCCCCTACGGTGACCTTATAGCCATCCGTATTTAAAGTGGTGTTCGTCATGACGACGTCCACTTCGAAAATATTGTCTCCGGTACCCATGGTATAGTTCAACTGTTTCTGGGTGCCGTCGCTTACTTCTTCCGGCGTTCCTGTGGGTTGAAGAACTCCTGACACGCTCTTGAAAGTGTTAAGCTGGATGTGGCCGCCGGCCTGGCCGGGCGACGAATTGACAGTGAACTTCAGGTTCACTGTGTCCGAGGCGGACCCCGCGAACCTGAATATAGCCACCTGACCGGACAGGTGTGTTACCGTGAATTCCTTCTGGTAAGAAGTGTCGGAGTTGACCTCCACGAGGGTAGCTCCCTGCTGTGCCTCAGTGGAAGAAGTGATGTTGAATGGGGTGCCGGCGGGCCTCCAGGATAAATTAAGGAATTTATCCTTGTAGAAGACGTTTCCCGAGATGAAATAATCCCTGTAAAATGCCCAATAGAGCCCGTCACGACCGACGAGGGTCTTGCTCAGGGCCGAGCTGGCCGCGGTGTTGAGATCGCTCATGTTCATGGTGCTGGTGGTCACGAAAGTCTCGAAAAGGTTCTTGAATTTTACCGAGCCATAGTTTCCCAGGATGTAGGAATAAAAAGAGTAGTGGTCGTACTGATAATTTTTGTCTCCATCCGTTAGTGCCTGGAAATAATCCAGCGGCGCCTCGAAATGGCCCATCGTGGCATTGGCCGTGCTGTAGATTACGCCCTCTCCCTTACAGGTGTAGTAGCCGATGGCATCCGCCGTGGCTTCATCAAACCAGCCGGGGCTGGAAAAGGTATAGGCGTACTGAACCAGGTGAAAAAACTCGTGGTGACACGTCGCCGAGAGGTAGTCCCCGATCTCCTGACCCCGGTTTATCTCTATATAATTAGTACTGTAGGCATAGGCCGCCGCATTTCCGGTCAGGGTCTTTATATAAACCGGCCAGTTTCTTCCGGATGGATTGGGGGGCATGGGGATGGCGGGTTCGCCGGGCAGGCGGAATCCCATCGTTGTAACTTCCGTCGTACAGGCATGTTCCAGGTACGTGGAGACGGACTCGGCCAGGGTCTTGTCTGCTGGCCTGGTGTAACAGACGGAAAACCGCGAGGTCTTGATCCAGGTGGCGTCTTTCTTGGCGGTGGAGTCACCTACTATTTTCAGGGCTACGAATTCCTGTATGATTTCCCCGTCTTCCGGCGTTTCAGTGGCATCGCCGAAACTCACTCCGCCGCCGTTATCCACGTATATACGGGTCCCGTAGGGCAGGATCTCTTCCAGGCCGATGGAGACGACATGGCGGACCTCGTCGTACGTCGCTGGCAGAGGAAGCCATTCAAAGCCGTCCCAGAAGACCATCTGGATGCTCGATGGTTCGAAGCCGGAGGGATTGATGGCAAACTCAATTGTAGCCGAGCCAATCAGTTCCAGCGGCTCCTGGGAGGAGGTCGTGGAGACGACGTAGCAGCCGGTGAGGTCCCGGAGGGATGGATCCTGCGTGCTGTTTGATACGGCGACCCGCGAGAGCTTGATGGTGGAGCTGCCGGGGAGGACTCCCGAAAGGAAAGCCACGGAAAGCTCGCCGTGTGCGACCGTTCCGCCCGTGGCCGGTTCGATACTTTTCGAAGTAGAAGATATTTCGGTGATCCGGGAAATGTCCGATGAGGCGGGAGTAGGGGCCGGCCCCGGCCCGCTGGAGGACCCTCCGCAGCCCATCATGGCCGCGGGAAGCCAGAAAGAAAGCACCAGCACCAAAAAGATACTCCGGAACGAAAAATTACTCCATGACTTCATTTTTCTCATCTCCTCAATTCATATTTTCACTGAGCCGGAACGACGGACGGGTCCTTTCCGGCATAACCGCGAAGTTGGGTTGTTTCCCGGAAATGTTTTTAACTCATAAACCCCGTTACTTTTTTGCTCTGTTTTCCATGATGGCGCCCAGAAAGTCAAGGATGATCCGCGCGGCCGTCTGCGAAGTTCGTTCTCCGGAATCATAGAGGGGATTAACTTCAACAACGTCAAAACCGACGATGTTACCCTTCCCGGGCAGGGCCCTCAGTATGGCAGCCATCTGGAGGTAGCTCAGCCCTCCAAGCGCCGGCTTGCTCGTTCCGGGAGCTACAGAGGGGTCAAGTACATCAATATCTATGGTGACGTAAATATTTTTCGACTGCGGGATCAGATCCAGTAAAGCCTTGGTGCCGATCCTGTGTATCTTTTCGGCGGTGATTATTCTGGTCCCTCGCTTTTTTGACAGCTCAAGGGATTGGAAGGAGTTCTCCAGACCCCGTATGCCGATCTGGGTTATCTTTCCCACGTTTGGGAGAGCCGAGATTCGCTCTATGGGGTTGGAGGGAGAATATTTCATGCCGACTCCCAGAACATCGCCTAAGAAATCCAGGTGAGCGTCAAAATGGATGATGTCCAGCGGGGTATTATCAAAAGCCCGGACGATCGGGAATGAGATTGAATGGTCACCTCCGATAACGACCAGGAAGATCTTATTGCCTACAATTTCCTTTATCGTACTTGTCATGAACGCCGCGGCTTTTTCCGTAAGTCCCTGTGTGGCGGGAAGATCGCCGTAATCAATAATTTTCAGGCCGCCGAGCAGGTATCGGTCCAGCTCGATGTTGTAAATGCCCTTCCCATGCTCAAAAAAAATGCCGTAAATATTGGAGGCCGCGCGAATTGATTCCGGGCCGAAGCGCGTGCCGGACCGATAGGGCATCCCCAGGTACTGAGGGATGCCGACCACGGCCACGTCCACTCCGGATAGATTGTGAGAGAACGGGAAACAGCAGAAAGTATGGGCCCCGATTGAGTTTTTATCATTTTCCCCGGGAGTAATATATGGGGAAAAATCACGTGCGAAAGCACAGATGACCGTCCCGAGAAGCAACAGCAGTGCCAGAAGCGAAACCGTGATTTTTTTCATGTTTTAAGCATTCCTTTCTTCATGTGTGAAATTCGCGTTTGCGCCCAAATCGTCATTTTACGACCGCTCCCGGCTGGCCGATCAAAGCGAAGAGGGAGAAGGTCTCTTTGATACTCGGCAGGACAGGGTGCTGGCAGGGGGCGTATTCCAAACGTCCGGATTGGCTTTGTGACCAGATGAAGACGTTGTCGAGAAGAGCCAGAAGCTTCTCCGCCGCCTGCTGGATGGTGGCGATGAGATCCGTTTGACCCTCTTCATCCAGCTTATCCCTGTTATTAAGCAAAATGTCGGCAATCTCCCTGAAGGCGGTGAGTGGGCTTTTCATGTCATGGGCCAGTATGGAGAAGAGTTTGTCCTTTAATCGATTCATCTCCCGGAGCTCTTTGTTTTGAAGCAGGATTAGTTTCCTGGCCTGGGCCAGCTCCAGATGAGTGCGGACGCGGGCCAGAAGTTCAGCCGCCCGGAAAGGCTTGGTGACGTAATCCGCGCCTCTCAGTTCAAAACCGCGCAGGATGTCTTCCTCCTCGTTTCGGGCAGTGAGAAAAAGGAATGACGAAGCGGAATCAGCGGGGCCGTTTCCGTCGGAAATCGCGGCAGGATGAGATGAAAAATCCCGTGCCTTGCGGTCAGTCATGGGTTTAATCGCCTCTCTCCCCTGAAAATACAATCGGCGTCCGAAATAAGCGCGTTGAACGCCCGTTACAATTCAACTTTCAGCCTGATATTTCCTCCCGAAGGATATTTTCATAAGCCACTTCCATGTCGGCCGCACATCAGCGGGAAGAGGGTCTTGAAATATAACGTTTTTCGGCGCCGGGCTGCGGAAGATCAATTTCCACGGGAGGCAGGTTTTTTATCTTAAAGATTCCCCTGGTCAGGGCGGGCGGAAGATCGAAAGCCACGCGGAGGGAGAGGGCCCGGTTCTCTCCCTCCTTCTCGGATACCGAGACGAGTAAATCTTTTCCCCTGAGGAGAGAGGTAGTCCCCAGTGATTCCAGCACGATTCCTGCCGGCGAGTGGAATGTCCCGCTGAAATCATCAAAAGAGATGTCCTTATCGGCCCTTAACTCCCAGCGGGGAGTCTGCTCCTCCCGGTCTTCGAGTATGAAGCGGACTTCCAGAAATTTACCCGCGGCCAAAATTCCGGAATAATCTGGAACGATTTCGGCCGACAGGACCTTAAGGCGCCATGGGCCCTGTTCAATCTTCTCTCCGACCCGGCGAAGCGGCATTTCCTTGACGGGAGAAATATACCGGTTCACCCAGGCGAGGGCCCGCTCGACGGCATCGGCCTGGTGTGCGGGTTCCTCGAAACCGTGTCCCTCTCTGGGATAGCGCACGAATTCGACGGTCCTTCCAAGTTTTTTGAGGGCGGTGTACATCTCTATGGAATTGGCGATAAAAGTGTTGTCGTCTTCTTCCCCGTGCAAAATCAGCACCGGAGTTCTTATGTCTCGGACGTATTTCAACGGCGAACGATCCAGGTAAGGTGTAAGTTCTTCCCAGTACCACTTGTCGAAGTAGTCCAGCTCAAAGGTGGGCATTGAGGAACAGCCCATATCCGTAAGGAAGCTGAAGATGCCGTACTTTGAAACGGCCGCCTTGAATCGTTGGGTTCGGGCTATGAGCCAGTTGGTGAGGTATCCGCCGTAGCTTCCCCCCGTGCAGGCCAGCTGATCCGGATTCGCGATCCCCTTCTCCTCCAGGAAGTCAATCCCGGAGAGGATATCCTCCAGATCCTTCCCGCCAAGATCCCGGCGGTTCGCCGTGGCAAACTTATGACCATAACCGGCGCTTCCCCTGAAGTTAGGAGCCAGTACCGCGTAACCGTGATTGGCCCAGATCTGAAATTCCCTCTCGCGCAGGGTATTCTGCACCACGCCGTAAGGGCCGCCGTGAAGGTAGACCAGAGTGGGAACGGCCCGGCCCTTTTGAAAGCAGGGCGGGAGCGTTAGTATCCCTTCGATTTCAAGTCCGTCTTTGGATTTCCATCTCATGGATTTTTGCGCGGAAATCCGCCTGTTTTTAATTAAGGGATTGAGGTCTGAAAGTGTTTTAGAATCTTTATCTTTTATTCCTTTGATAAACAGATCCGGGCCGTGAGCGCTGTCCTCCTGGAAATACGCCAGGATCCGCCCGTCGCTGGTGGCATCAAATGGTCCTGCTGTTTTCCCCCCGGAGGTGTGTTTCTCAAGATTGCTTCCGTCGGGTCTTATGGAGTAGACGCGGGAAGAACATCCGGCCAGGCCGCGGAAATAAATTTTTTCTCCTCCGGCGGGCCAGCGGAAGTCCTCCACCTCGATGTCGGTCATTCCGGTGATGCTCACCGGCTCTCCTCCCCCGGAATGAACCATGAAGATGTCAGGCCGCCCGTACTCAAAAGGGGGGTCAAAAAAAGCAAGAAAGGCGATCTTCTTCCCATCAGGAGACCACCGCGGATTCCACTCCATGCCGGGGCGATTGGTCGCCGGGCGGGCTTTTCCCGTCTCAAGATCAAGAACCCAGACGTCTCTCTTCCTCACATCGTCCCGGTCCCCGGTCAGGTCGGTCGTGAAGGCCACCTTCCTGCCGTCGGGGGAAAGGGCCAGGCTTTCCATGCCGCTGGAACCCAGGAAAACCCGGCTGGCCTCTCCGTCAACGGAAATCTTCCAGATTTCCCCCCGGTATTTCTCCCCGTCGTGGACGATCGCGTCGTCGTATTTATCCAGGGCGTTCTCACGGGCTTTTTCAACGGCGGCAGGCGCCGGCTCCTCAGTGAGGTAGATTAGAGAGCGGCCGTCGGGAGACCAGCAGAAATCAAGAACTCCCCGGGGAGCGTCGGTCAGCCGCCTCCCCTCTCCGTTTGAGAGAGGCAGGATGTATATTTGAAAAGGTTCGTCTTCGCAAGTGCGTTTTGAGAGGAAAGCCAGGTTCTTCCCATCCGGGGACCAGCGAGGGGTGCGGTCCTGGCCGGGGCCGAAAGTAATTTGTCTCGCCGGATCATGCGGCCCTGCAAGAAAGATGTGCTCCTCATATTGGTTCTTTTCAAATTCTGCCCAGGCGACGGTAAAGGCGGTCTCTTTCCCGTCCGGAGATATGGAGAGGTCCATGGGGTAGCGAATGGAGAGAAATTCCTTCAGGCTGAGCGGAGGCAGATTCTCTTCCGCCCGGGCCGCAGCCGCTCCGTTAAGGAAGAGCCATTGAATAAGGAGCAGGAAGATAGATAGAACGGTTTTTAGATTCACCTCAAACCTCTCTTTTTATGACGAATTACGGGGGTTTCCCGCCGCCTAATCAATGATTCTTCGTAGTTTTTCTCCCCCGGGGTGGTGATTTCCTGGAATCGGTAAAAACATCTCCCTTTTTCAGCTTCAATCTACTGTCATGGCAATAAACACTTGACTTCCTGTCGAAAGGCTCTTATAATGTAGTCTTGTTGGGTCCTCATAATTTTTCCGCCCATGGAGGCTAGTGAATTGCTTAAGCTGCAGCCGAATTATCTTGCGACCTACCAGCAGGAGACAGACGAGGCGGTTGTCAATCTTGCGAAGAACGGCGACGAGATAGCGACGGAATACCTCATCAACAAGTATAAGAATTTCGTACGGGTGAAGGCCAAGTCGTACTTCCTGGTAGGGGCCGACCGGGAGGATATCATCCAGGAAGGCATGATTGGTCTTTACAAAGCCATCCGGGATTTCAAGGCCGATAAGCTCTCCACTTTCAGGGCTTTTGCGGAACTTTGCATTACCAGGCAAATCATTACCGCCATCAAGACGGCCACGCGCCAGAAACACATTCCGCTCAATTCCTATATCTCGCTGAACAAGCCCATCTACGATGAGGATTCCGACCGCACCATGCTGGACATCCTCTCGGGCACGAAAGTGACGGATCCCGAGGAGGTCTTCATTAATCACGAACTTTCCGACGACCTCCGGGAAAAAATCAAAAAAAATCTGAGCGAGTTGGAGGAGCAGGTCCTGCACTCTTACCTGGATGGGAAATCCTACCAGGAGATGGCCCGGGATCTGAAACGCCACGTTAAGTCCATCGATAATGCCCTCCAGAGAGTCAAGAGAAAGATAGAGAAGACACTCGGAGAGAAAACCATGTAGTTTTCTGTATTCATGAGAGAATAAAAAAGCCCCCCGCCGACGGCGGGGGGCTTTTTTATAGCGGGGAAGAGGCGCCTGATTCGGCTACTCAATTTTAACCTGGATTTTCTTCTTGCCCGACGGCTCCTTCATGGGGAGGGTCATCTTGAGGACTCCGTCCTTGAAGGCCGCCTTAATCCTGTCGGAAAGAACCTCACAGGGCAGTGAGACCGTGCGGCTGAATGTCCCCTGGAATCTCTCGCGGAAGTAGGTCTCCTCTCCTTCCATTTCCTCCTCGGACTCGGCGGAGCCCTTGATGGTCAGGGTATCTTCGGAAAGCTGGACGGAGATGTCATCTTTTTTAATGCCGGGGAGCGCGACTTCCACCATGAGATTGCCGTCTTTTTCATACATATCCATTTTAGGCCACCCTAAATTCTCCATCCCGGAAGCAGGTGACATCGACGGGTAAAATTCGGAGGGCCTCAGGCTTCGGAAAAAATCTCTGAACATGTCGTGCATGGGATCCCAGCCGCCCATCGGCCTCATGCCCGCCGGTCCCATGAAACCTTCTTTTTTCACGAGGGATGTCGGATTTTTTTCCCTGGCGTTAACGAGTTCGCTCCCCTTTTTTTCCTTTTTCTCTTTCATAGGCTATTACCTCGCTTCCTTTGGTTTTCTTTCCCCGCTATCTATAACAAAGGCCCGGCGGTTGGCCTAGCCTTTGACGCCGCTTACGACGATACCCTGGATGAAGGCCCTCTGGGCGAGGAAGAAGATGACCAGGCAGGGGATGAGGAAGACCAGCGAGGCCGCCATCATCAGGTTCCATTCGATTCCGCCGGTCTGGCTCATAAAAGCGTTGAGGCCCAGGGTGATTGTCCATTTGTCCATGGAGTTGATGTAGATGAGAGGCCCGAGGAAGTCATTCCAGCAGCCCATGAAGACGAAGATGGCCAGGGTGCCGAGGGCGGGTTTTGAGAGGGGGAGAAAAATCCTCCAGTAGATTCCCAGGGGACTGCACCCGTCAATGGTGGCCGCCTCGTCCAGTTCCATGGGAATCGACATGAAGAACTGCCGCAGCATGAAGACGGCGAAGGCCCCCCCGCCCAGGAAGGCCGGCACCGTTAGGGGCAGGAAGGAATCCACCCATCCCAGGTACTTGAAAAGTATGAAGGTCGGGATCAGGGTCACCTGCCCGGGAATCATCATGGTGGCAAGGAGCAGGAAAAAGAGGATGTCCCTCCCGGGGAAACGCAGGCGGGCAAATCCGTAGGCCACGAGGGAGGCCGAAAGGAGGGTGCCGATGATGCAGGCGGTGGTGATGATCAATGTATTGATCGTATAGCGCAGGAAGGGCATTATGGTCAGGGCGTTGACAAAGTTTTCCCAGTGCAGCTCCTTGGGAATCCACTGGGGCGGAAGCAGCCAGACATCTTCGGCCGGTTTGAGCGAAGTCGAGAGCATCCAGGCAAAGGGAATCAGAATGACGATGGCCCCGCCGGTGAGGACGACGAGCGTGAGCAACTTCCCGGTGAAGGTCTGGACGGATTTCCGGCGGAAAAATTCCATCTAGCGGGCCCTCCCTGAACCTTCGTAATAAACCCAGGCCTGCGATTTTTTAAAGACCAGGAAAGTGATGAGGAGGACGATGAGAAACAATAACCAGGCCTGCGCCGAGGCATATCCCATCTTGAAGCGTTCGAATGCGTTGATGTAGAGATAGAGGACATAGAACATGCTGGCGTTGTTGGGGCCTCCCGAAGTCATGATGTAGGAGGTGGTGAAGCCGGCCTGGAAGGAGCCGATGATACCCATGATCAGGTTATACAGGATTACGGGGGACATCATGGGGAGGGTCACGTTGAGAAATTTTTTCCAGGAGCCGGCGCCGTCGAGATCGGCCGCTTCATATAACTGGGTGGGAATGCCCTGCAGTCCGGCCAGGTAGATGAGCATGCCGCCTCCAACGCTCCAGAGGCCCATTATTACGAAGGCGGGTACCACCCAGCGGGGATCGGTCAGCCAGTGCAGGCCCTGAAGCCCCAGGAACCTCAGCAGGACGTTAAGTATGCCGAAGTCGTTGTTGAAGATCCAGCGCCATAGTATGGCGGCGGCGACGGCGGGCATGACCGCCGGGAGATAGTAGATGGTGCGGAACCAGAAAATGCCTTTCACGTTCTGGTTCATGAGGATGGCCACGGCCAGGGAGGCGATGAGGCCCAGGGGGAGGCTCAGGATGGCGAAGTAGAGCGTCACCTTGAGAGACTGCCAGAACAGGGGATCATCCCTGATGAGGTGGACATAATTGTCCAGGCCCACCCATCTGGGATGGGTCACCAGGTCCCAGTTGGTGAAGCTGATAAACATGGAGGCGATTATGGGACCGATAGTAAAAAGAAGAAATCCGGCGAGCCACGGGCTTATGGTGAGAAAGCCCATCAAGGCTTCTTTTTTGGCCATCCTTGAGGCCATCCGTCCCCTCCTCCTCTTAAGGGCTTACTTACCCGCCCGCTTTGTTGAAGCTCCGGCTCCCGCCCCCTTATTTTGTTTCAGTTCTGTTTTCTTTTGTACTTTTTGCACTGCAGTGCTCTTGTCCAAGAGGGGACCGTTTTTATACTGCCCGTTCAGCCGCTGGATCTCCCAGGCCTTCTTGACGAGTCGGACCGCCTCGGCGGGGTCATCGGTAATGAAAATGTGTTTCAGATCTTCCGAGGATATGGTCTTGTGTTTTCTCAACATGACTTTCTTAAGCCAGTCAATCATACCTCCCCAGAATTCCCGTCCCATGAGGATGAGAGGAAAGTCGGCGATCTTCTGAGTCTGGATGAGAGTCAGGGCCTCGAAGAATTCGTCCAGGGTCCCGAAGCCGCCCGGGAAAATTATGAAGGCCACGGCGTACTTGACGAACATGACCTTGCGGACGAAGAAGTAGTGAAACATCATTTTTTTACTCTGGTACTTGTTGGGTGACTGCTCGTCCGGGAGGGTGATGTTGAGGCCCACGGACCTGCCGCCGGCCAGGGTGGCCCCCTTGTTGGCCGCTTCCATCATTCCCGGGCCGCCCCCGGTTATGACGGTGAACCCGGCCTTGGCCACTTCTTTGCCCACCTCGACCGCCATCTTGTAGTAGTGGTGGTGGTGGCTTATCCTGGCGGAGCCGAAGCAGGAGACCGCCGGATAGGCATCCTGCAAGGCCTCGAAACCGTCCACGAACTCGGACATAATCCTGAAGATGCGCCAGGTCTCCTTGTTGAACTCGTCGCTTCTTCTTAAAAAATCTCTCTCTGATACCGACATGACTCCTCCAGTTAAGTTATTTATCCGTCTCAAGAACTTGATTCACTTCTTTGGTAATTTCCTCGCAGGCCTCCCTGGCTCCTTTTTCCCCGTTAAAAACCGTCTCCAGGCGGGCGTTGATAATCTGCTGGATTTCGTTCCATTTGAGGTTGTAGGGAAGAAAACGTCCGTACTTGATGGAGTCCAGGTAAACCCTGTTGTTCCGGGGGGGGAGGGGATCCTGAAGGAGCACTTTCTCGGCGATGGAACTCCGGGTCGGGACGGCCAGCCCCATGCTGGAATTCAAGGTCTGGCCCCTGGGGCCCGTGAGGAATTTGACCAGTTTCCATGCTTCCCCGGGATATTTGCACCCTCTGGCGATACTGTAGGCGACGGTGTAGAGAAGGGTGGCCCGCTCCTTGCCGTGGGGGATGGGCGCCACGTCCCAGGTAAAGCGCTTGATGCGCCTTAAGTCCGGGACCACCCATCTTCCGGCAAGCATCATGGCGGAGCCTCCGGTGTTGAGTCCCAGCGGGGAGTCCTTCGCCTCCAGGTTGCTCGGCGCCACGTGTTCCCGGTTGGAGAGGTCGGAGTAAAACTGGATGGCCTCGTATACGGCGGGCTCCGACATGAGGCACTTCTTCATGTCGCCGCTCAGGAACTTTCCCCCGTTCTGAAAGACGAAGGCTTCATATCCGAAGCTCGGCAGGCTGCCGAAGCTGGGGACGAAACCGTATTGCTTGAAGCCGCGGCTCCCTTTTTCACGGGTAAGTTTCCTGGCCGATTCCAGAAATTTCTTCCAGTCCCAGCTCTCATCCGGATAGGCGAGGTGAGCCTCGTCGAACATATCCTTGTTGTAATACATGACCAGGGGGGTAAAATCTTTTGGAAGACCATAGAGGCGGCCCTGCCAGCGGAAAGCTTCTACGAGCACGGGGAAAAAGTCTTTGAGATTCACTTCAACGGCGTCCCGCTCGATCAATCCCTGGAGGTCCAGAAGGGCTCCCTTGCTCGCATAATACTGGAGGTCGCTGGCGTTGACGTAAAAGACGTCCGGGGGCGTCCCTCCGGCAATCATGGTGTTTAATTTGCGGTTGTAATCCACGGCGTGGATTACCTTGATGGCGACATTCGGGTTCTCTTTGCAGTAAGCATCCAGCACCTTCTGGACCGTCCCAACCTCGCCCGGAGTGCCCCAGAGCATATAGGTCAGCTCGGTTCCCTGCGATTTCCCGGCGCAACCTGCGAAAAGAAGGGCCGGGAGGAGGCATAGTAATAAAAGGACTTTTTTCATTGCAACTCCCGGTGCATTTTCTCTATTTCCTGCTTCATCATCGCCATCTGGGTCTCCATCGTCTGTCTCATCTGTTCCATGTTTTCCATCATTTTGAGAATCATCTCGACTCCGGCCAGATTCACACCCATGTTGGTGTAGGTGTTGATGATTTTCAGCCGTTCAATATCATTTCTAGAATAAAGGCGGATATTCCCCTCTGTCCTGCCGGGGGCGATGAGTCCCAGGCGTTCGTAATTGCGAATGGTCTGCGGGTGCATGTTGAGCATCCGGGAAACCACGCCGATGGAAAAATATGGCTCGTAATCGAGATCTGACATGGCTTTACACCGCCTTTTTAAACGTGGCCCATAAGAGCGGCCCTGGGACTGTCATTGCGCAATGCGGCAAGTTCCCGATAGAGATCCTGCTCCTTAGGTGAGATGCGCGAAGGGGAGACGATTTTGGCCTTGAGGTACAGATCTCCGGCCGGCTTATTCCGGGTTGCCGGGAGGCCCTGCCCGGTCAGGCGGAATGTTTTTCCGCTGCTGGTCTCTGGGGGGATTCTCATAGAGACTTTCCCGGAAAGGGTCGGGACTTCGATTTCGGCTCCCAGCACGGCTTCAGGTATGGTGAGAGGGAGGTCGCAGGCCAGATCGGCTCCCCGCAATTCAAAGATGCCATGAGGCTGAATCCGGATGACGAGGTAAAGGTCCCCCGCCTGGCCCCCGCTTCTGCCGGCACGACCTTCTCCGGGAATCCGCACCTTCGAGGCCTCCCGGACCCCGGGAGGAACCTTGACGTCTATCCTGCGGGGGAAAACATGGATGCCGCTCCCGGCACAGGTCGGGCAGATACTTCCTCCGGAATTCCCGCTTCCGCCACAGGTTTTGCAGGCCTCCTCCTTCTCCATCTGGAGACTGCGCTGGGTGCCCTGCACGGCCTCTTCCAGGGTGATATCGAGGGGGAATTCCAGGTCTTCACCCCGCAGCGCCTGGCGGGAGCGCCGTTCGCCGGTGAAGGCCCCGGAACGCCTGCCGCTTCTGGGGGATGCGCCTCCGAAGAGGCTGTTGAAAAAATCGCTGAAGCCGCCGAGATTTTCTTCTCCCGCCTGTCTCTGGCCGCTTCCGCGCAGCAGATCCTCGATGTTGGAGTAGTAGAAAGTGCCGTCCTGAGCGCCCTGAGAATTGGTGCCGGGAGGCGGGCGGTACCCGCCTCCTTCCTTCCAGGAAGCCCCGAACTGATCGTACTTGGATCTCTTGTCCTTGTCGCTGAGCACCTCGTAGGCTTCATTTATTTCCTTGAAGCGCTCCTCCGAGGATTTATCGCCTGGGTTGACATCCGGGTGGTATTTCCTGGCCAGGCGGCGATAGGCGGCCTTGACGTCCTTGATCGTGGCGTTCTTTTCCACTCCCAGAGTCTTGTAATAATCCTTAAAATCCAAGGGCTTCACCGCCTAAAAGCGGGGTCTAAACACGGGGTCAGGTCTTTACTATTGACAGTTGCGCCTGTTACACCGAGTAATTTCCCCAGGTTCACAAATCCATGATATTGAATAAATAGTAACTGTCAAATGTCAAGACCTGACCCCTAATGATGGCCCCTTATTGTTGTTATTCCTGTACCTTGTATTCGGCGTCCACCACGTCATCTCCGCCGGGAGATGTGTGGCCCTTTCCATCACCGCCTGGTGGAGGAGTAAATCCGCCTTCTGCCTGGGGGCCCGCCTGGCCTCCCGGCGGCGGGCCGGCTTTGGAATAGAGATCCTGGGCCAGT
>Ga0074199_1001959_pt1 | contig 14665 bp, 10 predicted proteins | sample EPASupsiteSAE347_FD_64528 | JGI IMG/M metagenome (GOLD analysis project Ga0074199, IMG submission 64528) | Bioremediated contaminated groundwater from EPA Superfund site, New Mexico - Sample SAE3-47 | ecosystem: Environmental > Aquatic > Deep subsurface > Groundwater > Contaminated ...
TATTAGCTCCTTGGCTAATTTATTCTATAAAGCGCTACACCCGTAATTTTAGTTTTATGAATATATTAAAAAATAAAAAAATAATATCATCTTTAGTAGTTTTATTTTTGTTGTTTTTTGTTGGTTATTTAGCTAATGCGGCAACCGAGGATCCACTTTCTAGCACTGCGGCTAATAATGTTCTTACCGATGCCGTTGGTAGTGCAATTGCTACAGTGATTGGTTGGATAGCGTTATTAATAACCTCTGTTTTAGGTTTAATTTCTACGGTATTAATTGATGTAATTGTGAAAGTAGCCCAGTATAACAATATTATTAATGTCGAGGTGGTGCGAGTTGGCTGGGTGATTGTACGTGATCTTTGTAATATGTTTTTTGTGTTAATTTTTTTGATAATGGCCTTTGCGACGATATTGAGGGTTGAAAGTTATAATTTTAAAAAAATGTTACCAAAGTTGTTGATGTATGCGGTTTTAATAAATTTTTCAAGAACCATTTTTGGTTTGATTATCGATGCTTCGACAATTATAATGTTGACTTTTGTTGGCGGGTTTGCGAATCTACCTGGAAAATTTACTGATTTATTTCTGATTGATAAAACTTTAGCAATTGATGCAACAAAACTTGGAACAAAAAACCTTGGCCCATGGACTGTTACAGTTGGGATAATAATGGGTGTTATAGCCTCAGCATTAACAGTAGTTATTTTAGCAGTCATCTTGGCGGTTTTAGTTATGAGGGTGATAATGCTTTGGATTTATACTATTCTTTCGCCGCTAGCTTTTCTAGGTTTCGGATTTGACCCGCTTAAGAAATTTACCCAGGAAATTTGGGATGATTTTATTAAAGCAATAATAGTTGGGCCAGTTTTGGCTTTTTTTATTTATTTGTCATTTTATGTTGCTACATCAGTTAATGCAATTACAACTGGCCAGGGAAATGATGTCTGTACTGGGGCGAATGCCTTTTTTTGCAGCGGTCCAATTCAAAAATACATTATCGTAATCGCCATGCTAATGGGCGGACTTAAGGTGTCACAGAAGATCGGTGGTGAAGTTTCTAAAATTGCGGGCAAGACGGAGAATTGGACGAAGGGGAAGATTAAGGCTGCTGGTAATAAGTCTGGTGCGGCTGTTTGGGGTGGTGTAAAGACTGGTGGTGGTATCGCCATGGGTGGTCTTAAAGCGGCTGATGCGACTTGGAATAAGGGACGTGGAGCTTCGTATGTTGGCGTAGTACAAGATAGATATAAATCAGTTGCTAAAGGCGCAGCTGCCGGTGCTGCCGTTGGTAGTATTGGTGGTTTTGGCGGTGCAGGTATTGGTGGTCTTGTTGGAGGTGTTGCCGGAGCTTTTAGTAAAAATGTTGGTAATCATTTTGACAACAAGAGAAAATTGCGAGAAGCACAAGGAAAGATCAATGAGAAAGACGATGGCGCTTGGTATTCGCATAATGGGCATGACTATAAAGCCGATGATAAAGGCAAATTTAGAAAATTTGATAAGAGTGCCAACAATTTTGTAAGCGACGAAGTTCTTAAAATTGGCGGCAAAGACCTAGTTAATGATAGGACTGAAGAACAGAAGCGATTCTCGGCTCATTACCGTGCAGCGACTAATAAGGGTAAAGCTTCAAGAGAGGTGGCAGAGAAAGAAGGTGTTGATAAGGCTATGAAAAATTATAATGGCATATCTCCTGAAGATTTGAAGAGATTGTTTGAGACTGAAACTGATAAAAAGAATCTAAAAGCTTTGGCAATGCTATTGAAGGGTAAATTCAAGGATGGTGAACATGCACAGGTTAACAAAGCTAAAGATCTTTTATCTGGCAATGAACTGATGAATAAAGATTTTTCTGAGGCGATGATGAAGAATAATGCATATTTATACAACACAAGAAAGGATGGCAGTATTGATACGGGCGCGATTTCAAAGGCTTTTTCTGAGGGTAAAATTAAATTAGAAGAGCAGAGCTTGGCCAATTTGAATGCCGATGCCATGAAGACTTTTGCGAATGTCTTGGGCGACAAGTTTGAAACGGCGGCTGGTAAGATGGTTAAAAATACAGCCGATGCGGATAGGTTCAAAAAGATTTTCAAGGATGGCATCGCTAGTGATAAAATTAAAGATTTTAGCGGCGATGATTTGGCAATTAGGAGGGCATTTTCCAAGGTTACTGGTGATCTACATACAGGCTTCCAAGATAAGGGCGGCAGTGTATCCGTATCTGGCGTTGGAGAATTAATGAATTTTGTCAACAACATGAATGTTAAAGATTACAGCAAGCTTAGTGATGAGGCTTTACAAAATTCAGCCGTGCAAAAGGCTATTCGCAATACCTTAACTGCGTCAACCAAGACGATGGATAAAATTAATAAGAGTAATGACTTGACAACAAAGAGAGTGGAAGATCTTGAGAGAATTAAAAACGGAGAGTCGATAACGCCCTAATTATTAAATAAAATCATGCTAGAAGACATCAACAAACAAGAAGAAATAAAAACTGCTGTCGAGAATTTTTCTGGGTATATCCTTGGTTTTTTGGATATATATTCAGAAGATGCGAGGGTTGTGTTGGAGGATTATAATGATCTGCTTATTTTGATGTTTACTCAAGAGCAAGGCTTAAAGAAATCACTAGAACAAGCTCTTTTGATTAATCAAGAAAAGATTGCTCATTTGGCTGTTGCTGATTGGCTCAAAGATTTCATTTCTCAAAAAGGCTCAGCGATGTTCAATGACATTACTCTGACGGATTATATTGCACACTCATTCAATTGCCAAAAACTAAATGATGAGAATCGACGTTTAGTGCGAAAGCTTCTGATTCTTTATCGCAATTTAAAATTTTTCCCCGCTAGCATGCCCAATGATACCGGTAATGATTGGGAGATTATTCCTATTGATGACAAAGTGCACGAATTTAATCGTGGCGCTCTGGGTGCTCCGAGGACGGCAGAGGAAAAGAATATAGACGTTTTGCAGGCGGAAAGTCAGACGTATCAGGCGGATAGCTTGGAGAAGAAAGTGATTGAAGAAGAAATTAGCAATGAAAAGAAGATTGAGGGACTTAGGATTATGGCCAATCGTTATCCCGAGGGTAGTCTCGAGTGGCGAGCGCTGATGGATGAAGTTAAGAAAATGCAAGATTAATTATTTATGTTAGATTATCTAAAAAAATTCAACAGCCTGCCTCAAGATTTGCGGAATAAGTTTGCGGCGCCGGAGATTTTGGCGAATGTGAGCGAAATTGAGAAGCGATATAATGTCAGCTTGGCAACCGTAATCATGCGGGTGCTGATTAAGGATATCGCCTTGGTTGATTTGGTGAAATTCATGGTGTTTGAATTTAGTATGGATGCGCGTCGGGCGGAGAATCTGGTTGATGAGCTGAATGACAAGGTTTTTTCTGTGGCGACTGACTATCTTGGTTTGTATAAGAAGGAAAAACCGGTTGATATTTTGGAAAATGTGGATGCTGATGATGATCGAGCCATGAATTTGGCGCGAGAAAAGATGGCAATCAGGACTTCGAGCTTTTTCTTTTCACCGGATGACGAAAAAGAGATTCAAGAATTAACAAAAATAGTTGCTGAACATAAAGTAGCTGAGAAAGAGCGTCAAGAAAATCCGGAACCGCAAATGCGCCTTCAGCCGCAACCGCAGCCGATGGCGAAGAAGGTGAGCGATGTGATGCAGAAGGTGGATGTCAATTTCAGTTCCGAGGACTTGGATAATCGCTTCAAGGGTATCGTGGAAACATATTTGCGTGGAGTGCGCAATAAGATTGACATCAGGCAGGCTTTGATCAAGGACGTGAAGGTTGGCGGTTTGAGCTTGAGTGAAGAGACTATCAATGAGATTATCGCTCAAATTGATGAAGTCAAAAGGAGATATGAGGAGCCACGATTGGTGCCACCACTACCGAGTTCGCGCTTGATGGAGAGAGACGGTATTAAGCCGGAAGTTGGCGCCAGAGATGCAGCTTATGATTTTGGTAATTTGAAAAAAGAACAAGATGACAAAAAATTAGCAGCTGCGCAGGTGGCGGCAAGTCAAGAAGTGGCAGCACCAGTTGCAGCACCAATAATAGAAGAGGTTAAAAAGCCTGTGCCACCAGTTAAGTCTACATTCAAAAGTTTTTCTTTTATTGACGATTCCGCTGTGAACGACGATGAGCCATCTAGGCAAGAGAAAAATCAACCGATGTCATATGCCGATGATGAGATGAAGCAAATGGCAATAGGGGCAAAGGATGATTTGTTACGCAGTATAGGCGAGAGGGCGCAACAGATAAAAGTTAATGGTGCAAATGAAAAGATGGCTAGCGTTGTCGTCGAAGAAAAAAAAGAAGAAGTGAAAAAGAGTCCATCGGTTCAGCCGATTGTGCAGACACAAATTGAGAATAAGAAAAGAATGGATGATGTTAAATACGTGCCTAAATTAGTTAGTCCGGTCGAGGAATTGCGGATAATGAATCTGGTTAATTTCCGGCGTTTAAGCGCAGTGCCGAAGGATGCGAAAGAACAAATCATGGCAAAGATTAATTTTTTGGAAGAGGAGAGTTATGCCAAGAGACTGGAAGGTGTAAAGGCTTGGCGCCAGAGTCCGCTGAATAGCTTGTATATTGCCATTGGACAAGAGGCGATTAGCAAAGAAGGAGGAATTCGTGCTACAATAACCGAGAGACAGGCTGCCGGGAAAGATTTTTTGACCAATGATGAGTTCGAGGCTATCATGGATTTGAATAAGAATTTGAGGTTTTAAAAGCGGATGAGATTCTATCGCTTCGCTCCAGAATGACAAGTTATTAAACATATGCAACAATTTACAGTTCCACAATTCATTGATGTTGAAGATAAGATTATCGGGCCGATTACGTCACGGCAATTTTTGATTTTGATCGCCGGTTCGATGTTAATTGCCTTGTCTTGGAAAATCTTTGATTTTTCCGCTTTTGTCTTTTTTAGCAGTTTGGATGTGATTATTTTCGGTTCTTTCGCTTTTGTGCGAGTGAACAGCATGCCTTTTCATTTTTTTGTCTTGAATTTTCTACAGACCTTGAGACGGCCGGCTTTGCGTGTTTGGAATAAGAGTTTTGGTAAGGATTTTATCGTTGACGAACCAGAGATAGTTATAAAAAATGAAGAAATTCATTATAAGACAGGCTTCAGTTCATCGCGCTTGAATGAATTGTCGTTGGTAGTTGATACACAAGGCAGTTATCGAGGGGAGAAAAAAGAAGGTGGCTCGGAAATAAAGTCAGTCGGGCGGTAATAATATTTAAATAAATAAACAATGCCTAATCAAAAAAGCAAATTAGCAGGAAACAGAATTTCTGAGTCAACTCAGCAGTATTTGGATATCGCTGAAATAAAAGACAACGTGGTGGTTTTACGTGATGGAACTTTGCGGGCGGTTATTTTAGTTTCTAGCATTAATTTTGCCCTGAAAAGCGAAGATGAGCAAAATGCGATCATTTCCGCCTATGTCGGTTTTTTGAATAATATTGATTTTCCATTGCAGGTAGTAATTCAGTCGCGTGAGTTAAATATTGACGCTTATTTGGATAGCATCCGCAAAATAGAAAAAGAACAGACTAATGAACTTTTAAAGATTCAGACTGCTGATTATATCCAGTATGTCGGCGAATTGATTTCGATGAGTAAGATTATGAAAAAAAGCTTTTATGTAGTGGTGCCATACAATCCGCTTTCTGATAAGCAAAAAGGCTTCATGGCTAGATTGTCAGAGGTACTTAAGCCGGCGATATTGATCAGAATGAAGGAGGAAAAATTCCAAAGAAGAAAGGCTGACTTGATGAAGCGAGTGGACAACGTTCTGAATGGGCTTAGTTCTATTGGTCTCGGCATGGCTGTTTTGGACACGCAAAGTTTGATAGAATTATATTATAATACTTATAATCCGACAACGGCAAAGAGCCAAGAGATGGTGGACGTGGGGAAGTTGCGTATTGACTGAGAAATTAAGTTTTTATTATAAAAAAGTTTATAGATAATAGCCGTAGTTTAATTTTGAATGACGAATTTTGAATTTTGAGTGAATGATATTTTTTAAAATTATTTCATTAAAAATTGATTCAAAATTCAAAATTCAAAATTCAAAATTAGTAATGGATTTACAAAAACAACAACAAAATAATATCAGAAATAAAGTTGCGCCGGCTAATGATGAAAAAGTCATCATCGAGACACGTGAATTTATCGAGGAAGAAAAGGCGTATCGGCAGGGAACGATCTCGGTAATCGATTTGATTTCTCCGGCTTCTTTGAAGATTGATTCCAAATCTGTGCGCTTGGGTGATAAATACGCCAGCACTATTTTTGTGGTGTCATATCCGCGTTATATCAGCGTGGGTTGGTTTGCGCCGATTATCAATCTAAACACGGCTTTTGATGTGGCGATGTTCTTTTATCCGATTCGCTCTGATGTCATCTTGAAACAGTTAAAGAAGAAAGTGGGCGTTTTGGAAGCACAGATTATTTCCGATGCGGAGAAGGGTGCCGCGCGTGATCCTTTGCGCGAGACAGCTTTGCGTGATATTGAGGATTTACGCGATGCCTTGACGCAGGGAATTGAGAAATTCTTTCAATTTGCTTTGTATGTGACCGTTTATAATGAATCAGAAATCGAGTTGGAGAAAATGATTTCCGACATCGAGAATATTTTCGGTTCGCGTTTAGTGTATTCAAAGAGGGTTTTTTATCAATCAGAACAAGGTTTTAATTCGACTTTGCCGCTTTGCAATGACGAATTGTATATTAATTTCAATATGAACTCATCGCCGGTAGCGACTTCTTTTCCGTTTGTATCAAGCGAATTGACCTCGAATAGCGGTATTTTGTATGGCATCAATCGTCATAATAACAGTTTGATTTTGTTTGACCGTTTCGGCTTGGAAAATCCGAATTCAATTGTGTTCGCGGCCTCCGGTGCCGGCAAGAGTTATGCGATTAAGCTAGAAATTTTACGTTCGTTGATGGTTGGTACAGATGTGATCGTGATTGATCCGGAATATGAATACAAGCATTTGGCGGACGCCGTGGGCGGCACTTATATCGGCGTGTCCTTATCATCAGAGAGCAAGATCAATCCTTTTGATCTACCGCGTTCAATTGGTGGCGATTCAAGGCCATCGGACATTATTCGTAGCGCTGTGATTACTGTGAAGGGTCTTTTGCGCTTGATGTTGGGAACATTGACTCATGAAGAAGATTCGATTCTAGATCAGGCTTTATTGGAGGTTTATGCCAAGAAAGATATCACGCCTGATTGTGATTTGTCCAAGATTGACCCGCCCGTGATGCAAGACTTGCAAGACGTGCTTGAGGGTATGGAGGGTGGCGAAAATATGGCTTTGCGCTTGATGAAATTCACGCAGGGAACTTTTTCTGGATTATTTAATAGCCAAACCACGGTAGAAATGAACAATCAGTTGGTTTGTTTTTCGGTGCGTGATTTGGAAGATGAGTTGCGACCAATTGCTATTTATATGATCGTCAACTACATTTGGAATGTGGTTCGCAGTCAATTGAAAAAGCGCATTTTGGTTATCGATGAGGCTTGGTGGCTGATGCAGAATGAAGACAGTGCTAAGTTTATTCATGCCCTTGTGAAGCGTTGTCGTAAATATTATTTGGGCGTGACGACGATTACACAGGATGTGAATGACTTTTTGGGCTCAGCTTATGGACAGGCAATCATCACGAACTCCGCCTTGCGTTTGCTCTTGAAGCAATCATCGGCGGCGATTGATTTATTACAAAAGACATTCATGCTGACTGAAGGGGAGAAATATTTGCTTTTGGAATCGGGGGTGGGAGAGGGCATTTTCTTTGCTGGTCAGAAGCACGCGGCCATTAAGATTGTTGCGTCCTATACCGAAGATCAATTAATCACCACTGATCCGCGCCAATTATTGGAAATCGAAGAGGCGAAGAAGGAATTTGCTGCTAGCCTGGATCCTAATGAAATTGATGTCGATGGTGATGGCGTTCCGGATATTGAAATTTAACTTCATTTTTGCTGCAGTGTAAATCTTTGCAGACATTATGAAAAATAAATATATGGACGAAGATTTTAAGAAAAAAATCAAAATAATAATTTTAATATTTGGAGGCTTGTTCTTGGCTTTTGTGGTATTTCTTTTGTTGAATTTATCCAAGAAGACACCGATTAATAATTTGCCGCAAGAAAACGGCAATGTGCCGGTTGCTAAGCCGATTCAACAAATATCCACAAGTAGCCCGAAAGTAGTTAAGGATATTGTAAAAAAACCGGTTGTGCCGAAAAAAATCAACAAAAGCGATGTGGAAAAAATGGCTGCGTCATTTACTGAGAGATTTGGAACATATTCTAATCAAGCAGGTTTTAGCAATATGGTTGATTTGAAGATTTTTATGAGCAAGAGTATGCAGACATGGGCAGATAATTATGTTGTTCAGCAAACTAAAGCAAATAATGATATCTATTATAGTATTACCACGAAGGCGGTTGTTGTTGAAACGAAGAGTTTTAATGATGAGTCTGGACAGGCAGTCGTTTTAGTGAAAACCAGACGGCGGGAGGCAACTATGAACACGAGTAATGTTTCCAAAATTTTTAATCAGGATATAACAGTCAATGTCGTCAAGGAGGATGGTGCCTGGAAAATCAATAGCGCATATTGGGAGAAGGAGTAATTATTAATTTTGTATATTTATGTTTAAAAAAGAAAAAATTTCTATTCCACTTTTCGTAAGCGCTTCAATTTTGGTGTTAATTTTCTTACTTGTTCTTTATTATTTTGTCGGTTTATCATTGGCAGAAAAAATATTTGATGATAGGTTTGCAAAAGATGTTCGCGTCGAAAAAGTTTATCTTAATGATAATTATCAAGAAGGTGACCCTTTTATCACCAAGAATCCCGATTTGGGCGATATATTGGCGGGACCGATAATCGCTAAAAATGATCCATTTTTAGGTGCGGAACAAGCGCCCGTGACTCTTGTTGTTTATTCGGATTTTAAGTGTGAGGCTTGTCATAAGCAGGAAGTGACTTTGAAGCAGATATTAGAAAAATATAAAGACAAGGTGCGTTTGATTTGGAAGGATTATCCAGATAAAAAAATAACCTCGGATTCTTTTCAGGCTAGCTTGGCTGGGCGTTGTGCGCACGAGCAGGGTAAATTTTGGGAGTATCACGACCTTCTTTTTGCCAACAGTGATCAATTTAACAAGGATAAGTTTATTGAATTTGCCAAGCAATTAAATCTTGATGAAGGTAAATTTGACAATTGTCTTAAGGTGTTAAAATATCAGAAAGAAATCAGTGATAATATCAAGGAGGCAAATGCGCTTGATATTACCGGCGTGCCATTTACTTATATTAACAACCAAGAGGTGTTGGGTGAGATAAGCATCGATGATTTATCAAGAATGGTTGAAGTGGAGCTCGCACGCTAATTTGTCTTAATTTTCTGATATAAAGATTTTGAAATTTGTGAGCATTCCTATGAAAAACAAACTATTATATACAACCATACTCGGAGTGTTCGCGTTCATCATATCTCCTTTGTATGCCCAAACCTCCCCAGACGCCATCGCCATCCGCGTCATGCAGAACCCCAACCACTATTCCGCTCTCCGCTGGTATCAAGAAAAACATTTCACCGGCTCTCCGCAATCAATCGTCGTCGATGGCTACAACGGCATCCGCGACGGCCGCACGGTCTATGTTAATGCTGCCAATGTCGTCAACGGCAAGCTCTACACCAATATCTATCTCATTTCATACAATCAAACCGCTGAAAACGCCACAGTGGACATTTTTGGTAAGATGGTGATGCATTGGAAATTCAATGCCAATATCTCCGATCCAGAGGAAAAAGCGCGGGTTGTTAGGGATGTTATCCGGATGGAGCGATTGAATGACATTGATTATTTCTTAAGCCAATACAAAGCCACCAAAGGGCATTATCCAGAATTGAACGCTGGATCGTATATAAAAAACGTTTCTATTTCCACCTGGCCTAGTTGGCAAGATGTTTTAGCTAGGGAGTTAAAAGCTAAATTGCCGATTGATCCAATTGATAAGATTGGTGCTTGCCCGGCTAATTTCAACCCCAAGACTTGCTGGGATGAGAAGCAAAGAAAGTTTGCTGACATCAATCCCGGTGATCCGCAAATCAATCTACCGACTGGCAGTAATATTTTTCTTTATCAGACCGATGGCGAGGGCGCGGCCTATAATCTGTGCGCCGTTATGGAATCTGACTATGCTCAGGTTGCCGACGATAGTGCGTGTAATGCAAGCAAGGTTTATCAATTGATTAAAATAAAAGATGGACATACTCCTCAGTTTAATGGCCTTTCTTTGCCAGTAATCAACAGCGGTCTGGATTTTACTGGTTATGTTAGGGCAATCGACCCGGATGGTGATGACTTGGTCTGGAGTTTTGATTTTTCGCCCGCGAGCCAATGGTCTTCTTGGGGTGGCGGTGTCGCGCCAATTGTGACTAATACGTTTAATGTTAACGAGAAAAAAATAACTTCACCAAAAGCCGGTAGAAAGGGTTTCTATTCCTTTACGGCCAGGATTAGCGACGGTACAGCGACGACTACGCAAACATTTACTATCAACGTCGTTAACAGTGGACCGACTGTCTTGTCATCGGACAAGGAGTATGTTGCCAGCACTACCAATCCCTTTTTTACATCTTTCAAAGTATACGATCTAGAAGTTAATTATCCGTTGAGCAGAACTATTACCTATGGAGTTGATTTTTTGGCATCAAGCTTGCAAAATAATTTTGAAATGATTGCCCCTGATAATGAAGAGTATCTGTTCTCTTTTTCGGGGGTGTTGATTCCCGATAACTCTCGGAATGTTGCCGGTCTTTATCCCTTTGTTTTTGAGGCAAGAGATTCTTATGACGAGGCTACTAGTAAGACTTTTAATGTTAAAGTGATTAACAATCCGCCAGTAATTACCACACCACTAAACTGCAATCAGATTGTCAGATGGGGTAGTCAGTATCCGCAATGCCAAATCAAAGCCACTGATCCAGATGGTAATTTGGTTAATAAATTTGAATTAACACAGTCAGTTGCTTCAATTGGTATCAATAATGCTGGCTTGATACAGGGAGTACCAAGCTATGAAAGCATTGGAATTCACCAGTTAGATATCAGGGCCACAGATGAATATGGTGCCACAAGTTCGGTGGCTAGCTATGATTTGCATGTTAACAGTTATTGCGGTGATAATAAAAAACAAAACCCGAACACTGAGAGTAGGGGTGGCATAAATAATGACGGACAAGAACAATGTGATGGAAGTGATAATATCGCCCTTATTCCAGGCGAAAGTAGTCAAAATAAGCAATATGAGTGTAGTGGCTCGTGCGCTACCGGCGTAATCGCTTGCAATGGATGCATTGCAGTGGGCGGCTGGTGCGGAGATGGTAGCGTGCAGAGCAATCACGGCGAAGAATGCGAAGATGGTCAAAATACTGCCGCAAATCCGGAAGAAAGCAGTGAGACTAGGCAATATGACTGTACTGATACCTGCCAATCAACTGGCGGTTATTGCGGTAATGCCATCTTGGAAAGCACAGAACAATGCGACAACGGCAATAACGACGACGCAGGCTCTTGTGCGCATGATTGCACTTGGACGGTGAAGGGGTTGCTTATCTCCAATTTCTCTTCAGCGGTCATGGGAGGACAAGGAAGCTCTGGTGATGGAGTTTTTTATGACAACAACAATAGTAGCACGGTAACTGTTAATCAGCCAGATGTCAGCCCTTATAATTATTTAAAACTATCAGGAATTCAAAAAACTCCTTATGCTTGGCTATCGGCGATGTATGAAAATACTTTGGTCAAGATGAGGACTTATACCGGACCAAGAAGGAATTGTGTTAATAACGGCGCTATCACTAACTGTTCTTGGGATTTGAGCAATATCGAGAACCAGGGTCAAAGCCTGGGAACATTTTCAACCGGAGGACAGCGACCAGGAAGAACGGCAGTCAATGTCGAAACAGGCGATGTTTGGGTTCACAACAGATACGAACAAAGCGTTTCAAAAATTGATATCAATGGTAATATTAAAAAAACATGCAACATTGATCCCGCTTTTAATTTAACTGCATATTACGTGATGACTGATTGCGATGGGAATCCAGACACCCCAAATGTGGATGCGTATAATGGCGGAACGGCACACCCTAGTTGTTGGTATGCCGGCGGAGGTGTATCAATTGCAGAAAATGGCGATGTTTGGGCGGGAAATTATTACACAGGGGTAATTTCTAGAATACCGGGTGGTGATAGCGACGGTTGTACGCCGATTAAAAAAATAAATACGGGCGGAAATGTCTACGGATTGGCTATTGATAGTGTCGGTAACTTATGGGCGAACACACGCAATATGAAGGTGACGAAGATAGACACGACGACGATGACGGTCAGTACTTATCCTTTGAGTTATGATATTTATGGAATAACCGTTGATGCTGGTGATAATGTGTGGGGCGGTTCCTATGACGGCGTTCCTAATAACGGTGTCGGTGGAATGCAAAAATTGCCGAAAAATAGCCCAGCCAACACGGCTTTGACCGTCTATAATTTCGGCAATGACGTAACCGGCGTTTCAATCGATTCCTTTAATGGTGTATGGGGGTCTGGTTATGATGATTTGAATATCGTTGAGATAGATAAAAATACCGGCTTGGCAAAGAAAAAACTTAATTGCGGTGTTTATATACATGGAGTGAGTGGCAATTCTGAGGGCGATGTTTTTGGGGTGGGAGTGAATGATGCCAAAGTTTATTTTTTTGATGCGACCGTTGGCAATTCCGAGGGGACATATTGCGTGTTTGGCGATTGCCACACGGCTGCGATTTATACATATAGCGATATGGCCGGCTTGAATCGAGCGATGGTTCTAAGATCGGGGAATTGGCTGAGTCAGGTTTTCGATAGCGGTTATAGCGATCAGCACTGGGGCAAGTTGACATGGGATCAGATAATTCCATCGACACAGCAGAAGGTTGAGATTTATGTCGGCATCGGCAATGATGCGAATAATTTGACTTTTAAAACAGTTGCAGATTGGAACGCGCAAGCAGATCCAGCCGCTACTAGACAGGGGCGATATGTGCAAGTCAAGATTCTTATGCGCTCAAATCAGTTGGGGGTTAGCCCGGTTGTTTCAAATATAAGATTTAATGCGAATTAAGATATGAATATTTCAAAAAAACAAAAAATATCAATAATTATAATCTTGTCGTTATTATTTTTAGCCGGCCTGTTTTATTTTTTTAATAGCAAAATCAAATTAGGATTTTATTTTGGGGCAGTCGAGTCGCTGCTCTTTGACAGTGCGCGAGAAAAGGAGATAAAAGAAAAAAGCGACCAGGAAAATAAGGCATATATTTCCCAGAGAGCGGTAGCAATGCAGAAAAATTTAGAAAGCTGCAAGCTTCTAAGAGAAAAAGACAAGGATAGTTGTTATTTGGATATAGCCAATTCCAATAATAATAAAAGGATATGTGAATTGATCGGCAAAAAAGCCATTCAGGACTCTTGTTTTGAAAATTTTTCTTTTAAAGAGGCTATTGATGGCAAAGATGTAAAGGCGTGCTATAATTTGGCCAGCAGCTCCAAGGAAGATTGTCTAATTGATTATTTCAGAAATTTTACAGACGCAAAAGAATGCGTTGCTGTCGAGGGTGTTGATCGACAGGAGTGTTTAGACATGGTAAACAATTCACAAGCGCACAGACTAGGAGATGTCGAGTTATGCGGCTTAGTGGCTGATAATGCGATAAGAGAAAATTGCAAACAGGCTATTGTAGACAAGCCATTGGATTCGGATAAAGATGGTTTAAGTGATAATGATGAGAAATCCTTTGGAACAAATCCTTTAAATACTGATACTGACGGAGATAATGTGTCAGACTATGACGAGATTTTTAAATTGAAAACAAATCCCCTGAAATTAGAAATTGAAGAAAAAAACATTGATGGCATTTAAAATTATGCCGATAGTGTTTAAAAGCGTTTCCATGAATAACAAAATATTTCAAATAATAATAGTCAGCATTTTTGCCTTGTTTGCATTTGCTGTCTCCGCCCAAACCTCCCCAGACGCCATCGCTATCCGCGTCATGCAGAACCCCAACCATTATTCCGCTCTCCGCTGGTATCAAGAAAAACATTTCACCGGCTCTCCACAATCAATCGTCGTCGATGGCTACAACGGCATCCGTGATGGCCGTACCGTCTATGTCAACGCTGCCAATGTCGTCAACGGCAAGCTTTACACCAATATCTATCTCATCTCATATAACCAAACCGCCGAGAACGCCACAGTGGACATTTTTGGCAAGATGGTGATGCATTGGAAATTCAATGCCAATATCTCCGATCCAGAGGAAAAAGCCAAGGTAGTCAGAGATACGATCAGACTAGAAAGTCTAGGCGATATCAAATATCTCCTAAGTCAATATAAGATAGCCAATGGACACTATCCAGAAATGAACGCCGGTTCATATATCAAGAATGTCTCCATTTCCACCTGGCCAAGCTGGCAAGAAGTCTTGTCCAAAGAACTTAAAGCAAAACTTCCGGAGGATGCCACAAACAAATTAGGCTCC
>Ga0074199_1001960_pt1 | contig 14641 bp, 9 predicted proteins | sample EPASupsiteSAE347_FD_64528 | JGI IMG/M metagenome (GOLD analysis project Ga0074199, IMG submission 64528) | Bioremediated contaminated groundwater from EPA Superfund site, New Mexico - Sample SAE3-47 | ecosystem: Environmental > Aquatic > Deep subsurface > Groundwater > Contaminated ...
GGCGAGTTGCGAGCGTGGCGGGGACGCAACCCCGCCCCACCGTTCAAGGTGTCCCGCCCTATGTGAGTAGCCAAATTCCTCTGCGTTTTCTCTGCGCCCTCGGCGTCTCCGCGGTGAAAAGCTCACATTGTGCCCGTTTTAAGTATAACTCGATCCATGTCCGATGAGCTTGGAAGAAATCCTATCTTCCAGGACAAGTGTCCAATACACAAGGACCGGCATGAGGTATCCCTGGATATTGACGGAGCCTGGTTACTGGCATATTATATGCTACATTGAAAATTGAAGCTTCTCACCACAGAGGGCACGGAAAGCCTCCAAACAAGGAGGAGAACGGTGTGGCCTCTGTGATCAAGAACTTTGTGGATCAATTTTCAGTGAGCATCAGGCTTTGATTATCTCCCAGGAACCTCATGAGAGCAGGTTTGACGGTATGGAGCATCTATTCGACGAAGAAGAAGACCGGCCCTCCCTGACAGACAAAGAAAGCTTCATGCAGCTCATCGAAGGAATAGCTGCAAGGCGCTCCGGTGCCGAGAAGAGGGAGTATCCCAGGTTTCCGTCCGCGGAATTTTTGAGCGGCACCATGGACGATTCCACCTTTTCCGGATTATTGATTGCCGATAACGGCAACGGCTCGAATAACGGAGGCGGCAGTGCAAAAACAAGAGGATTCAACCTCCTGAATTTTTCCGAGCTGGGGTTACAGGTACAATTTAGTGCCAGTAACGTTATGAGCCTTTTTAATAGAGCGTTCTATGTTGAAATGGGAGAGCATATAGTTAAGGTATCCATGAGGTGGTTAAGTCAATCGGAAAACTACATTATAGCAGGATTGACATTTGATGACGACATAGATCGTAATTATAACGTAGCTAGAATCATAGCGAACAAGTGCCATGGCATGGTAAATACCATGATGAAGAAAGACTCGCTTCCCAAGTTGACGGAAAATGCCGGTATGGCCGTACTAGCATACGCCGGCATTCTGTATAGTGCAAGGATCGAGCTGATAACCGAAATATGCAGACTATTGGAACTGGCTAAAATAGTTAAGGTGATGACTCCTTCGAATTACAAGTCAAAGCGACACTTCGAAAGTATCATGGCTAAATACAGCAGAAATATACAAATAGATACAATAAGGGCACTATCGTCTCATAAAACTACAAGTGGCTTGATAGCAGCTTTCATGAAGCCCTTCCATGACCATGGATGCGTATGGAATGGTGAAAAGGGAAATATCGTGTTCATGGAAAAAGATTTCCTGAATTGCATTATGAATTCAGCCTTAGTTGTGAAGCTGCGATCAGGGTCTAAAGATAATGTTGCGGACTGCATAAGACAACCTTATAATCATTTTCTAACTCTAAAGGAAATATGGCCCGACACGTTCAACAACAGTATATTTATCGATCAATTCTATTACTATAGTCACCTATTAATAGATATCGGATTATTGCACGATAAGCTAGTTGATTCTATGTGTATACTCAAAAAACGCTCCGAGGCTTCCATTGCTACGTCCCCACCCCAAGTGAGCGGGCATTGACCGGTTTGTAAACGGAGGAGCGGCGAGCCTCTTTTGGCGTGACATCCGAGAATCGTTTGTGCTAGAGTAGAGATCGTAGATTGGGACGGAAGGATCAAATGCTCGAATGGAAGGTATGATTATGGCTTCTCCCGATAACAGAACCAGCAACGCTTGCTGCGCCGGCAACGCCGCAGCGGCCTGGGCGGCCATGCAGCCCGTGGTTCTGATGGGAGACAGGATGGTCTGATTCTCTTAAAATAAAAAATTCAGGGCTGCGGGCAAACGGACGCAGCCCTTTCCATTTGAAGGGCTGCGAAAGACTCGCGGCCCTTTTCTTTTTTAGCCGCGGAAGCAACGGAAGACCGCGGCTGGATGAAAGGAACGGCAAGAAGATTATGCGAACCGACATCGTACACATCGGCGCTGGCAAGCTTACCTACGAAATCCGAAAGATTATCCGTGTAGCTGAAAAGCTGCAGCAGTTGGGGGTCAAGGTCAATTTCGAAAACATCGGTGATCCGGTAGCCAAGGGCGAAAAGATCCCACAATGGATGAAAGAAATTGTAGCAGATCTGGCCATGCAGGACTGTTCCTATGGTTATTGCCCTACTCAGGGCATCATGGAAACGCGCGAATTCCTGGCGAAACAAAACAACCGCAACGGTGGCGTCCATATCACCCCGAACGATATCATCTTTTTCAACGGTCTAGGAGAAGCGATAACCAAAGTCTACGGATTTCTCCGGAGCACCGCTCGCGTGATTACCCCTTCCCCCACCTACACGACTCACTCGGCATCCGAAGCCGCCCATGCAGGCCTGCCTCCGGTTACCTATCCCCTTGATCCACACAATCACTGGTTCCCGGACATCCGCGAGCTACGCAGAAGAGTGCGCTACAACCCCTCCGTGGCGGGCATTCTCCTCATCAATCCAGACAACCCTACCGGTGCTGTTTACCCGGAAAGCCTCCTGCGTGAGATCGTGGCGATTGCTGAAGAGCTCGACCTGTTTATCATCGCTGACGAAATATATCAGAATCTTATCTATAACGACCAAAAGACCAAGCCGCTTGCCGACGTCATCGGCCATGTGCCGGGGCTGGCGATGAAAGGCATTTCCAAGGAGCTCCCCTGGCCGGGCTCGCGCTGCGGCTGGATCGAGATCTACAATGCCGACAGGGACCCTCACTTTGCCAGGTACATTCAAAGTATTCTCAATGCCAAAATGGTGGAGGTCTGTTCCACCACTTTGCCTCAGAAAGCCATTCCCCAAATTTTTCAGCATCCACAATATCGAGCCTACCTCGAAGAGAGACGCCGGCGCTACGAAAAACTCTCGAACCTTGCCTATGAACGGCTCAAAGACGTTCCGGGAATACTGGTCAATCGCACCAACGGAGCCTTTTACATGAGTGTGGCCTTCGAGGAAGGGCTTTTGAATCACCAACAAACCCTTCCCATCGACAACCGCGAGGCAAGAAGCCTGGTGGAAGAGCTTACTTTCGACTCCGACATGCAGGCGGACAAGCGTTTTGTATATTATCTCCTGGCCGCTACCGGAACCTGCGTGGTGCCGCTCTCCTCGTTCAATACCGAATTACAGGGCTTCCGGATGACATTGCTGGAACAAAATGAAGCCGAATTCAGCAACATCATCGATAAGTTAGTGAAAAGTCTCCAGATCTACCTGAAATCGAGGTAGAGCGGATAGCTTTGACAGGTTAACGGGATAATTCAGGATTTTCAGGTACGCGCTCTTCCGGTGCGTTCACCGCCGAGACGCAGAGATGCAGAGAAAAGCTCTTTGAAATCTCAAAACATCTCTGCGTCTCTGCGGTGAACACACAAGCTTCGCGTGAGGCATGTCCCGTCTTATGCGAGTAGCCCTATTGCTCCCGAATCAGCTTGAGCAGCTCCTCCGCTGTAACCCTGCCGCTAATGTCGGTACCGTCGAGAAGGCTGCCGGCAAGGTCTCTCTTTTCCTGATGGAGCTTCACGATCTTCTCTTCGATGGTGTTTTTGGCCACGAGGCGGTAGACCGTAACCGGGCGCTGCTGGCCGATGCGGTGGGCGCGGTCCGAAGCCTGGTCTTCGACGGCGGGGTTCCACCAGGGGTCCATGTGGATCACATAATCGGCGGCGGTGAGGTTGAGGCCCAGGCCTCCGGCCTTCAGGCTGATGAGGAAAAGGTCTCCGTCTCCAGCCTGGAAAGAGTCCACTTCTTTCTTTCGCTCTTTTTGCGGAGTGCTTCCGTCAAGGTAGCGGTACTTGATCTTCTTCTCGTCGAGGTACTCCCGGATCAGATTCAAGTGCCCCACAAACTGGCTGAAGACCAGGGCTTTGTGCTGGTTCTCCAGAAGCTCGGAAATGACTTCGCCGAAGAGCTCCAGCTTGGAGCTCGACAGATCGACCTCGGGCCTCACCAGGCGCGGATTGCAGGCGGCCTGGCGCAGCTTCATGATCTCGGCAAGAATTTTCAACTGTTTTTGCACCATGGGTGAATCGTCGTGCTCGAGGTTTTCCAGGGCCTGCAGTCTCAGAGCCTCGTAAAAGGCCATTTCCCCGGGGCTCATTTCCACCTGGAGGATGACTTCCGTGCGCGGCGGCAGCTCTTCCAGCACCTGAGACTTGAGACGGCGCAGGATAAAGGGCTGGATCAGTTTCTTGAGACGCTTCCTGGCGTCCCGGTTGGTGTAGCGCTCGATGGGAATGGCAAACCGCTCGTTGAAGCGCTTGTGAGAGCCCAGCAGCCCGGGATTGATGAAATTGAACAGGGTCCAGAACTCGCTCAGGTGGTTTTCGATGGGCGTTCCCGTCGTGATGAGCTTGAAGTCGCCCTGGAGATTCATGGCCGCCTGGGAGCGTTTGGCCGTGACGTTCTTGATGGCCTGGGCTTCATCGAGAACGATGGTGTGCCATTGGACGGAGGCCAGCAACTCCGCCTCCTGAAGCAGAAGTCCGTAGCTGCAGATGAGGACGTCCAGCTCTTTCTGGCCCTTCACCACGGTCTCTCGGTCTCCGCTTCCAAAGAGGGTGATGTTCAGCGTTGGAGCGAAACGGGCGGCTTCCGTGACCCAGTTCATGCATACGGACGTCGGAGCCACCACCAGCGTGGGGCCTTGGGGCGCTCGAGCCAGAATGGCAGCCAAAGCCTGTACGGTCTTTCCCAGTCCCATGTCGTCGGCAAGGCAGGCGCCCATTCCCATGTAGGCCAGCCGCATCAGCCACTGATAGCCTTCCGTCTGATAGTCCCGAAGCTGAGCCATGAGGGTGGACGGAAGGGGCGCATTGAGCTCCTGTCCGACATGAATCCGATTCAGCCGTGCCTTCCAGGCTTCGTCTACTTCCAGATTCGACACACTCTCCGTGAAATCCTCGAGGGCAAGGGCCGCCAGAGGATGCAACCGCACCTCTTTTCCTCGCTTTTCCGCAAAGGCATTGAGCTCCTCGAGTCTCTTGCGCAGCTCCTTCGTAAGAGCCAGAAACTGGCCTTCGCCCAAGGGGATGAACCGCGTATCACTGCCTTGCAGAAGCTCGAGCAGACGCTTCATGTCGAGGACCATATCGTCATTCACCTGCAACTGGCCGCCCACCTCGAACCAGTCCGTTTTGCCCCGAATGGTCATCTTCAGCTTGTCGAAGGAAATCTCGCGGGTGACTTTGAGCTTCTCGCCTTCGGGCCACTCGACGAAGACGGAGCCTTTTTCCTGGAGAGTTTTTAGATCCAGGAGAAGTTGCAGGCATTCCTGAGGGTCATCGATATACCACTGGCGGTCGGATTCCTCGAGGGCGGTCAGGGTGGGGCAAGTGGCTTCGACGGCGTCGGCCTTTGCCTTTTCGGTCTTGAGATTTCTCTTGGCCTGCATCCGAGTGCCTTCGATGTCGGCAATGAGGTTTTCCGCACCCTTTCCCGGCTTGAGGTACGGTCCGCCTTCGGCAAAGGGCTTGACGAACATTTCGATCCTGAAGCCCGGCCCCGCCGGCATGAGATGCACGTGGGGGGTAGGGTCCGCCTTCGTCGCCACCAGATCTTCGGATGTGGCCCCGATACCGATGGCCGATTGAACGGTCACCAGATTCGAAATCGTGGTGATGGCCTTCAGAACGTCTTCCCTGGCCGTCGAGGGCACCTTCAGCCCTTTTTCTCCCAGAATCTTTGCGATGCGGCGGTGCTCATCGGAAAGCTGCATCACCCTGAACCTGGTGGGTGTCTCCTGTACCACAGCCACTGGCTCTTCCGTGACGGGCGTCGAGTATTTGATGGTGAGCTCGGAGCCGGCCTGAGTCACCATGATTTCAGGCTGGCCCTTTACGATCTCCACGGGCGTCGACGGGGATTTTTCGAGAAAGAGCAGCGGATGGCCTATGAGAGCCGGCAGCGCTTTCAACAGGTTGATGTGGTACCCTGCATTGCGGTAGTAGAAAACGAGGTCCCGCTCGACCGCCGCACATATCTGTTGGTCCTGTTTACCCAGGTAATTCAGATCGGTTCCGCCAAAGAGCCGGTTGAGAGCTATGGTACGCCCCTTGCTCCAGCCTCCCTTTGCGGTGAGCTTCTGCTCGACGGGCCGCAGATCCAGACGCCCACTCTGAAAATCCACCAGCCAGATCATCCGGAATTCAGAGGCCTTCTGACCGGCCGGATGCTCGCCGGTGGTTGTTTGGATGAGAGCACGCAGGCTTTTTTCCCAGGGCGCCTCCATCCGGAAGAGCGAGTGAAGGGACCGGATTCCGGTTTCATTTTGTACTTTCAGCGCATAGTCCCGATAGACAGGATCTTTTTCCCCGGTACGGTCCAGAAGCTCGGCGTATTCCATGGCCAGCCAGACAAGGCTGTTTTCACGGGCTTTCTCGAAGAGCTCCTTGAGGGCTTCGACTCGCTTCGGAGACAGCCGGTTGTCGAGCCAATAGGCTGCAAAGGCTGCAAAAAACGCCGTCAGAGCATCCCGGCCACTGATCTGCTTGGAAAGGATTTCCCGCGCTTTCTCAGGATCGAGATCCTGAACATGGACAATGGACTTCAGGGCCGTATAACAAGACGCGAGAAAAGGATACTCGTACGTCCTGTTCATGGCCATGGTGACATACTGATCGATTTGCTTCAGAAGCGAAATATCCTGGCGCCCCAGGAGGGCCAGGATATAGTACAGTCCCCCCATTCCACTGTAAAAGATGTTTCGTTTCCCCGTTCGCCGCCGCATTTCCTTTAGATCGCTGTCAAAAGACACTATGGCTTCATTGTTCCTGCCTTCCAGAAAGTCGATCCATCCCTTGACTCCGCCGCTATAGGTGGGATCGGACACTTCGGACATGACCTTTCGCGCTTCATCGAGACGCCCTCCGATGATGAGCCTGGCGGTCAGATGGTAGTAGAAGAGAGGTTTTTCTTCCGGCAGGAGAGTGCTTCTAAATTCCGGATTCATGGCATAGGCCAGAGCCTCGCCGTCCGATTCCAAATACATCATGGCATGATAGAATATTTTGGGCAGCGCCATGACTTGCAGCTCATGAGACATTGTGCGGAACCAGCCGGTATCGAACGGGTTGTTGCATACCTGGACTATGGGATCGTGCTCACTCAGGAATGAAGAGCACCGAGAGGCCATGAAGTTCATACGCTCGGTGAAAAGCTGTGTATTGCGGCTGTAGATGGCGATACGTGCATCCCGAAAAAGACGCGCACAGTGCTTTGGAACGTCATAGAAATAATAACTTTCCAGGGGCAGTTCCGCTTGCACCGCCTTGACCATGGCTCCAAAAGGGCCAAGAGGCGTCTGAACAACGGGTCCCTGGCCGGCTGTTCCCCGCCACATGAGCTTCCAATCGGAAATAACGTTCTTTACTTGCTTGCGGATCGACGGATTAGGATCTACGGACAACAACTGGAGGATTTTTCTCGACCACGTGGATTCTTTCTTTGAAATGGCCTTCAGAACCGCAATGCGGATTTCCAGCTCCGAATCCCTGGCTGCCTTTTCCATGAGGATCTGAACGTCTCTGTTGTCCGGCGAGATGGCTGACGCGGTCAGGATGATGTTGGCATAATACTGCCACGGTTCAGGGTTCTTGACGCTCAACAACAGAGCGATCATCCTCGACCCCAGGTCCAGGCAAACTTCATGCGCCGCCTCCCGAACGCGGGAAGCAAGCGGGTGCTCCTCCACGTATCCCAGATTGCGCACCAGCAGCTCCAACATCTCCTTTTCATCGGAAAGCTTCCCCCCCTGCTTAAAGATGAGCTGCTGAACTTCCTTGAATCTCCAAAGGACGATCAAACGCTCGCGCACCCGTTGCGAAGGGGATAAGGCTTCCTTTAGGCGTGAGATGAGCCATCCTGACATATTTTCCATGGCTGCCGCCGCCCTGAGCTCGGTCAGGATGCAAGAGGTACACAGCAGTCCTTTTTCCGTTTTCAGGGCCGTACCCGAAATCTCCTTTTCGCAAACTCTACAGCGAGAGCTGAAAAACCGCTTGCTCCGCCACGCGGACAACGAATCCATATCGTCCCAGTCGATACCTTTCGTGAGGCTACGCCCCTCTTCGACTGCCTTTCGCGTGGCCACTTCCACAAAGGCTTCATTGCAATCATAGGCTCCCGTCAGAAATCCCAATTCCTGCAATTTCTGGAGGTGAGGCATCAAGGCTTTGGCCGTAGTGACTTTCTCCCTGTCAAAAGTCAGGCCCATCCTTTGAAGACACTTCAATATGACCGCCGGCGTCGTCGACTCATAGATCACGGAGCTCAGTTGCACCAAAGCCCTCTGGAAGGGCGACAAAGTTTCGTAGACATCGATGAGCTTCTCTCTTGTATGGTCTTTTTCCCGCACTATTCTTCCTCACTGTGTTGTTTGTCATTCTATTGTTAGAATAAAACAGATAAGTTTAGCACGCATCGCGACATATTCCAAACAGGGAAGAAGCTCTCGAAAAAATCCCAAGCATCGCTTGTCGAGAAGCCCTTGGGGTTGCAGCGCATGGTGAATCCCGGTAAGATCATCGCCGGTCACTTTCAGGGGCTTCAGGGCTTGAATCCTTACAAGGGCGGAGAAAACGCATGGGTAAGAAAAGGGTAGGAATTCTGACTGGTGGTGGAGATTGTCCGGGGCTGAACGCCGTAATCCGGGGTGTCGCCAAGAGTGCAATCAATCAATATGGGATGGACGTTATCGGATTCTACGACGGATTCCTCGGGCTGATCGAAAAGCGGTATGATTTTCTCACTTTCAACATGGTCTCCGGAATTCTCACTCAAGGCGGAACGATTCTGGGGTCCAGCAACAAGGCAAATCCCTTTTCCCATTGCTTGATGGAAGGGCAGGAACAGATAACGGCGGACGTCTCCGATCAATGCATCGAGCTTTACAACGATCTGGGGCTGGATGCTCTCATCTGCGTCGGGGGGGACGGTACCATGACCATAGCCGGCCAGCTCGCCCAAAAAGGGGCTAAAATCGTTGGCCTTCCCAAAACCATCGATAAAGACCTCGAAGAAACCGACATCACTTTCGGCTTCGATACCGCCCGGTCCATCGCCACGGAAGCCATCGACCGCGTGCATACGACGGCCGCATCCCATCATCGGGTAATGCTCGTGGAAGTCATGGGCAGAAACGCCGGATGGCTGGCGCTGGAATCGGGCATTGCCGGCGGCGGCGACGTCATTTTGCTTCCCGAAATCCCCTACGACATAAAGGAAGTCGCCAGTGTGGTGCGAAGGCGAAGCCGCTTCGGAAGCCGCTTCAGCCTGGTGGTCGTGGCCGAAGGCGCCAAGCCCATTGGAGGAGCCCAGGCTGTCCGAAAGATTGTAGCCGACAGCCCCGACCCTGTCCGTTTGGGCGGCATCAGCCATATCATCGCCAATCAACTCGAGGAAGAGACGGGCATCGAATGCCGTTTCGCCATACTGGGCCACGTGCAGCGCGGTGGAGGCCCGACACCCACGGACCGGCTGCTCGCAACCGAATTCTCCGTCAAAGCCATGGAGCTGGTCGACAGCGGCCAGTTCAATCATATGGTAGCGTTGCAGGGGTGCAACCTGGTCGCCGTGCCCATCGAAAAAGTCATGGGAAAGCAGCGCCTGGTTCCCCTCGATTCGCCGCTGATCAGAAGCGCCCTGTCCGTAGGGACCAGTCTTGGCGTCAAAATGGAATGAAACGGCCTCTCCAACAGGGCGGGCTGTACAAGCTATGCTTTGAACGGTCACAATGTGCGCTCTTGTGCTCACCGCAGAGACGCCGAGGACGCAGAGAGAACGCGGAGAGTTGTTAAAATTCTTACAGAATTCCTCTGCGTCCTCTCTGCGTCCTCGGCGTCTCTGCGGTGAGCACAAGAGCGCACATTGTGCCAGTTTGAAGTATATACGAAGATTGGAAATTGCCGCGTGTATCTGATGTCTTTCATTCACCGTGAGAAACTGCTCCGCATTGCAGAACGCTGGTTTTGTGCTCGGCCTGACCCGAACGATGCTCTCTCGCTTACCGAGATTCTCATCTCGGATGGATTTGTCATCGGTGAGACCCTGAAGAACATAGTACGGCTCCTGCTGCAAACCCTCCATCCGGGACCCTTTCATGAGAAGCGCATTCACTTCAAGGGAGAGCTGCGGGACATCATTTGCAACAGCGGCCGGGAAAACAGTCCGAGAGTCGAAGAGCTTTGCCGCCTCTACCGGAAGAACCCCGACTACTACTACCGTGAAGCGCCCATTAACGGCATGGTGTGCCTCGATCAGGATCAAAAGCTGCTGGGACTCTACAGAATCAAGCGCCCTCGCCGCATCGCCGAAAAAGCAAACCGCAAGATCGCCAACTGGATCTTTCGGACCGTTATAGACCGGGCGCGGAAAATGGCGGAAGAGCGGGCGAGAAGACTGGGAGTTCCAATCGAGGGATTCATCACTCCCGAGGAGGAAATGGTTCGGGAGTTTGTGCGGGCGGAAGAAGAAATTGCCGAGAGCTTTCGGGAAGGGACCATTAGATTCGACAGGACGGCCTCCACCATTCACGACGTCGGAGGCATCAAGATCGTGGCGGATACCGAGAAGCTGGCCTATCTCGAGCGAATCCTCGACGGCGAGCCTTCTATTCTCATCCTCGATAAAGAAAGCTATCTAGGGGCTTATCAGGCGACGAACTATGTGCTCGACGTCCAGTGGGACCCGGAAGATGCCTGCCGCGGATATCGAGACAATCGCGGCTGGGAGCGCTATCTGGATCGGGGAATTCCAGAGGCCAGATTGAAGAAGGGACTCGAGCACTTCCTGGAAGACACGAAGCCCAACATCCATATCGAGCTCATCCTCTCGACCTTTCCTCATATGGCGGAATCCGAGCTGGGAGACAGCATTCACGAAGAGAGAATCCTAACCCAAAGGAACAACAAAATGTATCAGGGCTACATCCCCATGAACGTCGAGTTTCTTCTGGAATATCTCTTCGCCGTGGGATTCAGCCCTCGGGTACACATCGACTACGTCCCCATCAAGCTCTGGGGCCGCTACCTCCCCGATACTCTCAGCTCACACATCCGCTTATTGTACGAGCGCTCGGAATATGATCTTTTCTATTAGGATATGCCGCCCTCCGACACTTCGATCAAGACACATATTCGGTCTTGCCGTCAAACCCGTTGGACAGGTCCATCGGGTGGCTCATGTCGTGAAGGACCTGCTTTGTAAGATTGAGCTTGCTGTAGAGGAATTCATCGTCATGCATGGGATCATGGTGGATGATGATCCATTTCCTTATCCCGGCAAGACGCATGAGAATGCAGGCGTTGGAAAGGGACGAATGGCCCCAGCCGATTTTGTACCGGTATTCCTCATTTGTATATTGAGCCTCCGTCAGGAGGATATCGACGTCGGACATGAACGCCACAAGCTTCATGTAAGGGATGAGGATCTCGCTGTCAGCCCCGATACTGTCCGGATGGCCGACATAACCCTTGAGAAACTCGTTGTCGGGGATGTAGCCGATCATCTTGTCCCCGACTTTCACCTTGTAACCCAGGGTAGCTCCCGGATGATGCGTGAATTCCCAAAAAATCTTGAAGCTGCCCACCTGCAATGAAGTTGTTTCCAGATGTTGAAATTCCAGGCGCGCTTTCATATCCTCCATCTGAACAGGAAAATAATCCCGATCCAGTTGCCCTTTGAAAATGGATTTGAGATCCTTTCCGAACCCCGACGCTCCATAAATCATGATTTCGTAGCCGGGAATATAGGCTGGAGTGAAGAAGGGAAAGCCCTGTATATGATCCCAATGAGTGTGGGTGATGAAAATATGGAGCTTGCGGGGCTTCTGCGCCCCCAGAACCGCGCCGAGCTCCCGAATCCCCGTGCCCGCATCGAAGATGATCATCTCGTCTCCGTACTCGATGGACATGCACGAAGTGTTGCCTCCGTGATGGACGTAGCGCTGTGCGGCAACGGGAATGGACCCACGCGTTCCCCAAAGGCGGAAAAAAGCACGGGAAACATCCATTTTCGGCAAAAAAATCTCCGAGGCTGGCTTGGCCCCCGTTATCGCTTCCTTGCCGGGAGATCCCCCGGCTTCCATTGTCATTTCGTCCTCTACGGTTTCGAAAAAATAGCTTTGCACCTTGCGCAAAAACTCATCGGGATGGAATGGCTTCTGGACGAAATCGAACACGCCCAGTTCCCTGGCCTGATCCTGGTCCGATTTGTAGTCTTTGGACGAACAGATGATCACACCGATTTCCCGTCCCCCTTTAGTGGCGTAAATCTGTTTCAGAGCGTCCATTCCATGGAGCTTCGGCATCATGATATCAAGGAGAATGAGATCCGGTTGGAAGGTTTGCACTCTCTCCAAACATTGCTCTCCGTCTCGAGCCACCTCCACATCGAAGCCGTTTTCCATCAAAATATGCTTCATCAGGGAGGCAAGAGACTCCATGTCGTCGGCCACCAGTACTCGCTGTCTTCTTTGTCTTGTACTAGCCATGGATCACCTCAACCCCTTCGAGGTAAAGTGAAAAGTCTGCAAGCCGTTTTCGGATCTCTTCCAGATTCTTATCGTTTACCGTTGTCGAATTCTCTCTGTCCCACATCACGGATACAATAAAGAGATTACGCAGCAATGAGGAATTGGTCAAGTGAATTAATGAGTTGGTATCCGGAAGGCCATGAGGATGTGAGCGGCAAGGCCGGTTGATTATTGATTTCAGAATTTGGGAACACACACACCAAAGGGAGGATACATGTCTATGATCTGGAAGCTCGCTACGTTCAATGTGAATGGAATTCGGGCACGCCTGCAGAATCTGGTGGCCTGGCTCGATAAGCATCAACCGGATGTCTTGTGCTTGCAGGAGATCAAATGCCGGGACGGGGATTTCCCCGTGGACGCCTTCGTAAGTGCCGGATACCGGGCCAGCGTACGGGGACAAAAATCTTACAACGGCGTGGCTATCTTGACGAAAAGGGAGCCCTCGGAGATCTTGCGCGCTTTCGGAGACGGTGAAGCACAAGACGATGAAGCCAGGCTGATTGCCGTGCTCATTGACGGGATCTGGATCGTAAACACTTATGTCCCCCAAGGAAGAGATCCGGACGATCCTGCCTTTCAATACAAGCTCGCTTTCCTGGGAAGACTCAGGCGATTGTTCGAGCGGCGCTTCGACCCCAACCGGCCGTTGGTATGGACCGGAGATATCAACGTGGCGCCCGGGCCCGTGGATGTTTTCGATCCCCTCCGCCTGGACGGCCACGTGGGCTTTCACCCCGCCGAGCGCAAAGCCTTCGCTGATGTGGCGGCCTGGGGCTTCACCGACCTTTTTCGATATCATCACCCGGAACGGAAGCAATTCACTTTCTGGGACTACCGGCTTCCCAAGAGCTTTGAAAGAAACCTGGGATGGCGTCTGGACCACATCATGGTCACCAGCCCCATGGCCTCCGCATCCATCGACTGCCAAGTGGATGGCGAGCCTCGGAGCCAGGACAGGCCAAGCGACCATACTCCCGTCTGGGCTTCCTTCGATCCGGAAAAAGTGCCCAAAGCTACATGACCCATGTGAACATGCCTGAAAATTCGAAGCCGGGCAGGCAGGACCCGAATGCACCAGGATAGCTGATTAGTATCAGTACCCTCGACCCAGGGATTGACAATCAATGGGGTATGGTTAAATTCGACTTACATGACAAGGGGTTGAAAACAATCCAGGAATATCTCTTGGTGACATGGAGCTTACATAACAAGCAAGGAGGTTAGAACCATGTTGACGTTGGTACCTTTCAGAAGATATGAGCCTCTTTTTGATGTTCCTTCGAATCTGGCTTGGGTGGATAGCTTTTTTGAGGAAGTCACACCTTCACTTTTGGGGGAGCGTAAAGCACTAATACCCGAATTCGATCTTTCGGAAACAGATGAGCACATCGTTCTTAAGGCGGATATCGCCGGAGTGGACATCAAGGACCTCGACATCGACGTTACGGACAACGTGTTGACCGTAAGGGGGGAGAAGAAAGAGGAGGCAGAAGAGGAAAAGGAGCACTATCATCGCGTAGAGCGCCGCTTCGGAAGCTTCTGTCGCTCTTTTGCACTTCCCGACGATGTGAAAGCGGACCAGATCGAGGCCACCTATAAGGATGGCGTGCTTCGACTGACCATCCCGAAGACCGAAGCCGTCAAACCGAAGAAGATCGAAATCAAGGCCAATTAGGAAGCAATGATCTGGGCTAATTCAAATCAAAAAGCGGGGATACACCCCGCTTTTTGATTTGAAACGATATCACCCCGCAAGCACGATCCTCCGGAGTGAAGCTTCCCACCATACAATAGATTCTTTCGTTCTCGGAATCTCTTCGTAGTATCCGGATTGGGTGCAGATCTTTTGGAGCAACACTGGCTCTTGTTGTCTGAACTCGAATTAAACGAATTGCTCGAATTGAACGAATTGGTCGGATTAGTCAGATGGGTTCAATTCGTTCAATTCGAGCAATTCGTTTAATTCGAGTTCAGACAACAGGAGAGGAGGAAAGCAGATCTTTTGGAGTAATGTTCAGTAGGCTGCGATTCTTTGCGCGGCCTGGGTTTACGCCGTCAGGCTCTCGGACTTGACCGTTGCTCCAAAAGATCTGCACCCAT
>Ga0074199_1001962_pt1 | contig 14622 bp, 11 predicted proteins | sample EPASupsiteSAE347_FD_64528 | JGI IMG/M metagenome (GOLD analysis project Ga0074199, IMG submission 64528) | Bioremediated contaminated groundwater from EPA Superfund site, New Mexico - Sample SAE3-47 | ecosystem: Environmental > Aquatic > Deep subsurface > Groundwater > Contaminated ...
TCATTTTCGAGTGGAAATGAGGGTAAGATTGGTTTTTTCAACTCAAATTGAAAAATATAGTCGTTTTTTTTGTTGATATTTTAATTGTTTTGGATTCATTGAAGTTGGATTTGAGACAGCCTGTTAATGGAAATTTAAAGACAAGCAAAGCTAACCATTAAGTATTTACCACAAAAACCCCTTTTTAGATTAGCTTACAATGGGTTTGTATGGCAAGCACCTCTTGAGGACTTGCTCTACTTCCTTTTTATTTTTCATACTTTGTCCTCAAAACAAAGTATTCATCGACGGTAGATAACTTCCAAACACTATATAATTTATCTTAATCTTTCTATTGTAATGTCCCAGAAATCTAATAAAACCTGAAAGGCTGTAAACCCCATGCCCCTTAACTTAACAGAATCGAATATCAACCGAGTTTTGACACATGTCGCAATCAACCGACAACTTGACAGAACCCGGATTAAATGACGAAGAAGACGTTAATAGGTTCCCGTTCCTGGCAAGGTCACGGTGAGCCTTTCTATGGCTCCATCGGTCTCTACGATTTCCCCATCTCGCGCTCTTCCTCTGCGCGCAGGTATCTTCCCAGTTCCCTGTGGCTTTCCGCTATCACGTCAGCTTCCTTCAGTTTCTCCCTGTCAAGATATGTAGGTATGGCTATGCACCGCAAACCCGCTCTTTTTGCCGCGCGTATGCCGAGCGGGGCATTCTCAACGACGACGCAGTGCTCCACTGGTATGCCGAGTCTCTCGATGGCTTTGAGATACGGTGCCGGAGAAGGCTTGCCCTCCCCGGATTCATCTCCATCGATGATGATGTCGAAGGTATTGGGAAAGAACCTGTTTATCAGGTCATGTACCGTCTTTTTATTAGACCCGGAGACAACAGCGAGTTTATATTTCTGTTTCAGAGATGCAAGAAGTTCTTTTATGCCGTCAAAAGGTTTGGAGTGCTCTATCCGGTTGAATATCTCTATTTTTCTGCTGTTTAACTCCTGTATATCCTTCTCAGCCGGAACGCGGTTGGAACGTCTGAATATTATCTCCACTATCTGCCTGTGGTTTGAGCCTTCAAGCTCGTAGATATCTTCCCTATCTATCCTGATGCCTGCTGTCAGGAACGTCTGTTTCCACGCTTCGGCGTGATATGGCATGGAATCCACAAGCACACCATCCATGTCAAAAATAACAGCTTTCATGGTCGCTCTTCTCTACTTTTGTTCCAAACTCCTCTGAGAGATTGGTAATTCTTTCACTTATCTCCTTATGTACGGCACCCCTTGCTACGTTGGCCTGGCACATAGATATTTCTACAGGTACCATCTCGACCTTTTTTATTTTTCCTTTCAGTGCGGTCACAAGGAACAGCAACTGCTGGTCGTTCTTCTCCCCTGGTCCCACGTAGTAATCGTCGATGTAATCTCCGGTATCGTACATAATGAGCTTTTCCCTGTATACCTCGATGCCCTGGAAAATGTGCGCGCTGTGCCCGTGGAAAATATCCACCCCCATCTCGATAACGGCATGGGCGAATTCCCTGAATTGCTGCGTCGGTCTCTGGCGCATGTTGGGTCCCCAGTGGATTGAGAACACCACGATATCGGAAGTCGAGCGCGCCTCATCTACAGCCGCCTTTACCCTTCGCATTATGCTGTCAGCAAGCGTGACAGGTATATAGTTCGTCCCAGGCGAAGTCTCTGTAGCAGCAAAGGAAGGTTCGTTGTCAGTGAAAGAGACCACGCCAACCCTTATACCTCCTGACTCAAGTTCTGCTGGCTTTGCAGCCTCGCGCAGGTTCTTCCCGGCCCCGGAATGGGCTATGCCAGCCTCATCCAGCCTTTTCAGCATCTCAAGCAGCGCCTCCTCCCCGAAATCCAGAGTATGGTTGTTGGCGAGCGATAAATAATCTATTCCTGCTACCTTCAGGACATCGATAGCATGCGGATCAGCCCTGAAGAAGAACACCTTCGGGCTCCTGTCCCACGGTTTTCCATCCTCCGCGATCACGCATTCAAGGTTGATAAGCCGAAGATCCGCCTTTTTTAGAAGCTGCAGCGTATCTCCCCACACGTAATAAGGTCCCATGTGCCCGATCATTTCGTTCACGAGCCTGCCAAGCATCACGTCCCCGGTGAAAGCAAGGACTATACCCTTTTCCCAGTCAGTATTCATAGTAGTAAGATAGACGCGGTTCTTATATAAATCCGGGCTACCAGCCTAAATTCGTTCTCTGCGGGGGGGAGACCATCCGCTAATTCTAATTTCTCAAACTGCATATTTCTTTAAGGGTAAAAATTTAGCCAATAGACAGGATTAACAGGATTGACAGGATAGATTTCTAATTTGAATCCTGTCAATCCTGTTAATCCTGTCTAATTAGCGTATGGTCTCCTGCGGGGGTGAGCCTGATAATACAACAGAGCGTTCACGCTCTCATTCATGGGAAAAAAAATGGAAATGATCTATCTGCGCCTGATGCCTAAAATAATGAAATACACAGCCACCAAAGACAACAGTATAAAGATCATATCCAGACCCGGAATGCTCTTAAGGAAACTCCTGGCACTCTCCACAGCCTTACTACCGCTTCCTTCCCCGGAGACTATCGAAAAGTTCGCACTGTAAAACCCGCCCCATTTATTATCGGTTCCCATTGCATGGATGTAAATCACATGCCCTCCGGCCGGGATATCGGCTGTATTGATCTCAGCCGCCATCTGCTCGATCTGCGAATCGAAAGCTCCATCGACTGCTTTGAGGAGCTTACCTTTCCCGGATGTACCTCTGGTATCTATGAAGTATTCAGCAGACCTGACTTTCATCCCGTATCCGGCATTCGCTTTAGCTGTCAGATTAATGGTTTCACCTTTCTTAACGGATTGGGGCAGCGTTATTTCACTTATTACAGAGAAGCCTGCAGGTTTTACCAGGTTGTGAGAGCCGCGGATGTGACAGACCTCGCAGTCCGACTTGAACTTGTGGGTTCCATTGTTGATATCTGATGCACCATAGAACGGCTCTTTCCTATCGATGTGGCAGGATGTGCAGTACCTCGGTGTAATATGTGTTGGAGAGTGCGTCTGTGGCTCTGCTCCTTCTGTGTGGCATGCCCAGCACGCTTTATCTATTGAATCCGATAGAGATGCTTTATTTGAAGCCGCTATGTTCAATATAGAATGCTTCCCAAGTCCTGTTGAGATATTCTCAATTCCCGGTATTCGAAGCTTCTTTGATGCATTATGGCACATTGCGCAGTCAGCCCAGTTCATTGTATCCTCTCGCAGGTTTGGAGCATGAAGATTTGCCGGGATTCTCCCGACCGTGAACGTGTCGTTAATCCTGAACCAGCTATTGTTGTACCCGAAAAGCGTATCGTTCGATGTTACCTTCAGTATCTGAGGCGACAATGCCACCACATCCTTAAGCAGTATGAAATTCGGTCTGCCCTGGAAGACTGCTGTGATATTTGCAGTGAAAATAGTCACGTCTGTCCCTGTGGTATCCTTATACTTGATTTCAGGTGAGTATATATACGCTGAGCCGATGCCGGCAACATCATCCTTAACAACACTGCCATCGATGCTTAAAGTCAGCCACGAGAGGTTGCTATCCGTACTGACCTCTTTGAGTTTCAAAGAATAGTCATCCGAGATATTCCATGTCTCTCCTTCCATGAGGTATTTTTGCCTGGAGATCGTGTTAAGGAATTTTCCAGGCTGGTTTTCAAGCTGGTCGAATATATAATCCTCATCACCGAAGTATACCTTACTTCTATTTTCTGAGTTAAAATCGGTCAATACTTTTGTATAATATATTATATCGTCAGCATCTGTTTTATATTCCTTGTCAATGACCTGGTACCGCTCTTTTTCTTCCGAGCTCCGGTACATGTGACAGGCATAGCAGGCAGGGTTTTTACTCTCTCTATCTGTATGGTTCTTTTTTATCCTGGACCCTGAGAACTGAATAAAGCCGTTTTTATCGCCCTTCATAATCGAGGATATGTTCAGTGTAATGAACGGGATTTCAGAGATTGAGCTATTGATGAGGACTTTCTTCTTATATTCATACAGGGTATTTGCACCGAGCAGGATTTCATCCACAACGCTGCCGTTATATAATAACTGAAGCAGGACATTTTCCCTTCCAACCGATATCTCCAGTACCTTCAAGTAATATCCTTCTCCAAGATAGACGGTTTCACCTTCAAACGCCATAAGTTTATTTCTTACCCTTTCAAATTCGATAAGGGATGTTCTGTTCTTACTGATCAAAGTCGCATTTCCCCACTTCTCACTGTTGTCTTCATCCGTATGGCAGTAAGTACAATTAAAAGAGTCAATTAATTTAGTTTTCGACGCGTAGTGAGATGCAAGAGCAAGATTCGGATTGCTGCCTTCTGTTACCAGACTGTTCACATGGCAGTTTTCGCACGGCTCTACCGTAGTTATATTGTAGCTTGTAATGTTACCTGGATTGTCGTTTCGGCTCGCGTTCCTGAAGTGCGAATAAACCATCGTCTCGTTGTATCTTGATTGTGATATCGAGTGACAGTTATTATTGTTGCAGTTCTTTGGGGTATTGTAATTGGAAGGATGGTCATTTGTAGGCTGTGCGCTCTCACTTCCGTCACCATCCCCGTGGCATCCCCAGCAGCGTGAATTGCTGGTACTCACAGCAGTAGAGGTGTTGTAGTTCAGAGTGCGGTGCACCGAATTGCTGCCGTTAAGCGCCGAAAAATTGACCTCTTTTGTTGCCAGACCCCCTATATCGTGACAACCGATACAGTTCCGGATAGACGACGAAATGCTGCCTGCTATGAGCGTGTCTCCCCTTGTTGTGCCGTTAAACGGTGAGTAAGCATTATGGCATTTACTGCAGTTCACGCTCCTGCTTATGTTATGTAACTGCCACGTTGCAGGCGCATTACTTGATACCTTATAAGTAGTCCATTTATTGGTCGTTGAATTTTTATAGAGACCTTTATCATAGCTACTGATACCATTAATAAGTACGGAGAAGTTTGTTGCGTTCACAACAAATGTCTGGTCGTGACAGGCTTCGCAGGTCGCGTTATCGGTATGAATCGAGGTGAACGACCAGGTATGGTCTGCTGTTTCATGGCACACTTCGCAGCCAGTCACGCCTGAGGTCGTGTTCTTGACCTCGAATTTATGCGTTTGGTTGTTGAAGGTAGAGTTGGCATGGCAGCTAACGCAGGTAAAACTCAAGTTTTCCTTATGGTATCCTGCAAACTTGCTATCATGTGAGCTTCCTGTATGGCAGTTCTCGCATAGAACTGTAGCATTGGCAACCGCCTCATAGACCGGATAACCTGCTTGAGAACTTGAGGTTGAGTTATAGTACGCAAGCGGTCCCCCACCAATAGAGTCACTTACTTTTCTATTGTGGATGTTATGGCATACTCTACACTGGATACCCTGCCAATCAGCTTCTGCGATGGCTGTACCTGATGATGCGCTGGCATTATAATTGGGCGGGGATTTGCATTTTGCACATGAGTTTTTACTATCGTAGGTTTCATTCCCGTGCCTTGATCTTGCATGTGCACTCTCATTCCAGCTTCTGGCTGCCATTTCGAGATTCAGGTCTGTGGTGGAGGTCAGACTTCCGTATGCACCGTGACAGGGTATCTGGCATGAGTAGTAGGGGAACATTCCCAGACCCGTACCATTATTGCTTATGAGCGGTATCCCGCCCGACAGGTTGTAATTATAGAAGTTACGCTCAACTGTCAGGTTATGGTCATGTGTAAAGAGAGATGCATTCAGACCGAAAACCTGAGTAGTGTTTGCAAAGTGACATTTAGTACAATCTGATGTACTTGAATGTCTTTCAGTGAGTTGGGCAGTTCCATTTATATGACAGGTTACAGTGCATGTGTTGCTTTCGTTCACTATGAGACCAGTGTGCCCAGAGTCAGTGAGATTATAATCTGCGTGGCAATCTGTACAGTTCGGTGCGCTGCTATTTATTGTCTGATTATGCCTTGAGGAATTAACGGCAGAGCCGTATGAAGAATGGCACAGGTTACAATTATCGAGTCCTGCAGGTTTTGTAATAGCATGAGCGTCCTGGGAGTGGCAGCCCGTGCAACTTGTCTCTCCACCGTGCCTTGGACCATGACATGTAATACATTGCGATGTTTCCGTTATATCATTGGTGTTTGCCAGCGCAGGGTCGGGTTTGCTGGTATTGTGCGCCGGACCGTGACATACAATGCATGGAACTGATGCAATTAAACTATAATCCGTGCCGTTGTGTGCAGTAAGCGGGGCTCCAGTATCAAAATTATAAGAATAAACCGAGATATTCTCTCCCGTGACATTAGGATTAGCTCCTGGTGTTAAATCGGCAAGGATGCTTATAGATGTAAGGTTAGAATTGTTAATTGGATGGCAACCGTAACAGCTTGGAATTAGTGGTATTCCCTGTCCGCCTGGATAGGGGTCAGTTAAATTATTTCTTATGTAAGTCCAGTTACCATGGCAGAAATCACATGTTCTGTTCCTATGCACGTCATTTGTAGAACCATAATTCCCTGTCTTATTTACTGAATATCCGGGGTGGCAAATATAGCATCCTCTATAGCTATTGGAGGAATGAGTTGACCTTTTATGTGCCGCTTCAGCAAATGTACTATCATTGCCGTAACCACCTGTGTAGGGGGAATGAGGATAATTACCACCAGTACCATTATTAGAGCCTGTTCCGATAATAGTTATTTTATGACATAAACTATCGCGACTTCCACAAGTCGTCACATTAGTGTTTTGCCAACCTTCCAGACTCATGTTCGTGCTACCCGTCACGGTTGAATTGCTGGTATTGTAGGCGGTTATAGTCCAATTGCCATAGTCAGTATCATTTCTATCGGTAAATTGACCTATAGTATTATACGAAACACTCGCCAAACCATTCTGTTGGGTCAGGTTATATAGAGTCGCTTTTTGTGTACCGTTTGCATAGATTTCAAAAGTAATGTTTGTTCCGTTAACCGGCACTCCATTATTTAAGAGCAAAGCAAAAGCGGTGAAATTTCCACTAAGATTAAAAGAGTAGTTTGAATTGATCAGCCATGGATTGTAAACCGAATATCTGCTGGTTGAGACCTGTATGGTCTCTCCACTACTTGCTTCGGCTTTATCGGTTATTATCAGTGCAAAAGATGAAAGAATTAGTGCTGCCAATATAATGTTTCGTAGCATTTCTGAACCTCATTACCTCTCACCGTTTTTACGACATGATTTACATTATCATAATGACTATGATGATAATGCTAAATAAATCTTTCGGTTATTAAAGCATTGAAGAGGGGTTAGATTACAGATATGGATTCAGATATCTGAGCAACAGGTTTTTATCATCCCGAATCAATGTTAATTTTAGTAAGTTATGCATTCAAAAGGGGAGTTCACAAATCATACCGAACTGACAGATAAAGACCTGGAAGGATACCTTGAAGCGAGGGACTTCGCCAAAGGAGTGGGTAAGGAGATTATAAGCAGCATCAAACCCGGCATGACCGAGAAGGAGATAGAGGATATTGCCTACGATGTTTTCCGCACAAACGGCGTGAGGCATCACTGGCACATGCCCATCATCGGCGTGGGTGAAGGGAGTGCCAAGCTAAAAGACCTGTATTCCCTCGCGTCAGGCTACCTTACAAGATATTCTCGCACCCTGCACGAGAACGATATCGTGCTGATAGATATCGCCCCGGTATATAATGAGTATCCTTCTGATTACACCATCTGCCATGTATCAGGCAGCAATCCAGATCTTGAAGCTCTGGCAGCCTACGCGCAGGATATCTCATGCAGGATTGCAAGATCCGTTAAGCAGGGGATGGTCGTATCCGACGTATTCCGCCGCGCAAAAGAGCTTATAGCAGATTCAGGATACACCCTGGCATATCCCCCTCTCATATCCATGGGACACCGCATATGCAGGCTTCCCTCTCCCTGGCAGAGGTTACCTGAGCCTGGGCTGTCGTATCTGCTCTTAAGAGCCAGGGCGCCTTTTATCGCGGCAGGAAATAACACGCCGATGGATGGGCTCTGGGTTATCGAGCCCTACCTGATGTATAAAGAGCGCGCTGCCAAATTCGAGACACTTATATTCGTGGGAAAAGAGACCGTAGTGTTGGACAGGAAGATCTAATGCCCGTGCGGGATAGTATGCGTTCCCGCAGCTTTTGCACGGAAATAGAGGCTTACAGGGTTTTTGCTTTTATTCTTTGCCGTAAAATCAAGGGTCTCCGAGTATTCGATATCCGAAAATCCAGAAGAGCCAAGCAGCCTTTTCATCTCTTCTACCATATATCCCCATACATCAAAATGCTGCGTAAAACCGTATTCCAGGAATGTACCGTCCATGCTTATCCTTCCTGTTCCTCCATCTATGTCCCTTCTCCATATTATCTGCAGACCGTTCTTTCCGGGATGAATTTCCTCCTGGAAAGGTTTTGCATTAATCAGAACATCGAACAGAAAGACTCCATCCTCATTAAGGCATTCTCTTATTTTCCTCAGTATATCGGGGAGAGAATCCTTTCTTACATGGGATAGGACGTTCCCGATGCTGTAAATAAGATCGAATTTTCCTAAAGCAGATGGGTCATCCCTTTCAATATCCATAACCCTGAACTCTATCCTATTATTCGTATTTCTGCTCCTTCTTCTTGCAAGTTCTATCGCAGACGGCTCGATATCAAGTCCAATCACAGGATAACCCTTTTTCGCGAATTCGATGGCATGCAGCCCGCTGCTGCACCCGATATCCAGTATGCGCGCTCTCCTGAGCCTGTACCATGAGAGTATCTGCTTTACCTCGATGATATGCTCTCCATGAGAATAATGCGACCCCTCATAGATTTTAAGTCCTTGTTCTCTATAAAGCTCGATCATCGTCAACCTTCACCTGGCACATAGGTCCCTGAAAATCCACTGAGAATACGGCTATCAACCAGTTACCTTCAGCTCATCCAGTAATTTGCTTATATCTGTTATCGGTTTCCCCTCTGCATCACTGATTACCTGTTTTGCAGGAGGATTCTCAAGATAGGTTGCTACTCTCTGGGCTATTCTCTCCTGATAGGTAGATACCAGCTCGTTCTGGTAGAATACTCCCATTGGAATCCTTTCTCCCCACTCCTGGCTTTTTTCTAATGCCGCCAGAGCCTTTGGAATCATTTCTTCAGGACTTCGAACTACCCCGTCGTAGCCTGTTTCCTCGAGTTTGTATACGCGCGGGACCGGTTTTCCTGTTGCAGGGTCTTTTCGGTCCTCGCCAGAGTACCAGTCTTTTGTGTTAATGTTATTGTACGTCGGGCAGGGCTGCTGGACTACAACCAGAGCCATTCCCCGGTGCGCGATAGCTTTTTTAATCGTCTCTTTCAGGTGAGCGACATCGAAGGCATAGCTCCTCGATATGAACGTATAGCCCGCTGCCAGTGCCAGGGCTATGGGATTTATGCCCTCGTTCATGTTGGGCTTCGGAAGGGCCTTCGTCTGCATGCCGAGCTTGAGCGTGGGCGATGCCTGCCCTTTTGTCAGACCGTAAACTCCGTTGTCGTGGATTATATAGGTCAGGTCTATATTCCTCCTGCCTGTGTTGACGAAGTGCCCTGCGCCTATACCCAGCCCGTCGCCGTCACCGCTGTGGACGATCACTTCAATGTCAGGGTTTGCAAGTTTTGCCCCTATGGCGAACGGCAGCGCCCTGCCGTGCAGGGTATGCACACCGTAAGCGTTCACCCAGTGGGGCGTCTTGCCGTGGCATCCTATACCTGAGAATATAGCTGCCCTGGAAGGCTGCAACTGCAAATCCACAAGCGCCATCTGCAGCGCCGTAAGTATGCCGAAGTTCCCGCAACCCGGACACCAGTCGTTGAACAGCGGTGTCCTGTAATCCGTAATCTTAAGTGCCATACATCAACACCTGCCTTACCGGGGCTTTATCCTGCAAGATAAGCAGGAAAGCATCATACAGCTCATCCGAGGTCATGGGTCTTCCGTTCCATTTCAGCACGAAGTAATCCATCGGTATGCACGTCTCCTCTTTTATAATTCCGGCCATCTGTGCTGTGTAGTTCCCTTCTACGGCGATTTTCTTTCTGGCTTTTCCTAATATTTTCGAAACGTATTCTTTCGGCAGCGGATGAGGCATGCGTATCTGCAGGAAGTTAATTTTGTAATTCTGCTGGCGCAGTCTCTCCATAGCTTCCAGTATCGCACCCTTCGGGGAGCCCCAGCTCACGATAGTCACTGGCGCGTCCTCGTCCCCGAAGAAGTTCACCCTCTCCTGTGGAGGGATTTCCCCGTCCGCCAGTTCAAGTTTCTTCATGCGCTTCTCCATCATGCGCGTTCTTACTTCCGGGTTTTCTGTGATATGCCCGTATTCGTTGTGCTCATCGCCCGTGTTCCAGAACACAACGCCCGGAGTACCAAGGGGTATCCTTGGGGAAATGCCAGATTCTGTGAACCTGAAGCGTTTATAATCTTTATCTTTTACATCAGCTTCAGATAGCATTTGTCCGCGCTCTATTTTTATTAAAGCCGGGTCGAACATTTTGCAGCTCTTGGTGCTGTTGGCTATTGCTTTATCCGTAAGATGGATAACGGGCGTCTGGTAGCGCTCTGCATAGTTGAAGGCGCGGGCGGCGTCGTAGAAGCATTCCTCCACATCGCCTGAGCACAGTATTATGCGAGGGAATTCGCCATGTGAGGCATGGAGGGCGAATCTCAGGTCGCACTGCCCGTGCCTGGTCGGAAGTCCCGTAGATGGTCCCCCGCGCTGGTAAAAGCTGATCACAGTCGGCACTTCGTTGATGCCTGCCCAGCCCAGACCCTCGACCATGAGGGAAAACCCCGGTCCTGAGGTGCTTGTGGCTGCCCGCGCGCCTGCAAGGGCCGCGCCTGATGCCATATTGACCGCTGCGATCTCATCCTCGGTCTGCATGACGATAATTGAACCGCTCTGATGCTTGAGCTCTGACCTCTCAAGCTCAAATATCTGGTTCTCCTCCAGGTACTCGCTCTCATCTCCCGCAGGTGTGATGGGATAATAGCTCTGGAACCGACATCCTCCTGCCAGTTTACCCAGCGCTACAGCCTGGGTTCCCTGGAGGAATATTCTCTTCTCATCAGTCTGTACAGGAGCCAGGTTGAAACCAAAGTCCCTGTAATGCTGTGCTGCATAATCATAGGCAAGGTTGAACGCAAGGACGTTCATCGAGATTATTTTCGCCTTCTTGCCAAATATCTTCTCGATCGCTGTCACAACGTATTTTTTATCGTAATTGATAATGCCAAAGGATATGCCCAAAGCCATGATGTTGGTCATTATAGTGAGTTTGCTGAGCTTCTCTTCGCCGATCTCCTTTGCGAGCAGCTTCAACAGCTCAAGATAGGGCACGGCATAAACCTTCACGCCGTTCTTTTTTGCTTCGTTCAGGAGATCACCGACTGTCTCGGGCTTTATCCCCTTCTTCTCCAGCGTCTTCTGGAACTCTTCCCTGAATGAGGCTGAAAGCGTAGGGATCTCGGATAATTTTTTTACCTGGACCTCAGAATCGCAAACAACACCCCCGCCCGCATTCACTTCCCAGATGTGCCTGACTACGCTGTCCGCATCAAATGCGCAGAGCATATCTACCCTGCTTGCAATGGCTCCTATCTCTCTTGGAGATACCCTGATATGGAAATAGCTGTGCAATCCCTTGATATTGGAATGGTACTCCCTCTGTCCGTAGACATGGAGCCCACCAAAGCCGCAGGCGCGCGCGAAGATATTGGCGCTTGAGTCCACGCCGCTCCCCTGAGGTCCGCCTGCCATCCAGATAAACTCGTCTCTACTCATGCTCCTCGCATATATGAATCGTTGATACTATCCGCCCGTGACCGCATCCCTACCCACACAGCAATCGCACAGGTCTGTCTCGCCGCAGTAGGGGCATACACATTTGCAATTATCGATAGGACTACCGCAATTCTCGCATACTGGCTCGAACAAGAAAATCCTCCTATAATTTTTCTATGGCTCAGGTAGTTAAGTAGTTTACGGTGCACTTAAGGGATCGGCACAAACCACTTTGCGGAAATGAGGTGGTTGAGCACGTACTACCCAATAATACTGCGGCGGGACGATAAAGATGGGGGAAGCTATTTATAGTCTTCAGTCCATATTTTTTATTAACAAGTTGGGAAAACAACATGGCTATAGACCCTGATTTCATGAAAAAGCCCGTCGTTGGCGAGCATAACGGGCATAAGGTAAGGGGCGAGGTAAAGCCTCCCCTCAAGCTCGGAGTTCACGGCACCTCTGTGGCAGTTGATCATGATACCTGCAACGGCGATGGTATCTGCATCTCGGTCTGTCCTGTCGCCGTATTTGACTGGGCCGATTCACCAGGACATCCTGAATCTGAGAAGAAGTCCGATCCTGTGAACGAGCCTGCATGCGTCTTCTGCAGGGCGTGCGAGGCGCAGTGCCCTGTGCAGGCGATCAAGATCACGGAGATTTGACTTCTCTTTTTTAGATTATTTATAACGGTAAAATCGCCGCCTACCTGTTCTCCCCGACCCGCGCCGGGCATCGGGTGAGGGAGGTCGGCAACGTAGCGCTTGACTACAGAAGGAATAGTATGCCCCTTCAAATCCCGAATTATATATAGTATTATCCACCAATTCTGCATAGTTTTCCCACGGGTTAGATAAAATGGCGGTCCAAAAACTCAAAATTCAAAAAACAAATGGAATTTGCTCCTTCTGTGGAAGTTTATTCAGCAAGACGGCAATGAAAAAGCACCTTGTACAATGCGTTCAAAAATACCATACGAGAAAGCCTTCGAAATTTCCGGTACCGGTGCAAACGAGATTGTTCACTGTCCTGCTTGAAGGAAGCTTCCTGCACGAATACTGGATGTACATTGAAGTACCTGCAAATTCAATGCTCGTAAGATTGGATAATTTTCTAAGAGATACCTGGGTTGAGTGCTGCGGACATTTGAGCGCCTTTACTATAAATGGAATAAGATATATGTCAGAAACAGATGAATATTTTAAGGAAGATAAGAGCATGAATTATGTATTGGATAAAATCTTGATATCAGGACAAGAGTTCTCTTATGAATATGATTTCGGAAGCACAACACACATCAGGTTAAAAGTAGCACATGAACGGGAAGTCGAAGATTCAGATAGATCGATTGAAATCCTCGCAAGAAATGAGCCTCCTTTGGTCATGTGTGATTCTTGTGGAAAAATCGCAACATATATTTGCAGACAATGCAGCAATTCAGGAGAAGGCTGGGTTTGCGATGATTGTGCCCCTGACCATAAATGCGGGGAAGAGATATTGCTGCCTGTGGCCAACTCCCCGCGGGTTGGAATGTGCGGATATACAGGACTGGATTGAGCCGGAAAAATAAGGAATCGTTCTATCCGCCTCCTCGACCCGCGCCGGGCATCAGGTAGGTGGGCAGGAGAGAGGAGGATGCTGACGCGAAAGGGGGCACGGGTTAAGAATTTGGGTAGGCCGGAATTTTAAGGCTCTCTCCGAGAGAAACGAGAAACGCTTTTTAGACGTATAGAAAACTATTCTTAACGGGCATAATATAGACTGAAATCGAAGAAACAAACTTAAGAATCGAGGAGTAATAAAAGATGTTATGCAAGTCCAAAAAGCGCTGAACCGAATGAGAAAACTTGAAAAAGAGATACAGGAGTTAAGGCGAGGTTTGTATTCTCCGGCGGAAGTTTCATCAATTAAGCCAAAGAAAGCAATGCACAAAGCAGCCCTTGATTTTTTGAAGCTGAAGGATATACCGGATAAAATCGAAATAAGTTCTGTTGAACTGATAAGAAAAGAGCGAAAACATGCCAGGGGTTACTAATACCCGAGTAACTCTCGATTCTAACGTTCTCATCTCTGCCGTCAAAGAGAATGAACCGTATAGCAAGGAGTGCATAGAAATATTGAGTCTTGTGGGTACATCATTTATACTCTACCAGCCAACACTGAGTATTACAGAACTCTACAATTCAATTGGAAAAACGAAGGGTGAACCCGCAGCAAAGAAAGCGCTAAAAGATTTTTATAAAATGGTCTATCATCTGGAAGATTATGGTTCCAGAACCCAATGCGAAAGGGTAGGAAAAACAGCATTTAAATATTGAGTTTATTCAGCCGATGCTTTTTATCTCCAGACATCGCTTGATTTTAAGACTGTGCTTATATCCCTCGATGAAGAAGATTTTATAGACAGGATAAAAGAGAAGGACGCTGGCTGTAAAGTTTATCACGCGCGGGATGCTATATCCTTTTTTGAAGGGTAGGCGCCGGCATAGAGAGGAGAGATATACCCATACGGCTCATTCCAATATTTTCGAACCGCACCGGGCAACGGGCGGGCGGCGGGGTTTCATCAACAGGTTAAGGTTCGATAGAAGCGTGATGAGGAACATGGGGTTGTTTTAGACCGTGGGGTCAAGGGGTAGAGAAGCCCACCGTACTTGTACGGTGGATGAATCGTACCCCTTGGAATAGTATAATACTTGCCCCCAAAAACAGTTGTGTAGGCTGCATTTTAAGGGCA
>Ga0074199_1001963_pt1 | contig 14618 bp, 9 predicted proteins | sample EPASupsiteSAE347_FD_64528 | JGI IMG/M metagenome (GOLD analysis project Ga0074199, IMG submission 64528) | Bioremediated contaminated groundwater from EPA Superfund site, New Mexico - Sample SAE3-47 | ecosystem: Environmental > Aquatic > Deep subsurface > Groundwater > Contaminated ...
GGGGGGGGGGGGCGGGGGGGGGGGGGCCCCCCCCCCCCCCCCTTCCTTTTGTGGTCCCCCCGCCTTATGTGAGTAGCCGTCGTATCCGTCCTATTCCTGTGGGAATGGGGAATAGGACGGATATGACGAATATGTCTCGTCTAACGCAGGTAGCCGGCTTCTCACTTGCGTAGCGGCAATATGTGGGTGGAGCTGCCAAGAAAGGCCTCGGCGGCTTCCTCCTCGCCTTCAGAGAGTGTCGGATGAGGATGGATGCTGAGAGCCACGTCCTCAGCGATGGCCCCCATTTCTACGGCCAGGACTCCCTCGGCGATCATCTCTCCGGCGTCCCGGCCCACGATGCCGACCCCCAGGACCCGATCCGTTCCGGGTTCCACGATCATCTTGGTCGTCCCCTTGTAGAGTCCCATCGAGGCCGCACGTCCCGAAGCCGACCACGGGAACCGGGAGATCTTGATGGGGCGGTTTTGCTTCCTGGCTTCTTCTTCCGTCAGTCCGCACCAGGCGATTTGAGGATCGGTATAGACGACGGCGGGAATGGTTTGAAAATCGAAGGCGACTCGCTTGCCTGCAATGACTTCGGCGGCAATCTTGCCTTCGTGCATTGCTTTGTGGGCCAGCATCACACCGCCCGCCACGTCGCCTATGGCGAAGATCTTCTCGTCTTCCGTGCGCAACTGCTTGTTCACGACCACAAAGCCCCGGTCGCTCACCTTCACTTTTGTATTTTCGAGGCCGATGTTTCTGGAATTAGGACTTCGCCCGATGGCGATCAGTACGCGCTCGAAGCTTTGTACCGGCGCGCTCGTATTTCCTTCCAGGGTGACCTCGACCCGGTCCTCGTATTCTTTGAGACTTTCCACACGGGTGTGGTAGTGAATGGCTTCAAAGAGCCCTTCCAGCCTGCGGAGCAGAGGCTGCACCAGGTCGGCGTCGGCTCCCGTCAGCAGCCTGTCGCTCCCCTCGATCATCGTAACGCGGCTGCCCAGGGTGGCGTACATCGAGCCCAGCTCCACGCCGACGTAGCCGCCCCCGATTATCAGCATATTCTTCGGGATGTCCGGCAGATTCAAAGCGCCGTTCGAGCCCATGATCCGTCCGCCTTTTTTGAATTCCGTCCCGGGCAGGGATATGGCGTGGGAACCGGTGGCAAGAATGGCATGGCGAAACTTGATATGGGCGACCTCCGCCCCGAAGACGCGTACCTGATCCGATGCCTCGAAAACGGCGCGCCCGTCGATCAACTGCACGCCGCGGCTTTTACACAAATCGAGCAGTCCCCTGGCCAGTTTCTCTACCACCCGCTCTTTCCATTGCCTCAGCCCGTCCAGGTTTATCAACGGCTTTCCAAACGTTACCCCCATTTCCTCAGCCCTGCCCGCATCATGGATCAATTCCGCTACGTACAGCAGAGTTTTCGAAGGAATGCAGCCCCGAAACAGGCAGACTCCCCCGAGGCGTCCTTCCGCATCCACCACCATGACATCCAGTCCGAGATCAGCGGCCCTGAAAGCCGCCGCGTACCCGCCCGGCCCTCCGCCGATCACCAGAACATCCGTTTCTTGCGTGAGCTCACCCATGACCATCTTGGCTATGCCTCCCGTTGAGCTGTCGGCTCTCAGCCGTCAGCTTTCAGCTATTATATCATCATCATCAGCTTTTCGGGATTTTCGAGGCCGTTGATGACCATGCGGAGGAACCGGGCGGCGTCGGCGCCGTCCAGCACTCTATGATCGAAGGCTACAAGAAGCGGCAACATGAGCCGTGGGACGATCCGGTAGCTTTCCAGAGTGCCTTGAACGACGGGCTGGAGCCGTGCTTGAGCCAATCCCAGGATGGCCACCTGCGGATAGTTGATGATGGGAACGAAGCCCGTGCCTCCGAAGGTACCGATGTTTGTGATGGTGAAGGTCCCCCCCACCACGTCTTCCCGCTCCGTCTTCCCCTCGCGAGTTCTCCGGGCAAGCTCGGCAAGCTCCCTGGCAAGCTCGGTCATGCTCTTGCGGTCCACGTCGCGAATCGTAGGCACGATCAGGCCGCGGTCCGTGTCCGTCGCCAATCCGATATGGTAGTATTTTTTCAGGATAATTTCTTCAGCATCCATGTCCAGGCTGGAGTTGAAGCGGGGAAAGGTCTTCAGGGCGGCTACCGCGGCTTTCAGGGCAAAGACGGTGAGGCTCAAAGTGCCGCCCTGAGCGCGGATGTCGTTTTTGTGCTTCTGGCGAAGAGCTTCGAGCTCCGTGATATCCGCGACGTCCTGATGGGTGACGTGAGGGATCTGAGACCAGGCCATGGCCAGGTGCCGGGCGGCTGCGCGCCGAATGGAGCGCAAAGGTACTCTTTGAACGGAGCCCCACTGGCTGAAGTCGGCCAGGGGCGGGGCCTTGGCGCACGGGAACGGAGGTAAGGGAATTTCCTCCTCGGAGAGAAACTGCAGTGCTTCCGGAGGCACTTGCGGCGCTGCTTCCTGTGCCGCTTCCGGTCGTGTTTCCGGCAATGCTCTCGAGGGTGGAGCCGTGGGAGCCTGAGCAGACTTTTTCGCTCCTTCGGCAAAGGCGCGGACGTCTTCAGCGGTAACCTGGCCAGCGGGGCCGGTAGGGGGAACCCTGTGCAGATCGACGTCCAGCTCGCGGGCGAGGCGTCGGGTGGAAGGGGAAGCCGGTACCGGCTCTTCCCATTCGGGAAAGGCCTGAGGCGGGGAGGGCGCTTCGGGTATTTCCTGCCTTTCGGCTCTTGCAGGCTTTTCGGGCTCCTTTGGCTTCTCCGGCCGTTCTTTAGGCTTTTCTCCTTCGGCAGCCCTTTCTTCCGTGAAAGTCATTAGAACGTTGCCCACCTGGACCACGTCGCCCGGTTTCACTCTTATTTCCTCTACAATGCCTGTAACGGGGGACGGAATTTCCGTGGTCGCCTTGTCCGTTTCGACTACCAGAACCGGCAGACCATCCACAACGTGATCCCCCACCGCAACGAGCACTTCGACGATCTCGCCTTCGTGGATACCTTCTCCAAGGTCAGGAAGCTTGAATTCCTTGGTCATGACTCCTCCTCTGCTTTCCTCGATGCCGCCACGGGGAGCGCAAGCTTTGCGCTCTCAGCGTTCTCTGCGGTGAAATTAGATCGTTATCATCTCGAAAAGGCGGCAGACCGCTGCTTCGGCCCACTCCGCGCCCTCGAGCATTCACGCTGCATCCCTTTTCGTATGCCGGATCGTGCAAAATGGCGCTGCGGTCTGCAATTGCCCGAGATCAGCTCTGGAAATTCAAGGTTTCACGGACTGCCCTTTTGATGCGCGGGATGTTGGGCAGGTATTCTTGTTCCCTCTGGTAGAGGGGAATGACGAGATCGAAGCCGGTCACTCTGCGAATGGGGGCTTCCAGGTATAGGAAGGATTTCTCCACCACGCGTGCCACCACTTCCGCACCGGCTCCGAAGCTTCTCGGAGCTTCGTGGATCACCACCATTCGCCCGGTCTTTCGGACGGAGCGGGTAAAGAGCTCGTCGTCCAGTGGAGAGATGGTGAGGAGGTCGATGACTTCGGCTTCGATTCCATTTTCCCCATGCAGTTGCGAAGCCGCTTCGAGGGCCGGCCGCATGCCGGCTCCGTAAGAAACCAGGGTGATGTCCTTGCCTTCTCTCACGATTCGGGATCGGCCTAGGGGAAGAGCTTCTTCTTCTTCTTCCGGCACTTCTTCACGGAAGGCACGGTAGAGAGCCTTGGGCTCATAGAAGACGACCGGGTCCGGATCGCGAATGGCGCTGATGAGCAGTGCCCGCGCCGTGCGAGGAGATGAGGGAATCACCATTTTGAGACCCGGTGTATGTGCCCAGTAGGCTTCCCGGCTTTCCGAATGGTGCTCGAGGGCCCGAACGCCTCCGCCATAGGGTGCCCGGAGCACCATGGGCACGGAAAATCGTCCCAGGCTACGGCCACGGAGGCGGGCTGCGTGTGCTTCCATCTGGTAGAAGGCGAAATAGCTGAAGCCGGAAAACTGCATCTCACACACCGGCCGCAGTCCATAGAGAGCCATTCCGATCGAGAAGCCGGCTATTCCTGATTCGGCAAGGGGAGTATCCACCACCCGCTCCTCGCCGAACTTTTCGAAGAGTCCCTCGGTAACCCGAAAGACCCCTCCATCCACCCCTACGTCCTCACCCACTACAATCACCCTGTCGTCTTTTTCCATTTCCTGAAACAAGGCGAGGTTGAGAGCCTGAACCATATTGATTTTTGCCATCGTCTGTTTCTCCCGTGTAGTCAACCGGTAGCCCTTATATTTTGCACGGTTGGGAACCGGGCTTTTCAGCCCGGAGAGCACGGCTCGCAGCTTCTTACGGCTCGAGCCGCCTGGCTTCCAGCTCCTGCTTCAGCTCCTCTCGCTGCGCGAGAAGTGAGGGAGGAAGCTCCGCGTAGACGTAGTCGAACATATCGAGCGGGTCGACGGGCTTTTCGATGCGTGCCGTCCACCGCGCTTCAACGTCCTGGATCTCGGCCCGGACTTCCTCTTCGATGGCCTGTATCTTCGCTTCAGAGAGCAGGTCCTTGTCCGTGAGATATTTCTGGAAGCGGACGATGGGATCGCGCTTAACCCATTCCTGGACTTCCTCTTCCGTGCGGTATTTCTTGGGATCGTCCGCCGTGGTGTGCATCGACATGCGGTAGGTGACGCACTCGATCATGGTGGGGCCGCCGCCCGCCCGTGCCCGCTCCACGGCCTCTTTGGCTGCCGAGTAGACGGCCAGGATATCGTTTCCGTCAACCTGAATGCCCGGCATGCCGTAGGCCAGAGCTTTCTGAGCCAGTGTACTGGACCTCGTTTGCTTCGAGCGCGGTATCGAGATAGCCCAGTGGTTGTTCTGGCAGACGAAGATGACGGGAGCCTGAAAGACCGCGGCGAAATTGAGAGCTTCGTGAAAATCGCCTTCCGAGGTCGCTCCGTCTCCGAAAAAAACCATGGCGACGTTCTTTTTCTTTCGGTATTTGATGCCATAGGCCAGCCCCACGGCATGCAGGGTTTGCGTGCCCACGGGAACCGATACGGGCGTGTTGTTCAGCCCTTCCGGGATTTCTCCACCTTCGTTGTAGCCTCCATAGACGAGTAGAACGTTTTCCATTTTTTTCCCGCGCCATACCTCGGCAACCACTTCCCGAAAGGAGGGAACGAACCAGTCGTCGGATTCCAAGACGGCTACCGCCCCCAACTGGGAGGCTTCCTGCCCCTTGATGGGGGCAAACGTGCCGATGCGGCCCTGGCGCTGCAAGGTGAGCATCCGCTCGTCGAACCTCCGTCCCAGAACCATGGCACGGTAAAGCCTGAGCAAGAGCTCATCCGGAATCCGCGGCTCCAGATCTCTATCCAGTTGCCCGTTTTCATCCAGAATGGAAAGGTAATCCACCCGGCAGGGGAGATCGATTTCTTTTCTCGGCATCGCTCTTATCCTTTGTTCTTCACGGACCCGGTCCGCCCGTGGCGGACGGCCGACTCTGCCCTGCAATACGAAAAATCCAAAAAATCAAGCATCCTGTTCAGGAAGGTGCCTTCCTGTTTTTGTTCCTTTGGCATATTTCGTGAGTTTCGTGTATTTCGTGGTTTAGAGCCCATTTTCAAGCACCGGGCCTGCAAAAGCTCGACTTTTGAAACTGCAATAATATAAGTATACAGAGTACGATTGGCTAGAGAAGATACCGCCATTTCGGCGGCTATGCAAAGTGCAATTTCCCGTGAAATCCGGAGGAATATCCCTCCGGCTTCGGGCGGGCCTCCCTGGCTGCCGGAGGAGGTGTGACCTCTTTCCGGGACTGATGCTTATCTTTTTTAGAGCTGATATACCCTGGCGCGGCCCCGACGGGACACCTCCTCACCGGAGCCTCAGCCACGGAGATGCGGAGATGCGGACATGAGATATCCCAGTATTACGACGACCCTGCCCGGTCCCAAAGCAGCAGCGCTGATTGCCCTTGACAGCAACTATGTTTCCCCGTCCTACACTCGCGGGTATCCCCTGGTGGCTGAGCGTGGGGAAGGGCTTTGGGTGCACGACGTCGACGGCAATTCCTTTCTTGACTTCACGGCGGGCATCGCCGTTTGCTCCACCGGACACTGCCACCCGCGAGTAATACAGGCCATCGAGGATCAGGCGCGGCAGTTGATCCATATGTCGGGAACAGACTTCTATTACGGACCTCAGATCCTGTTGGCCAAAAAGCTCGCCTCCCTTGCACCGGGGGGCGGGGACTGGAAGGTCTTTTTCGGAAATTCGGGCGCGGAAGCAATTGAAGCGGCTTTCAAGCTGGCGAGATGGCACACCAGGCGAGAGCTGAACATTGCCTTCTTCGGCGCTTTTCATGGCCGTACCATGGGTGCGCTATCGCTCACGGCCAGCAAGGCCGTTCAAAAGAAGCACTACAACCCCCTCGTTCCGGGAATCATTCACATCCCCTATCCCAATTGCTACCGCTGCTATCAGGGCCTCTCGTATCCTGGGTGCGGCATCGCATGCGTCGAATGGGTGCGCGATCCCCTTTTCCGGACCTCCGTTCCACCGGAGGAAGTAGCCGCCATCTTTATCGAGCCCATCCAGGGAGAAGGAGGCTACATAGTTCCGCCGGCTGAATTCCACGTCGAGATGAACAACCTGGCCCAGGAGTACGGCATCCTCTATGTGGCCGACGAAGTGCAATCGGGCATGGGCCGAACCGGCAAGATGTTCGCCATGGAGCACTTCGGCGTCTCTCCGGATATCATTGCCCTGGCCAAAGGTATCGCCTCGGGCATGCCCCTTGGCGCCATGGTCGCGCGGGCGGATATCATGGACTGGGTGGCCGGCTCCCACGCTTCGACCTTCGGAGGCAACCCCGTTTCCTGCCGGGCGGCCCTCGCCACCATCGAATTGATCGAAGAGGGCCTCATGGCCAACGCCGCCGTCCGAGGCGAGCAGCTCATGGCCGGCTTGCGCGAGCTCCAAAAGTCTCATGAATGCATGGGAGACGTTCGTGGAAAGGGCCTCATGGTCGGGGTTGAACTGGTCAAGGACCGCACGACCAAGAAGCGGGCCCCCGATTGGCGCGACGCCCTGATACTCAAAGCCTTCCACAAGGGGCTTTTGCTTCTGGGGGCAGGTGAAAACACCGTCCGCTTCTGCCCTGCGTTGACCATAAGCTCCGAGGAAGTGGATGTCGGCTTGAGTATTTTCGAGGAGGCGATCAGGGAAGTCGCGGGCTAGATCGAAAGATATAAAGGACATAAGGGACATAAGGGACGTAAGGGACCCAAGGGACATAAGGAAAGGGGAAAGCCATGAAAGAAATCCTCGAAAGGCTGGAACTGGCGGAAATCAACTCGGGAGCCGGCACGGGTACGTGGCTGGAAAGCGAAGGGGATATCCTGGAGTCGGTCTCTCCCGTCGATGGTCGCGTGATCGCCGGAATCCGCCAGGCGTCGGGTGCCGATTACGAGAAGATTGCCGGGCGGGCCGCCGCCGCTTTCACCGAGTGGCGCATGGTGCCGGCGCCGGGGCGGGGCGAGATCGTGCGGTTGATCGGCGACGCCTTGCGCGTACACAAGAAGGATTTGGGTGCCCTGGTAAGCCTCGAAGTGGGGAAAATCCGCTCGGAAGCCGAAGGCGAAGTCCAGGAGATGATCGATATCTGCGACTTTGCCGTCGGCCAGTCCCGCATGCTCTACGGCCTCACCATGCACAGCGAGCGCCCACGGCACCGCATGTACGAGCAATGGCACCCGCTGGGGCCCATCGGTGTCATCACGGCTTTCAACTTTCCCGTCGCAGTGTGGTCATGGAATGCGATGATCGCCCTGGTGGCAGGTGATACGGTCGTCTGGAAGCCCTCGAGCAAAGCCCCGCTCTGCGCTCTTGCCACGATGAAAATCGTCGGTCGCGTGCTGAAGGAAAACGGCCTGCCCGAGGGAATCCTGAACGTAGTGGTCGGCAGGGGAGAAGACGTGGGCGAGCGGTTGATCGCCGACCGCCGGCTGCCCCTTGTTTCCGCAACCGGGAGCGTTTCCATGGGCCGTAGGGTGGGGCAGGCGGTCATGGCCCGCCTCGGAAGACCTCTCCTGGAGCTTGGCGGAAACAACGCCGTCATCGTGACTCCCGGGGCGGACCTGGAGCTGGCCGTTCGAGCCATTCTCTTCGGTGCCGTAGGAACGGCGGGACAGCGTTGTACGACGACCCGCCGCCTCATCGTGCACAAGGATATCTTCGAGCCCCTCGCGCAAGCGCTCATCCGTACCTACGCACAAGTGCGAGTCGGAAGTCCCCTTGAAGAAGGCACCCTGATGGGGCCCCTCATCGACCGGAAAGCCGTCTCGTCCATGCAGGCAGCCCTGCAGGCCCTCGAAAGCCAGGGCGGCCGCGTACTCTACGGAGGCAAGGTCCTCTCGGGGGGCATCTACGACGCCGGGACCTACGTAACGCCCTGCATCTGCGAAGCCCGCCACGATATGCCCATCGTGCAGCATGAAACCTTTGCCCCGATTCTCTATATGATCCGGTATGAAGCTCTCGAGGAGGCTATCGCTTACCACAACAGTGCTCCCCAGGGCCTGACGTCGGCTATCTTTACAAACGACCTGCGTGAAGCAGAAGTCTTCCTCAGCCACAGGGGAAGCGATTGCGGCATTGCCAATGTCAACGTCGGTACTTCCGGGGCCGAAATCGGAGGCGCTTTCGGGGGCGAGAAAGATTCGGGCGGAGGCCGCGAATCGGGCTCGGATGCGTGGAAGGCCTACATGCGAAGGCAGACCACAACCATCAACTGGTCCGGAGAGCTTCCACTGGCACAGGGTATAGAATTTGGGATCGAAGGATAGGGAGGCGCACGCAATCCATATCCGGATAAAGAGACTGAGCATGACTATCGTTCCACGCGAGGCATCGAGCTTGGAATCAAAGACCTGAGCATCTGACAGCTTATCCCCGCTTTCACTTAACGATGAGAGCTCTCTTGTGTGGTTAATCGTATTGTTATGTGATCTATTAGAAACTCTTCATCATCACTAGATCCTGAATGTGTCTTGAATCGATAAGTGGAAATAAAAGCAACAATATCAGTGTTGAGTTGCCAGGTTGTAATATTCGCAATATCAATAGATTATAGATATTAATTTCAAAAGCGCTTGACAATGAAGCCTTCTCAAGGTATCCGGTATACGTTTATCGTGATAGGCCTATCATATAAATTTAGACTGTATTCGCATTTTTTGTTGATGACCCGTAGTTATTAAACAGTCACACCCAAGATGAAAATGAGGGAGCTTGCATGAAGAAGGAGAGGTTGCTGGTCGCGTTTTTCCTTTTTGTATCTATTACTTGTTTGGTCTCAACACTTGTGAGTGCAATGGACACTCGTACAGCAGATAATGATTTGATGAATATTCAGACTGATATAACAGCAGGCATTGGGTGGGACACTTCCGTGGTCCAAGACCCTCTGGTTGCATCGGAAAATTATTCCGAACATCTTGAAGATGCCGGCAATGGCAGCTTGGGTGATGCTCCGGGGATACAGATGAATCAAGTGGGAGCCGGCGTCGCACCGCCAAGGGGCAAGATACTGTTTTTTTCAAATTATGTTGGAAATTACAAAATATACTCAATTCGAGCGGATGGGACAGGGCTGACTCAGTTGACATCGACTACCGCTGCGGACACCTTGGCGAGGTATTCACCTGACAAGAAAAGTATAGTATTCATCAGAGATTCGAACCAGGTTTGGATCATGAATACGGATGGTAGTAACCAAAGGTATGTATGTGATGGTCAGAGTGCCGATTTCGCATCAGACAGCAAGAAAATTGTTTTTTCGGACAAGGATGGGAATATTAAAGTATATGACCTGGTGAAAAAGACTGCAAATACACTGGTAGAATCTAATAGATATTCAGGTTGGTATATCCTTCCGGATTGGTCGCAAATTGGAAATGATATCATTTTTGAGAACACATTTGTATATAGTTTACCTCACGTAGTGAATATACGGCATATCAACGCAACCAATCCAACCGTGATGAAATCGTTGACGGATTTCAGCGACGTAAATGAAGGATATGCCAGAGCGCCCCGATGGTCTCCTGCAAAGAATAAAATAGCCTTCGAGTGTCTGAGAATAGAGTATTTTTGGGGTACATACCGGGCATGCGATGGGAATGGATCTTCCGGAGGTTACGAAATCTATACCATGAATGCCGACGGAACCAACAAGAAGCGCATGACGTTCAATTCCTATAACTTTAAGCCCGTATGGTCTCCGGATGGCAACTATCTTATATTTCAAAGGATTAGTCAGGCGTCCGTCTCAGATATGTATATGGTGAATACAGATGGATCCAATTACCATAAGTTTTTCAGCTTGGGTGCTTGGAGTCTTCCAACTGACTGGATGGATGATTTGCCGCCCGATGTAAGCATAACCACATTGGGGAATGCGATTGCCTTCGAATCCGTAGCCCGTAAGGGCACCTTTGTAGTGTCCAGAGCAGGCGATATAAGCAAACCGTTGACGGTTCATTACTCTGTCTCGGGAACTGCAAAAAGCGGTATTGACTATGTGGCGCTACCAGCACAAATCACTATCAACGCGGGACAATCTTCCAAAAATATATATGTAGCCGCAATAAATGATACTGCGGTCGAAGACGATGAAACGGCCATCGTGACGCTCTTGACCGATCCGTCTTATCAAATCGGATCATCCAACACTGCGACGATCACCATCGTAGATAACGACACGACCATATCCATCGCTCCCGACGATTCAAATGTTGGAGAGCAGAATATCAATGGAGGTTCCTTCAAGGTTACGCGCCATGGCAGTACGAGCTCCGACCTGATAGTAACGTATTCCATAAGCGGAACCGCTTCGAATGGAGTGGATTACACCAAGTTGGCGGGACGCGTTAAGATTTTAGCAGGCAAATCGGATGCCCCGATCAGGGTCACTCCCATTGACGATACCATCAAGGAAGGACCTGAAACCATGACTCTTACCATCCAGCCCAATCTCCGCTACACGGTGGGATCTCCCGGCAGCGCCACTCTGACGATCGCCGATAATGACTAAGCACGGCCTGCCTTGAACCGGCCTGCTTCCTTGAGTGAATTCCCTGAAATATCCACCAACATAAGCCGGTATATGCCGTCTTGTGTTGGTGGCTCCTCGCACTGCGCATCTGGATAAAAAGCCCGAACGTGACTATCGTTTCACCTGATGCATCGAGGATGCAAATATCCCCGATATTCCCATCCATATCCATATCCGGCAGTCACGGCGAGGCCGGCTTCAGGGAGGCAAGTCAATGAAAGAGAGCACGGCATCGAAGGTTGCGCCCCGGAAAGTTCTGGCCCAAAGGGCTCTGCCCGAGGACGAATACAACCGTATACTGATTTCCAACGTTCATCCGCCGTCGTGGAAGAATCCCGAGCCTTCGGGGCGCTACAACCTGGTGGTAGTAGGAGCGGGAACGGCGGGGCTTGTAACCGCAGCCGGGGCCGCGGGGCTCGGAGCCAGGGTGGCGCTCGTCGAGAAGCATCTTCTCGGAGGCGACTGCCTCAATGTGGGCTGTGTCCCCTCCAAGGCCATCATCCGCTCTTCCCGGGCCGCCGAGGATCTTCGAACGGCAGCAAACTTCGGTATTCTCATTCGCGACGGCGTGGATGCCGCCTTCGATGTTGATTTTCCCGCCGTGATGGAACGGATGAGGCGCCTGCGCTCGGGCATCAGTTTTCACGACTCGGTAAAGCGCTTCCAGGGCATGGGAGTCGATGTCTTCCTCGGCGAAGCGCGCTTCAACGGCGAAGACCGGTTGGAAGTCGGGGGGAAGACGCTCCTTTTCAGCAAGGCGGTCATCGCTACCGGTGCCCGTGCGGTGGCGCTTCCCGTGGAAGGGCTCTCCGAGGCGGGATATCTTACAAACGAGACGGTCTTCTCGTTGACGGAGCGCCCCAATCGTCTTGCCGTCATCGGAGGGGGGCCCCTCGGGTCCGAGCTGGCTCAGGCTTTCCATCGGCTGGGCTCGAAGGTGACTATTATCCACACTCGCGACCATCTGCTCGAACGTGAAGACGCCGACGCGGCTGACATCGTTCAGAGGGCGTTTGTGCGCGAGGGGATACAACTTCTCCTGAATTCAAGGCCGAAGAAGGTTTCGTCCGGCGAGGAGGGAAAGGTCATTACTTTCGAGCGCGAAGGAAAGACGGAGGCCATCGTCGTGGATGAAATCCTGCTGGGAGTTGGGCGGGCACCGAATGTCGAAGGGCTTGCTCTCGAGGCCGCGGGAGTCCAATACGACAAGAAGAGCGGCGTCCTCGTGGACGACTTCCTCCGGACGACAAACCCCCGTATCTATGCGGCCGGAGATATCTGCCTTCCCTACAAGTTCACTCATACGGCCGACGCCGCGGCGCGCATCGCAATACAAAACGCTCTCTTCCACGGGCGCGGGAGATGGAGTGCTCTGACTATTCCCTGGGTGACTTACACCGACCCCGAGATTGCCCATGTGGGAATGTATGAAAAAGATGCGTCTAGGAAGGGAATCCTGGTGGATACGCTCACCAGGGAGCTGAAGGAAGTCGACCGGGCCGTTCTCGACGGGGAAGAGCGAGGCTTCGTGCGAGTGCACGTCAAGAAGGGAACCGACAGCATCTTAGGTGCAACCATTGTGGCTCGCCACGCCGGAGAAATGATCAATGAGATCAGCCTGGCCATCACTGCCGGGCTCGGCCTGAAGGACATTGCCAACGTCATCCACCCATACCCCACACAGGCCGAAGCCATCAGGCAGGTAGCGGACATGTACAATCGCACCCGCCTTACAGAGCCCGTGAAAAGGGCCTTTTCCCTTTGGCTCGCGCTAAGCCGCATGCATCTGCCGGCCCTTCCTGAACGGTATCGGTCCGGTGTGAAAAATACACTGTCCGGGATATGTGGTTTTTTTACAGGCAGCAAACAATAACAGGCGCATACAACAGAAAATACGGCATCCTTCATAACAGCCCAAAAGTAGTTTACACTTTTTCTCTGAGAATCGTCCCATGCTACCCCGTCATTCCCGCAATCTTTAAGCGGGAATCCAGCCCGGCGCCATGCTCTCTTCGTGTGGCTGGATTCCCGCTGGATCATCGAACCGTAAGTTCGTACCCCCCCCACTCGTTCCCACGCTCCACGGGTGACACGGGCAACTTGTTGCCCGTGCCGAAGGCAAGAGGCATTCCTCTTGTGCTTCGCACCCAGGCAACGAGTTGCCTGGGTCACCCGCCGAAGATCTAGACTTATGCGTCGGGCGAAGCTTCATATGAGAAGCTATCTTACCAGATCCTCTCCCGTCACCAGTACGACACCATCTTGTTTCGCCCCCCGTCGCATTTCCGAGGTAAAGCCATTCCTTCTGAAGAGAATGAACCGTTCCTTGCGCTCCCTGCCGCCCCAATCCACCAATTGGGCTTTGCGCCTCAGGTCCTGGTAGATATCCTCACCCACCTGTTTCGTGGTCCACTTGCACTCGCCAAGCCAGATAGTTTTGCTCTCATCGTCCAGGGCCACCAGGTCGATCTCCTCGTTCTTAACCCACCAGCGGCCGATGGCGGAAAAATTCATGATTCCTTCTTTCAGTAGGTCGAGACATATCTCCCGGCAAACATCCTCGTACACAAAGGAGAGGTACTGTTCGAAGGTTGCATTGATCTTTGCCGTCAGATATTCGGTATTGCCGATCTCCAGACGGCTCCGGTAGGGGAATACATATCTGAACCAGAAAGAGAAGAAGCGGTCATGGAGCCGGTAGAGTCCGAGCCGGCTTTTTTCGGGGTATCGTTCGGTCACCGGGATCTCTTTGTCCACAAAGCGGAGTGAGCGTAGGATGTCCAGGTAGCGGGAGAGATGGGCCTTGTCGAAGCCGGTGTCATTGATTATCTCGGCCAGCTTCCGTTTTCCCTGGGCAATGGCCCGCAGGATGACAAAATAGTTGCGCGGCTCGCGCAGTTCCTCGCGCAACAGAAATTCAACCTCGTTGTGGAGGAAGGATCCTCGCTCGAGGATCTGCTCGCGGATGACCGTCATGATGTCGCGGATCGCCTCCACCCGTTCGAGGTAGGCCGGAATTGTCCCCATAACGCCGTAGACGGCCAGCCTTTGTGACAGGTTGAATTGAGGAAAGAACTCCCGCAAGGCGGCAAATCTCATCTCTCTGACCTCCAGGGAAGCGGTCCTTCGTCCATAAACTTCAGCGCTCACCAAAGCTGACCCAGTTATGCTCAGATAAATTGACCCGCTTGATGCGCACCACATATTCTTCCGAGCCGCTACGAGAGGGCGCAAGGGTGAGCGCCGGAATGGGGCGCGATTTTCTTCCCTGATCGTCCCGCATCCATAATATATCTACTTCCTGGATTTGGATCTTATTCTTCCGTCGCACATGTCGGTCGATCAGGAGGGCTGGCGCTGCCGGGAAAATGCAGGGCATGAAGCGGCCCGGACGCAGTCCGGGGCCGGTGGGAGAGTGGGAGAAGGATTGATGAGATCAGGAAAGGGGCTTGGGGGTGTTTTCTTCGGGAGATCGAAGGGATGGCCCGCTCAGGCGGATGGTGATGCAATGGTGCTTGAG
>Ga0074199_1001964_pt1 | contig 14615 bp, 13 predicted proteins | sample EPASupsiteSAE347_FD_64528 | JGI IMG/M metagenome (GOLD analysis project Ga0074199, IMG submission 64528) | Bioremediated contaminated groundwater from EPA Superfund site, New Mexico - Sample SAE3-47 | ecosystem: Environmental > Aquatic > Deep subsurface > Groundwater > Contaminated ...
CCCCGCCCTACCGTTCAAGGTGTCCCGCCTTATGTGAGTAGCCCTTGGGGACATTGCCTGGCGGACGTGATGCGAGAGTTGAAAAAGGCGTCTTCGGCATGGGTACACGGGTGACACGGGCAACTTGTTGCCCGTGCCGAAGGCAAGAGGCATTCCTCTGTGAGGGGACAAAATAATCGATGGAAAATGGGCGATCTTTTAGCACAGTATTTGATGGTCTAAGGCGCCAGGCAGTAAACAATCATCCAAGATGAAAGCTTGATCGCCATGCTCGCAGAACACCACTCCGTCATTCCCGCAATCTTTTAGCGGGAATGACGATCTGATGGTTGAAGCGGATGTTCTTTTTTTGCCTGGCACCTAAGGCTGTCCGATTTCTTCCCGAAAATAGCCGGGCAGAGGCCATCCCCCTTTTCCCTCCCAAGCTTTGCACAAGGTAACCATTCCATTGCCGAGGTCTGTCTTGTTCATGACAATTGGTAATCGTTTCGGCTATTTCAAGGAAAGCCTCGCCAGAGGGAAGTAACACGAATGTCACGGAAAAGTTATTGAACCGACATTTTCTTGTTTGGGCTTCGTGGTAATTGTGCTTTGTTCTCAAACTGGCTGAAACGGATGATCGAGGCCTTGCTAAGGCCGTTGGTCATTCGGGTCCCGAAGGGACCGCTTTGATCCAATACACGTCTACACATCGGTGAATCCCGGTTGCGGAATTGAGAAAGCAGGGTGCCTCATGAACAAGGGTTTGTTCAAAATATTCTCCAGGGGCTCGAGCACTGAGTCCCTTGATTCGAAGACACTACAGGAAACGAGCGAGTTTGAGCGCCGGTTGGTCGATCTTTGCGTCGTACAGGCCCGGGATGCGCTCGATGCGCTTGAAACCGCTCCCCAGGGCTTGAGCTCGGAGGAGGCCGAGCGTCGTCTGGACGAATTCGGTTTAAACGAGCTGGCACAGACAAGACGCCCGGGCTTTTGGGCTGACGTCTTCCAGCGCTGCAAAAGCCCGCTGGTTGTGCAACTCATGATCATCGCCCTGGTCTCCGGATTCATCGGAGAGATTAAATCGACGGTTATCGTCGTGGCGATGGTTTTTTTGAGCGTGGGACTTTCCTTTATCCTGGATCGCAGATCGAGCAATAGCGTCGAGGCGCTCGGAAAGCGCGTGCAGTCACGCACCCTGGTTTTGAGGGACGGTAAGGAAGCGGAGATCAAAATATCGGAGGTCGTGCCTGGCGATGTTGTCCTCCTGCATGCCGGCTCTATCGTTCCGGCCGACTTGAGGCTGCTAACCGCCAAGGACTTTTTCGTGCGGCAATCGGCGCTATCCGGGGAGTCCATGGCCGTCGAAAAATCGGCTGCCGGCGGAAGCCAGGGCCGGACCACCGCCTTGGAGCTATCGAACGCCTGCTTTCTCGGAACAAGCGTCACCAGCGGTGCGGCCCGCGGCGTCGTGGTGAACACGGGCACACGGACCATGTTCGGGTCCATCTCGCAGCGCCTCACCGAGAGCCGGGAGGAAACCAGCTTCGATAAGGGAGTACGCTCCTTCACCTGGCTCATGATCCGGTTCATGGTGATCATGGTTTTCGCGGTGTTTTTCATAGTTGGCATGACCAAGGGCGACTGGGTGGGAGCCCTTCTCTTCGGCCTCTCCATAGCCGTGGGCCTTACGCCTGAAATGCTCCCCATGATCGTGACCGTAAACCTTGCCAAAGGGGCGCTCACCATGGCCAGGAAGAAGGTCATCGTAAAGCGTCTGCCCGCCATACAGAACTTTGGAGCCATAGACGTTCTGTGTACGGACAAGACGGGAACCCTTACGCAGGATCGGGTCGTTCTCGAGCGGCATGTGGATATCACCGGACACGTGAGCGAAGACGTCTTGAATTACGCCTATCTCAATAGCTTTTACCAGACCGGTCTTCGCAATCTGATCGACCGGACGATACTCGAATATACCGATTTGGACGTGGAAGAAAACTGCACCCTGGTAGACGAGCTGCCCTTTGACTTTCAACGCCGCCGCATGTCGGTCGTGATCGATTACGAAGGCAATCACGTGCTGATCTGCAAGGGAGCGGTGGAAGAGATCTACTCCGTATGCAGTCACTATCAAATCGGCGATGAAGTCTATCCACTGATCGACATGATTCAGGAGGACCTTTTCGAGGAAGTGGAACAGCTCAACAAGGACGGCTATCGCGTGCTGGGTATAGCCTACCGGGAATTCCCGCGGGAAAGGAGCACTTACACCGTCGCGGAGGATGAGCGTGAGCTGATACTGCTGGGCTATATCGCTTTCTTCGACCCGCCCAAGGACTCGGCCGCGGAGGCCATAGCGCTTCTTAAGGAAACCGGTGTCCGGGTGAAGGTCGTGACCGGCGACAACGGCCTGGTCACGGGCAAAGTCTGCCGGGATGTCGGTCTTGCGGTGCACCGGATGGTGACCGGCTCGGAGCTGTCTCAGCTCTCGAAGGATGAATTTTCCCGGGTCGCACAAGAGGCGGACGTTTTCGTCAAGGTTACTCCGGCGCAAAAGGAGCGGATTGTTCGGGCATTGCGGGAAAGCGGCCATGTGGTGGGATTCATGGGAGACGGCGTTAACGATGCCCCCGCCCTCAAGGCCGCCGACGTCGGGATTTCCGTTGACTCGGCCGTTGACGTGGCCAAGGAGGCCGCGGACATCGTGCTCCTGGAGAAAAACCTTTTGGTTCTCGAGGAGGGGATCATCGAGGGGCGGAAAGTCTTTGCAAATATCGTCAAATACATCCGCATGGGCGCCAGCTCGAACTTCGGAAACATGTTCAGCGTGGTCGGAGCGAGCTATTTCTTGCCGTTCCTGCCGATGCTTCCCGTGCAGGTTCTAACGAACAATCTTCTCTATGATTTCTCCCAGACCGGAATTCCCACCGACAACGTGGATGAGGAGCTGATCGCAAAGCCTCTCAAATGGCACATCGGTAACATCAAGCGGTTCATGGTCTTCATAGGACCGGTGAGCTCCATTTTCGACTATGCGACCTTCGGGCTGATGTGGTTCTTTTTTCACTGCAGCGCCTTCAACGACCCGGCCACGGGAGCTCAGCAAAAAGAGGTGCTCGCAAGCCTGTTTCAGACCGGGTGGTTTGTGGAATCGCTTCTGACCCAGACCCTGATTGTCCACATCATAAGGACCCGCAGGATACCCTTTTTCGGAAGTCGCGCGTCATGGCACATGACTATGACCACACTGACCATCATGGCAACAGGCGCGTGGCTGCCGTATTCACCTTTTGCGGAATCACTCGGCATGGTGCCACTTCCCCCCGTTTATTGGGCCTGGATCGCGGCCTTCCTCTTTACATACGCGATGCTCACGCACATCGTTAAGACATGGTTCTTTAAGCGCTTTGGAGATAATTGATCATGGATACCTTGCTCAATGCACTGCAGGAAGGCAGACTGATTGAGCTGCCCGACAACAACAAGGCTGATGCGCTGCAGTTTCTGGCGCACATTATAGAGGCTATCCCTTCTCTTCCCGCCGGAACCGATGTGGTGGAGCTGGTCATGGCAAAAGAGCGCTCGGCGAATTCAACGCTCGGCAACGGCTGGGCCTGCCCCCATGCACGGGTCTCTTTTGAAGAAGATCTCCTGTGCGTCGTGGGATGGAGCCCTCCAGGTATCGATTACGGGGCGCCGGACGGAATTCCGGTGTCGATCATCGCAATGTATCTCGTTCCTGAAAACCAGAGAAACCATTTCCTGCGAGAAGCATCCATGCTGGCCAAGGCTTTGAAGGACTTCCCCGAGCTTGAAAAACTGAGCGCGGCCGGCGAGCTCAACGAGGTTCGAGATCACCTGCTCGATCTCATCAGCTCCAGCAAGGAGACCGCCGGTCCCGATACACGGGCGCGCATGATTCAATTGCAGGCGAGACAGGCCGTTTCGGCAATCCCGGCCTATGATCCGGCACACCTTATCGTGGAGCCGGTGACCATTGTTATCGGTCCGGGCCTCAAGCACATCGTGCTCGCTCAGGATCGTCATCTTGTGGAATACCTTGATTCCGTTCCTGGATTGGTCGAGAGAATTGCATCTGACGGCATGTTCCAAAACGGCGGTTGGCGCGTTCTTAAGCGTGGAGAAACGACTTACCAGGGGGACCGGGTTTTGTATGACTGCCTGGCGATAAGAGCTGCCGGTTCGACTGCCGTCAAGTAATGGGTCCCGGCCTGGTATACCCCAGACTGACATTGGAATAACAAGTTTCTCGCTCCCGAATTGACCCGAGTGCAAACGAATGATATACATCTGTAAAATGTATATCCGGAAGGAGATGATCATGCAAGTCTCAAAATGGGGTAACAGCTTGGCCATTCGGTTGCCCGCCTCTGTGGTCGAAGCGCTGAAGCTCCGCGAGGGCGACGAAATTGAAGTGGTGATCGCGGATGAACGCGTCTTTCAAGTAAGGAAGAAGCCCGGCACCGAAGCCGTTCTCGCCCGACTGCGCCGGTTCAGAGGAAAGATGCCTGCCGATTTCAAGTTTGATCGGGAAGATGCCAATGCCCGATACTGAAGCGTTCATCGACACCAATATCCTGCTTTATCTCTTGTCCGCTGACAATGATAAGCTGACCGAGCCGAGATGATTGTGCAAACGGGCGGCCTGATCAGTGTACGGGTGTTAAACGAAATGGCCAACGTAGCACGTCGTAAGCTGTCGATGTCGTGGGGGGAAATCAACGAGGTGTTGTCCCTGATAAGGTCGGTATGTTCGATTGCTCCGTTGACCATTGAAACCCATGACAGGGGGATGGTTGTAGCTGAACGGTACGGGATGAGCGTGTACGATGCGATGATCGTGGCCGCCGCTCTTCTCGGGGGATGCAAGACCTTGTATTCCGAAGATATGCAGGACGGACTGTTGATCGACCATCGGTTGCGCATCTGCAATCCATTCACAATTCAAGCATCATCTGGGTTTCGAGACTTTGATGCTTGAAAATGTTGTTAGCGCGCATAAGGGTTGGGTTTTCTCATGTGGGGCAGGCTTTCCAGCCTGCCATTTCTGAATGCCGGCTGCGGGTGGCAGGCTGGAAAGCCTGCCCCACATGAGAGGGCTAACCCAAGGCTTATGCGCGCTAACAAACCCTGGGGATGACCTCACGATATATGGGATTGGCAATCGCCAGCCTTCCTTCGGAAGTCCGGCTGCACAAGCCCAGATCCTGAACGAAGCGAATATCGTCCGGCGGTATGTCCCCCAGCGTTTGACCGGCCAACCTTCCGGATCGCAAGGTCCCGCTGTATTAAAAAATCGTGACACGAATTCCTCCTCAATTGGCAGGCCCGGACAAAGAATTGTCGGCCCGGCTTCTTTCCGTTGAGCACCCGAGCCTTTGGATTATACAACTCAGGCAGTCAACTCGAATCTTCACAGAAAAGTCACCTCACTGAAATGAATTCCTTACGCGTCTATGATTTAATACCTATCGAAGTTTCGGTTACATATTTTACCACCTCGGTTGGCATTCAAACGGTAGGGCGGGGACGCAATCCCGCCCCGTTTGAATGCCAGCCATCTCCTATTTCCACAAAAATCTGATCATGGCTAAAATGTAACAGCACGGTCATTATCCTGCCATCAAGATATGCTTTAATGCCTTCATGGTAACCAGACAATTGGTATGGCATTTAACTCATTGATGACGAGCAGGTCTATGAATAAGCCCAAAATGACATCGCACCATCTCAGCCTTTATTATAAAGACTTACATGCACTGCGGGATGTATCCCTTGAATTTTACCAGAATCAGGTCACTGCTCTGATCGGGCCGTCCGGTTGCGGGAAAAGTACTTTTCTGCGTTGCCTCAATCGCATGAATGACCTCATACCGCGCGCCCGCATTGAAGGAGACGTCACGCTGGACGACCAAAGCATATACCATCCGGACAGTGATGTCGTCTCGCTCAGGCGCAGGGTCGGCATGGTTTTTCAAAAGCCCAACCCGTTTCCCAAAACCATTTTCGAGAATGTTGCATACCCATTGAGGATCAACGGTATCAAGGAAAAGAGCTTTCTGAGCGAAGGGGTGGAGCTGGGTCTCAGGCGTGCCGCTCTGTGGGATGAGGTGAAGGATCGACTGCACCAATCGGCGCTCGGCCTCTCGGGTGGGCAGCAGCAGAGGCTGTGTATCGCCCGCGCTCTCGCGGCGGAGCCTGAAGTCCTTCTCATGGATGAGCCCGCCTCCTCTCTCGATCCCATCGCCACGCAGAAGATCGAGGAGCTCATCCACCAATTGAAAACCGACTATACGATCATCATCGTAACACACAATATGCAGGAGGCTGCGCGGGTGTCCGACATTACGGCCCTTTTCTATATGGGAGAGCTCATAGAAGTCGATACCACGGAGTCGTTGTTTACCACTCCTAAGCGTAAACGGACCGAGGATTACATTACGGGCCGCTTCGGTTAGGTTAGGTTAGGTCAAGAGGCATGCTGGAGCACGAAAGACGACAGCCAATATTTAACACAAAATATACAGATCCGAAATATAGATGTAACAAAAGGATGTTATATGGGAAGCGTACAATGAAAACAGTCATCGGAATCGGAACAGTTATTGTGGGATCAACAAAAACAAAACAACGGAGGCCATGAAAGATGGAACCATTTAAACTGGCAAAACAAATGATTGATTTCAACAAGGCTACCTTCGACAACAGCTTCAATGCAATCGCTATGCTCCATGAACAAATGGAAAAGACACAAAACACCTTCCTGGAGCAGGCTAGCTGGCTTCCCCAGGAAGGCAGAAAAGCACTCTGTGAATGGGTCACAACATGCAGGAAGGGACGAGAAAACTTCAAAACGGTTGTAGACGATAGCTTCAAGAAGGTCGAATCCTACTTTGCCAATGCTTCCGGGTGCAACGCATAGTATGGGACATTACCGGCAATAGGGTGTCATGCAGCTCCATTCATCCTACGGACTTTATCCCTATAATGTTTGTTAGGCTACCGACATAAGACGGGACATGCCTCACGCGGGGCTTGCTTGTGTATTCACCGCAGAGACGCAGAGAAAAGCTCTCGGAAATCTCAAAGCGTCTCTGCGCCTCTGCGCCTCTGCGGTGAAGAAAGCTCAGCCAGTACCCGTTCAGAGTATAGTGCCGGCCGATAACCGGCTCGCATCGAGGGGGAATAGATGGCAAGCCATGTTCAAGCCGATTCCGGCTTCTTTGGTATGTTGAACCGTTCCATGGAAAGCTTTCCGACATGGAATTCAAAAATGATGCAGGCCTCCATGAACGAGGCCGAAGCCTTCCAGATGCACTGGAACGGGGTCTTGAGGTACCTGAGCGATTTCATCGGTCCTTCCGTTGTCGCCGCTCATTGCTTTTCCGACATGGAGCGGGAGAAGACAACGCTCACACCGGCTCCGGGAGTCCTCGGCGACTACCTGGAGCTCCTGCAGTTCAATACCGAGCTGGGCATGAAGGGGTTTGCCGGCAGTTTGACCAGCATGCTGGATCATCATCTCCGCCATGGCAGCGAGTCCTTTCTGGCGGCTTTCAACACTTTTTGCGGCGGAGAGGGAGAAGATATCGCGGACTACACCGCCAGGCGGGCAAGCATCCTGAACCTCGTGGTCAATGCATACCCCAGGGCAATTCGGGACATCAAATCAGAATATGGGCTCCACCTCGATAGCGGAGACTACCTCAAGTTTGCCGAGACGGAGCGCTTCGAGCTCTACCAGGTGCTCCCGCTGGATAAGAGTGTCCAGGTAAGAGAGAACGGCAAACCGGTCTTGATTATTCCTCCCTACGTTCTTGGCCCCAATATCCTCGCGTTTCTGCCGGGGGAGAACAGGAGCTACGTACACTGCTTTGCAAACTATGGGTCTCCAACCTATATCCGGATTCCCAAGGATATCGATATCACTCCGGCCGTGCAGCTCATGACGGGCGAGGATGACGCTCTCGATACGCGCACTTTCTGCGAGCTGGTGATGGCCAGGCACGGAAGGCCGGTCACTCTCAACGGCTTCTGTCAGGGAGGATTCATAGCGGTGGTGGATCTGCTCTCGGGCGAGCTCGACGGTCTCGTGGACGCTCTCATCACCTGTGTAGCACCCATGGACGGGTCCCGAAGCAAGTCATTGGTCGAATATATCCAGTATTTGCCTCCCCGCTTCAGGGACCTCGGGTACGCGGTGAAAAGCCTTCCCAATGGCAACAGGGTGGTGGACGGAAAGGTGATGAGCTGGGTCTACAAGCTGAAAAGCATAGACGCGGAAGCTCCCCTCGTTTCCTTCTACAAAGATCTCTCGATGTTTCAACAGCCTGCCGGGCGGCCGATGAAGATCGGCAGCACGGCTGCCGCCATAAACCATTGGATGATCTATGACCGCAAGGACCTTCCTTTAGCCGTTACGCAGATGAGCTTCGAATCCTACACCAGGCCCGTGGACAGAGACGGAAATCTTCCCGTAAGGCTTTTCGGCCGGACCCTCAATTTTAAACGGATCAAGGAGAAGGGAGTCAAGTGGCTCATTTGCATCGCGGAAAAGGACGACTTGATAGACGAGCCGGCTACTCTCGCTCCCCTGGATTATGTAGAAGCCGAGGTTTCGGTTTTCCCCAAGGGGCATGGAGCCATCGCTACGTCCTGGTCTCTGCCCACGTCCGAATGTGCTTTGCACACATGCTTTTGCCCGAAGAGCACCCGTTTCAGCGATAAGTGTCGAGGACCGGTCCTGTACCATCTCGACCTGGACGCGGCTTCAGTGAATGGTTTGGATATGATGCACTCAGTGCGAAATGATGATTCCGGATTCCCGATCGACGATATCCGATAAGGAGAGTGGCATGCTTGAAATCAAAGATTCCGTGGCGGTTATTACAGGGGGCAGCGGAGGTATTGGAATCGCTTTTGCCGGATACTGGGTCAAAAACGGCGGTAAAGCCGTTCTGGCGGATGTGATCGACAACGCCCTGGCACGGGCAAAATCGGAGCTGGAAGCCATGGGCGGCGACGTCGCAACGCTTCGCTGCGACGTCACCAGGGAAGAAGACTGTGGAAAGCTCGCCGATCTTGCCATCGAAAAATTCGGGCGGATCAACCTGGTCGCCCCTTTTGCCGGAATCATCAAGGACGGACTGATGGTTTCAACCGACAGGGAAACGGGACAAGTCACGGACAAGATGTCCCTGGAGCAGTTTCAGAGCGTTATGGATATCAATGTCACGGGCGTCTTCCTGACCGTGCGTGAATGCACCGAGCGCATGATCAACCACAAATGCTCCGGCCTGATCTGCCTGGTTTCCTCCACCGGCTCGCTGGGGACGGCCGGTCAAATCAACTATTCCTCTTCCAAGGCCGCCATGTCCGTGATGCCCAAGGCTATCACCGCGGAGCTTTTCAGGCGTAACCTGGCCGGAAAGATTCGCTGCGTGGCCATCGCACCGGGCTATGTGGGCACTCCGATGGTGAAGAATATGAATCAAAAAGCCCTGGATAAAATAGTGGAGCAGGTTCCCATCGGCCGCCTCATCGAGCCTGAAGAGGTTGCATCACTCGTCGGCGAGCTTTATCGTAACGAAGCACTGGCAGGCGATGTCTTTTTCATTCACGGCGGCCTGAGGCTCGGGTCCAAGGGATAATTTCTCAAAAGATCGATCATTGGCGCCCGGTGCCGGATGATCGGGTACCGGCCCCTCGCCGATGCTCCCAATGGGGTGAATCATGAAATCCAATGCGAGTGACTGTAAGAGAGATAATGAGGGCTCCATGCTGAACGAGTGGATAAGGTTTTCCACGGATTCCTGGCAGTCAGCATTCAAAATGTTTCATACCATGTGGCCGGCTCCCATGAATACCGAAGCCTGCGATGCTTTCATCAAGGGAGCCGGTGCACTGAAAACCGCGGGAGAGAAGCAGTTTCACATGGGATGCCGAAAGGCATTTCAAATGTATTGCGAGTGCTCGCGAGAGCTCGACAGATTCGGAGAATCGAGTGGAGGCTGTCGCCTTGAAGATATTCAGCGGGATATGTTCAGAAAGTGGACGGAATGCTACGAGAAGGAAGTGCGGCCGGTATTGAATGCGCCTCAGTTGGGGCTGACTCGCTCCTATCAGGAGAAGCTCAATCAGGCAATCGATAGATCCAACGTTTTTCAGGCAGCCATGAGCGAGCTCATGCAGCTTCTCTACGTTCCCGTACGAGAATCCTTCCGGACCGTCCAGCAAGAGTTTGAGCAACAGGCAAGTGAAGGGAATTTCCCGGAGGACTTCAACGGTCACTACCGGAAGTGGATCGAAACGCTTGAAAGTCACTACATGGATCTATTCCAGTCGCCGAGCTATCTCCAGGCCCTGCACCAGGTTCTGCAGAGCGCCGAGGATTGCAAGATTGCACGGGACGGTATCCTTTCAGATCTTCTGAAGGCTCTCCCCATTCCGACCAACCGGGACATGGATGAGCTCTACAAGGAGATCTACAATTTGAAGAAAAAGGTGCAGAGACTGTCTCAAAGAGAAACGTCCGAGCTTTATCTTTTGAACAATGAAGGAGGCCATGCATGAATCCATTCGGAGCCCCCATCGATTCCATGTGGGCAAATTTTGCGGAGAATATGGAAAAGTCCAAAGAGCGTATCCTGGAATCCGGAAAGGTCCTGCTCGGCCCCCTTCATACGGATATCGCCACGACACCTTACGAGATCGTTTACGAAGAAGACCGAGTCAAGCTCAAACACTACACTCCCCTTGCCGGAGCAGGGCTCCGGACTCCCTTGTTGATGGTCTATGCGTTGATCAATCGGGAAACCATGCTCGACCTTCAGCCCGGACGAAGCGTCGTTCAGAATCTTCTCAAGGCCGGCATAGATCTTTACATGATCGATTGGGGCCATCCGACCCGAAAGGACAGATTCCTTACCATAGACGATCATGTCAACGGCTACATGAATAATATCGTTGACTTCATTTCGCGCCGCCATGGACTTCCCAAGATCAACCTCATGGGTGTTTGCATGGGCGGGAGCTTCTCCCTGATGTATTCGGCGCTGCACCCTCATAAGGTCAAAAATCTCATTACCACGGTCACACCTACCAACTTCGATACGGATAAGGGCCTCCTTCATCTCTGGATGAAAGGAATCGACGTGGACCGCATGGTGGATACTTATGGCAATATCCCCGGCGACCTGCTCAACATGGGATTTCTGATGCTAAACCCGGCCCGCCTGATGATCGATAAATACGTCGGCTTCTACGAGAACATGAATGACAAGACCTTCGTCGAGAACTTCATCCGGATGGAAAAATGGATTTTCGACAGCCCGGATATTCCCGGTGAGACTTTCCGGCAATTCATCAAGGACTGCTACCAGCGTAATCTCCTCGTCAAGAGTGAAATGGAGCTTGGGGGACGCCGGGTGGATCTCACGGAGGTATCGATGCCCCTGCTCAATATCTACGGCCGCTACGACCACCTCGTCCCGCCCGAGGCCTGTGAGCTCCTGACTCAAATGGTTGGAAGCACGGATACCGAAGATATCTGCCTCGATACCGGACACATCGGAATCTACGTAAGCTCCAAGTGTCAAAGAGAGCTGACCCCCAAGATCGTTCAATGGCTGAAGGAAAGAGACGATATCGAAGAAACGCCCGAATTGAGGGCTGAGCCAATGGCAAATAGCGTCGTGGCGGACGCCATCGACATCAAAAGAGGAAAATCCTCAAAAAGAAAGAAGAAGGCGGCATGATCCGATTGGCCTTTTGGGTCCCTTCACCCCGCGGAATCGGTTCTCCGGCCATATCGGGACACCTTCTACCGGGAACGAGATGATGATGAAAAAAAGAGTGCTTTTTATCTGCGTACACAACGCTGCCCGCAGCCAGATGGCTGAAGCGTTTTTGCAGGATCTCGGAGCGGATCTTTTCGAAGCCCGCAGTGCGGGGCTGGAGCCGACTTCCGTGAACCCTCTCGTGGTCGAAGCCATGAAGGAGCTGGGCCACGACCTCTCGGACAACACTACAAAGAGCGTCTTCAAGCTCTACAAGGAGGGGATGCTGTTTGACTACGTCATTACGGTATGCAAGGAATCCATTGAAAATAAATGTCCGATTTTTCCAGGCTTCACAAGAAGACTCTCTTGGGGATTCGACGATCCGGCCGCTCTTGAAGGATCATGGGAGGAAAGGCTGGAAGGAACAAGAAAAATCCGGGACGAGATCAGGTTGAAAATCGAAGCATGGATCAGCGAAATAGGGAAAAATGAGTAATCAGAAGACTGATGACACGCTATCCCACCATGGAGGCAAAAATGGAACAGGCAGTAATTGTCAGTGCGTTGAGAACCCCGGTTGGAAGCTTCGGAAAATCCCTGAGCACCATCCCCGCCGTGGATTTGGGTGCTGGAGTCCTGGAAGAGTCTTTACGCCGTCTGTCGCTTGCACCGGACCAGGTGGACGAGGTAATTCTCGGTAACGTGCTGCAGGCGGGGCTCGGGCAGAACCCCGCGCGCCAGGTGGCCATGAAGGCCGGACTTCCCGATGAAATTCCCGCTTTTACCGTCAACAAGGTTTGCGCCTCCGGGTTGAAATCGGTCATTTTGGGGGCTCAGGCAATCCTGGCCGGAGATGCCGAGGTCGTCATAGCCGGAGGGATCGAGAATATGTCTCGAGTTCCGTACGCATTTAAGGACGCACGCTGGGGCTGCCGCATGGGCGACAGCCAACTGGTGGACCTGTTGATTCACGACGGTCTATGGGATGCTTTTCACGGATATCACATGGGAAACACGGCCGAGAACATTGCCGCCAAATTCGGCATAAGCCGTGAGGATCAGGATGAGCTGGCCCTCGAGAGCCAGAGAAAGGCGGAGGAAGCGATCAGGAGCGGTCGATTCGAAGATGAGATCGTCCCGATTTCCATTCCGCAGCGCAAAGGGGAGCCCATCCTATTCGATACCGACGAGCATCCCCGTTTCGGTCTCACCATGGAAGCCCTCACCAGGCTCAAGCCCGCCTTTGCCAAGGAAGGAACCGTTACGGCGGCCAATGCTTCGGGCATCAACGACGGAGCAGCCATCGTCGTCGTGATGTCCGCCGGGAAGGCCGACAGGCTCGGACTGCAGCCCATGGCGATCATCCGGGGCTATGCGTCCAGCGGAGTCGATCCCGCCATTATGGGAATCGGCCCGGTGGGGGCCAGCCAAAAGGCCCTGGCCAAATCCGGATGGACCGTCGACGATCTCGATCTAATCGAAGCCAACGAGGCCTTCGCCGCTCAGTCCGTTGCCGTAAACCGTGAAATGAAATGGGACCTTTCCAAGGTCAACGTCAACGGAGGAGCCATCGCCCTGGGACATCCCATCGGAGCTTCGGGAGCCCGCGTTCTAACCACCCTCCTCCATGAAATGCAAAAGCGCAAAGCCAGGAAGGGCGTCGCAACCCTTTGCATCGGCGGCGGACAGGGATCTGCAATCACCGTGGAACGCCCCTAGTCATCGCGCCACAAGTTCGTCCCGCCCCGCCTCTCCGCCTTCCCCCAAGCTCCAAGAGGAAGAAATCCCTGATGAGGGCAGGCGGGCTTATGCCGCGATGATCCGAAAGTTCAGTCGTAATCCACCTACTCAGGAGTCCTGCCCGACCGGGCGATTGAGCCCGTCTACGCATTCCACCAAGGCCTCACCGGAAGCAAGGGACTCTTCGGGGTCAAGCCTACACTCTTCACATCCCAAGCTCCTTCGCAATCGTCCGGACAGTAAAGGACGTCGAAGCTCTTACTTCTTTCTCTTCGTGTTAAAAAGAGAGCAGTTGAGATCTCGGAATGCGGCCTTGCGAAGAAGATGCTCTCCCTTTGGAAGAGGCCGGACCACTTTCGATATTGACGGTCTCTTTTTCCCGCTTTCTCTTTTCATGAGGGGGTCCATTCTGATACACTCTCTCTGCATCACCCCGCCATATAGCGATTAGGCGGACTTCCTGGAATATAGAGGACGTGACAGGAGAAGAGCAATGCGCCAAGTAACCATCGAAGAAGCTGGATCACGGTTGCAAGAGCTGGTGGAAGCGGCAATCCAAGGCGAGCAAATACTGTTGACCAAGGACGGTACCCAGACCGTGCAGCTTGTGCCTGTTGCTCTCCGCAAGAGGAGTCCCTTTTTTGGAAGCGCCAGGGGACTGGTCGAGATAGCCGAAGATTTCGATGCCCCTCTGGATGATTTCAAAGAGTACATGCAATGAAGATCTTGCTCGATACTCACACCTTCTTGTGGTTCATTCAAGGCAACCCGGCCCTGAGTCCAACCGCACGAGGCCTCGTTGAAAACTCTTCCAATCAGCCGCTTCTCAGTGTTGCAAGTCTTTGGGAGATGGCGATCAAAATCAGCCTTGGCAAACTGCGATTGGGTCGGCCCTTCGAATCGCTCATTCGCGAGCAATTAAACCTCAATGGGGTTGAGATCCTAGATCATCGCGCCGTAAATTCGTCCCCCCCCCCAGGAGCGCGGGCTTCCAGCCTGCAAGTGGCGAAATGAAGTTTCGTGGTTTCGGAGGGGTGGCACCGGCAACTCGTTGCCGGTGTGCGAAGCACAAGAGGGATACATTCAGATTTT
>Ga0074199_1001966_pt1 | contig 14601 bp, 15 predicted proteins | sample EPASupsiteSAE347_FD_64528 | JGI IMG/M metagenome (GOLD analysis project Ga0074199, IMG submission 64528) | Bioremediated contaminated groundwater from EPA Superfund site, New Mexico - Sample SAE3-47 | ecosystem: Environmental > Aquatic > Deep subsurface > Groundwater > Contaminated ...
CTAAAAGGCGCTTGAACCATTCCAGTTTGTATTTAAACATCGGGTTGCCGATTTCACGGCCCTGCGGCACATAAGTGTTGAGCACGTATACACTGTCGAATTTGGCGAGGATCAATCGGCTTTCATCAGGTGAAAGCCCATCATCAAAGCCAAAAGATATTTCGGCCGGTTTCGCGATGCTGGCCATGGCAACGCCATTATATGACTTTTCGCCCCGGAACGTAATCTGATAGCCTGCCTCGGCAAAAGCCGTGGCGGGAAATTCATGGTCCTGCACCTTGGTTTCCTGCATGCAAAGAAAATCGGGCTTGTTTTTTTTCAGCCAGTCAATAACGACCGGCAGGCGGGAACGGATTGAATTGACGTTGAATGTCGCGATTTTCATGATATCGAAATCCGTTTTGGCCACAAAGAGGCACAAAATTCACAAGCAGGATAATTGTTTGTGTTTCTTGTGATTTTTTGTGGCTAATGATTTCCTAATTAACAAACGGTTGGTGGCTGATGTTTTTTTTACAGCATAGGCAGGTTCGTGCCGGAACACGCCGTGAGAATATTCATGCTGGTCAATATCATTGCTCGCCTGGGCCTGTTCCAGCCACAGGTTCCACCAGGCAATCAATTCATCCCAATCCATGTCCCTGAGGGAAATATCTTCCTCGCTCAGAAAATGATCGGTTTTAATTTTTTTCACGATGCGGCCTTGGGTAAATATTTGGCGGCTTCCTTTACGATAACGGCGTGCGCCTTAAGCAGCGGCAGAACCGCCGTCTGCTGCGCAAGTTTTGGCCAATATCTTTGCCAGGTTTCGACAGTCTCTTCGAATTTGGCCAGTCGGTTTTCATTGCGGTGGATCAGGGCGCGCCGTTCCGCGTCCAGCGCCGTTTCAATGCGTTCTCTGTCGTTGCCTGAGATTGCGGCCAGGAGCGGGCGTTCTTTCGCCAGTTTTTTCGCAAGCGCCGGATGATTTTTCGTCAGACGCATCAAGTCCAGCGCGCTGCGGGAAAACAGCAACTGGTCCGTCGCGCGTTTCATTTGCCGCGCCAGCTCGCCGATGACCGCGTAATCTTTTTCCCGGTCGGTTTGTTTTTGCCGCGCCAGCGTTACCATGTCCACGAAGGGAGGATGTCTGCCTGACTGTCTTCCCCAAAGGGCCGCCAATTCGCGATTTGTAATTCGCGGCGGCCTGGTGAAAAAATCGGCGCGGACTCGCGCTGCGCCGAAAGAAAATTCGAAATGCGAACTCCAGCCGTGCTTCAGCCAACGAACATCGAGCGGCGCGCCGAAACGATAATGGGCGCCATGGTCTTGCAGAACGGACAATATGTGCCGGCAGGTTTCCGGGTCCTCGCGTAAAATCCAGTCGCCGTCCTTGCTCATTATGGCGATGCGATGCAAAACCGCCGCCTGCCCCGAGCAGATGATTGCGCGCAATCTTCCGGAATTGAATTCATCGGTAAGCTGAAGGTATATGTTTGTATGCATGCTTTACTTGTTGAAAACAGCCGACAATTACAATATCATGGACGCTTTCATAAAAAAATGAAAAAATGCAACATAGTTCTGGCGTTTATCAGCCGCCGCACGCTCGACGACAATTCAACCCTGCCGCCCATGGGCCTGATGTTTCTTGCCTCGTGGCTCAGGAGCAGAATGGAAGATCTTGACATCAAAATCATAAATCAGCGGGAGGACAACTGCTCCGTCGAAGAATTGGCCGGGCGCATCATTAAATTAAAGCCGGATATTGTCGGGCTGGGTTCCCTGACGAATTATGCCCTGGCCATGGGCAGGGCGGTGGAGATGGTAAATACTGCCTGCCCGGGAGTTTTAACCGTTATCGGCGGACCGCACGTTGCGGCGGTTGGCGGCAAGGCGGCGCTGGAGAATATTTCCGTCCATGCGGCCGTGGAAGGGGAGGGGGAAATAAGCTTTGAGATGATCGTGCGGGCGCATCTCGATGGCGGTGATTTCAGCCATGTCCCGGCGCTGGCCTGGCGGCGCAAAAGCGGTGAAATTGTCAAAAACGCCGGCGCGACTCCCGTGGTGGAAAACATGGACGACATTCCGTTCCCGGCCTATGACCTTATTGATCTGCCAAAATACTGGAAACTGGAATCCATGGGAGTGGCCGCGCCGGGAAAATATGCCGTGCTTTCCACCAGCCGCGGTTGTCCCTATGCCTGCAACTGGTGCCACAACATCAGCGGACAAAAATACCGCGCCCAGAGCGCTCGGCGCGTGGTGGAGGATATGTCCCGTCTGGTCGGGGAATACGGCGTGAATTGTTTCGAGTTTGTGGATGACGTGTTCAATTTAAACAACAAACGTGTGACTGAGTTTTCCTCCCTTGTGCACGGCCGCAATCTGAAGGTTAATTTCGGGTTTCCAAACGGCATCCGTACGGACATTCTCACTGATGAAACCGTTGACGCTCTTGTTTCCGCCGGCATGAATTCAGCCTCGTATGCCCTGGAATCCGGCTCCCCCCGCATTCAGGCTCTTTGCGGCAAGCGCCTGGACATCGATGGTTTCGTGCGCGGCGTCGAATTGTGCGCGAAACGTCGGGTTTATGGCCGCGCCTTTGCCATGATGGGGCATCCGTCCGAAACGGAACGCGAGCTTGAGATGACGACCGAAATTCTATGCAGCTCGCCGCTGCATCTTTGCCTTGCGTTCACTGTCACGCCTTTTCCGGGCACGGAACTGTACCGGATTGCCATGGAAAAATTTCCTGAAAAAATGAAAAAACTGTCGTACGAGGGCGCGAATTACCACACCATCGACATAAACCTTTCCGACGTGCCGGATAGGGTTTTGAAGGCGCATATCAACAATACCTACCGCAAATTCTATCTTTCACCGCGCCGCTTAATGCGTATTATCCGCGATATCCCGAACAAGAAAAGGTTGGCGGGCGGATTTTATCATGTCGGCGCGCGCATGTTGAAAGGATTGGCTCGTGTTGGATAACAAAACGGAAAGGAAGCCATGAGACAAGCAAAAAAGGAACAAATCTACCAGTGTCATTACACCGGCGAAAAAATTAAAATTGATGGAAATCTGACGGAAACGGCCTGGCAAAAGGCCCAGGTCCTTGATTTCTTCGTGCCGGTCACCAATAAGCCTGTTATCAGCAAAACCGAGGGGCGAATCCTCTGGGACAAGAAATATCTTTACGTCGGTTTCAAGGCCTATGACAAGGATATTTGGGGGTATTTGACCAAACATGATTCCCAAACCTGCCAGGAGGACGTGCTGGAGATATTTTTCAAACCCGATCCCAAGGCGGAACCATACTATAATTTTGAAATCAACGCCCTGGGCACGGTCTATGACGCGTTCAGCATGAACCGGCGCGCCGGAGGCGGAGACCATCATCGCTGGCGGAGCTGGAACTGCAAGGGGCTGAAAGTGGGCATAAAGATCAAGGGCACGCTCAACGACTACACGGACCTGGATGAATACTGGCAGATGGAAGTGGCCATTCCCTTTGCCTCCCTGCCGACTTTAAACGGCCGGCCGCCGTCCGCAGGCGATGTCTGGAAATTTCATCTGTCGCGTTATGATTATTCGGTTTATCTCAAGGACGGCGTCGAGCTTTCATCCTGCGCCCCGTTGAAACATGCCGATTTCCACAATGCGGACGAATGGATTCGGATGAAGTTCGTGGAATAAGCGTCGGGTTATAGCGGCCAGCACCGGCCTCAACGCGGCCGGCTACAACATTTCTTAATCCTTTCTAGCGGTTCAACAATTGCTTGAAATAGTGAACCGTTTTTGCCAGGCCTTCGTCAAGACTCACCATGGGCTTCCAGTTGCCGAGTTCCTTTTTTGCCAGGGAAATATCCGGACGGCGCTGAACGGGATCGTCCTCCGGCAGGGGGCGGTAAACAATTCTGGATTTCGATCCGGTCATCTTGATTATTTTTTCGGCAAGTTCCAGGATCGTGAATTCGCCGGGATTGCCGATGTTGACCGGGCCGGTGAAGGCGTCGCGGGAATTCATCATGCGCACCATGCCTTCGATGAGGTCGTCAATATGCTGGAAGCTGCGCGTTTGTTTTCCCTTGCCGAATACGGTCAGATTTTCACCCTTCAAGGCTTGCACGATGAAAGTCGAAACAACCCGGCCGTCGTTCGGGTGCATTTTGGGGCCGTAGGTGTTGAATATCCGCACTATCTTTATTTTAACCTTGTTTTGAATGTGGTAATTCACGAACAGTGATTCGGCGCAGCGTTTGCCCTCGTCGTAACATGAGCGCGCCCCGATGGGGTTGACATGCCCCCAGTAATTTTCGGGCTGCGGATGAACAGCCGGGTCGCCGTAGACCTCGCTGGTCGAAGCCTGCAGGATTTTTGCCTTTACCCTTTTCGCCAAGCCGAGAGTATTGATTGCGCCCAATACGGAAGTCTTGATGGTCTTGATCGCATTGTGCTGGTAATGGACCGGCGAGGCCGGGCAGGCCAGATTGTAGACTTCGTCAACTTCGGCATAGTAGGGCATGGTGACGTCATGCCGCACGAGCTCGAAGTACGGATTTTTAATGAGGTGGACGATGTTCGCCCTTGATCCGGTAAGGAAATTGTCGAGGCAGATGATTTCATGGCCATCTTTGAGCAGGCGCTCGCACAGGTGCGAGCCCACAAATCCGGCGCCGCCGGTTATCAGTATTTTTTTCATGAACTATTTCTCGCCCGTTCGTAAAACTCACTGGAGCGCACAGGGGGCACTGAGAGAATGCTGTCCCTTTCGGCCTTCGCACTATCTCAGCGGGCTCTGTGTTCTCTGTGAGAGACGTCTTGTTTTTCTTGCTTTCCGCGTCCTATTCCGTAATACGCAAACCCCAAATCCCGCGCTTCGGCGGGCTCGTAGATGTTCCGGCCGTCGAAAATGACCTTGCCTTTCATTCGTTCCCGCATGAGGCCGAAGTTCGGCGAGCGGAACTCGCTCCATTCGGTCACAACCGCGAGCGCGTCGGCGTCTGCCAGGGCCTCATATTGATCTTTTGCGTAGACTATTCTATCGCCCAGGTGTTTCCGGCATTCTTTCATGGCCACCGGATCGTAAACCTTGATTTTCGCGTTTGCCTTCAACAACGATTCGATTAACGCCAGCGATGGCGCTTCGCGCATGTCGTCCGTGTTGGGCTTGAACGACAATCCCCACACGGCGAACGTTTTTCCATGCAACTTGCCCTTGAAGTGATGCGATATCTTTTTGAACATGATCTTTTTCTGGCGTTCGTTGACCGACTCGACCGCCTTGAGGATTTCCAGTTCGTGGCCGTGGGCATGGGCGGTTTTGATCAGGGCTTTCACGTCCTTTGGGAAACATGAGCCGCCATAGCCGGCGCCCGGATAAAGAAAGGCGTTGCCGATGCGCGGATCGCTGCCTATGCCCCTGCGCACCGCGCTCACGTCCGCGCCCACGGTTTCGCATAAATTGGCGATATCGTTTATGAAACTTATCTTTGTGGCCAGCATGGCGTTCGCGGCATACTTGGTCATTTCCGCCGAGGCGATGTCCATGAAAAGGATGGGATGGTTGTTCAGCAGGAAAGGCTTGTACAGCCGCCGCATTATTGTTTCGGCCTGCTCGGATTCCACGCCGATGACGATCCGGTCCGGCTTCAGGAAATCCTCGATGGCGTTGCCTTCCTTCAGAAATTCCGGATTGGAGGCCACGTCGAACGGAATCTCAAGGCCGCGTTTGGACAGTTCTTTTTGGATGGAGCCCCTGACTTTGCCGGCCGTGCCGACCGGCACGGTGCTCTTGGTGACCACCACCAGATATTTTTCCATGCAGGCGCCGATTTCCCCGGCCACGTTGATTACGTGGGTCAGGTCGGCATGGCCGTCCTCGTCCGGCGGAGTGCCGACCGCGATGAAGACCACTTCGCTGCCGACGATGCTTTCCTTGAGGCTGGTAGAAAAAGAAAGGCGTCCCTTGTAGGCGTTGCGTCGGATCATGTCATCCAGGCCGGGTTCGTAGATTGGGGCGAGGCCCTTTTTCAGTTTTTCGATCTTGTGCCGGTCGACGTCGACGCAGTTGACGGTGATGCCCGTTTCCGCGAAACAGGTCCCCGTGACCAGTCCCACATAGCCGGTTCCGACGATGGTGATTTTCATTCCGGTTGCCTTTCTGGAGACAGATAGTATCGAAGAGGGTTTTTAAGTCAATATCACAGCTCACGGCAGGAATACGCCCTTTTTGATCTTTTTGGGCAGGTATTCCTCCAGGACGTAATTCAGTCCGTGCTTGGCAAAGGCCTGTTGCTCTATGCGCACTCCCATGGAAAGCATTTGTTCGAGCGCCTTCTGCCATTCCTTGTGGTGCTTGATAAAGGGATCGTTTTTCAAGGCGTCCCTGGCGCGTTTAATATCGATTTCCTCGAGCGGATGGGTGGCGTCCTTGAGGTCATAATCGATGATGTCCTGGGGGGTAACGCCGAGATAATGGACCTGCGGCACGCAGAAATACTGGTTGATGTGCGCGGCCTGGCCGGAACCGACCTTGAGGGTGCGGTAAATGTTGCAGTAGCCGTAAGGGTCGCCGTCGGTAAATGCCAATACCGGCAGTTTCCGGTCATCGCACAGACGCCGGATGAACCTGCGGCAGGCGCGGGTGGGGACGCCGCTCATGGAAATAAGAATGCAGTCGGCCTTTTCATAATAGCGATGATGGACAAGGCGCTGAAAAAGTGAAGAAGTTTCGATGGCCAGCACGAATTTGGCTTTTGTTTCAAACCGCAAATGTTCGACCTGGGATGGAATGCTCCAGGCGCCGGTGCCGAGTTTTTCGCAGTTAATCCTGATTTCCTCTCCGGTTCCAGGGTCAAGATCGATCACCGTCAAGGGGCCCGTCACTTCGCCGCCGCGCTCCTCCGGGATATACCCCAGTTGTTCGCGGTTGATGCTGAGCATGGCCTCGATATCATCCAGCAGAGAATCGCTTTCCGGCTGTTCGTTGAACCGGCATTCGCCCCAGCTTTTGCTGTTGTAATAAACCTCGCGTTTCCCGGCAATGTCGTTCTTGTCCAGCAGATCGTTCTTGGTGGTGGCCAGCAGGCGCATGGACTGGGCAAAAGTCTTGACCGTGTTGTAGGAAAGGGTGCGGGTGGCAACCTTGTTCAGGATTTCAAAATGGCCCTTGCGCGGGTCGTATTTGACGTTGCTCAGGGCGCGGATCGGGAAACGCATCTGCGGCCGCCTGCTTTTTTTGATGATGTCGGCATGGATTTCAGCGGCCGATTCCACGATTTTTTTGGAGGCCTCGCGTTTCGAGACGGCATAAATTTCCGTTTTTTTTGCTTTCGTCATATAATTCAAAGAGAAAGAATAACCCGCGAATCACGCGAATAGACGCTAAAGAAACAAAAAGATTTCTTTTTAGCGTAAATTAGCGTATTTAGCGGAAAAATCTCTATGTCCCCTCATTCATTTTTGTGGCTATCCTCATGCTTCCAGATGCGTTCTTTCCAGCATCTTGTGCAATTTGCTTATGATGGTTTTCTCCTGCCGGTCATCCAGTTTCAGGATTTGCTTCAGTCCCAGCGCCAGGTGGGGCAGGTAAAGCTCGATGTAATTGCGTTTTCGCTCCATTTCCGCCTCGCGATGCCGGCGACTCAGGTAAACCGAGAGCTGCCGTCCGCATTCCTGCAGGGCAAAGGTGATTTCTCGGATGATTTCCGGATAATGCGCGATGGCTTCCTTGCTTTCGCTGGTGAAAGGCACCCAGACGCTGGCGATATGCACCAGAATAACCATTGGACCGACCGGGAGCGAATCGGAAGGCTGGGGCAGGCGATAGCTTTTCCAGTTGACGCCGGTAATGGCTTTGGTAATGGCGCAGGCGCCGGCCATGTAAAGCAGCGGCACTTTGTTGGCGAAACGCAGCACGCGCGCCGGTTCCTCGGCGTTGAGGTCGGCGTTCTCTCCGGGCCTGGCGTAGGCCAGGCCGGCTTCAATCTGAAAGGGATTGCCGCGGTAGACTTCCGGGCTGCGCGTAACGGACGTGTAGAAATCAGCTTTGATTTCCTTTTGAAGGCCGGCAATGATCTCTTTTTCTCCGATCGGCGAAAGGCAATCGGTCGGCGGGCGCATCAGTTTTGTTTCATTGATGGCCTTGAAAAGCGCTTCGCTTTCGCGGTGCGCGATTTGCGCCGGTTTCTCCTTTGGGTTCAGTCCGGCCCGCTGGCATATTTCTGCGGCAACACGGTCGCTGACTCGAGAAAAATCATGCTGCAGGGACGCTTTGACCGTTTTTGCCGCGGTGTCCTTGAGCATCTGGATCAGCATGCCGAGTTCCACGCCGTGGGGGTGCGGCTTGATTTCAAAGGGCTGGACCGGCATTGTTTTGCTGGCCCTTGAAAATGTTATCCAGGGCTGGTCCGCCGGTTTACTCTCTTCCTCTCCGCGCGAAGGAACGCGCCGGCCGCCCGGCGTGTCTTCAGGCTTTGCGTTTTTATCCTTCTCTTCCGCGTCGGCGTCCGCGGCGATAATTCGGTAGTGCAGTTCAAGATGGGGATTGACTATGGCGCACTGTTTCAGATATTCGTCCACGGAAAGCTTGCCGCGCGTATAGGCGGCCTCCATCTCGATTGTGACGCAAGTGCCGTGATGGGATTGCGTTAGTTGGAAATTTGAAGAGGTAGGGCCGCACGGCCCGTGCGGCCGGGCAGACGGCGGGACAGGCTGTGCCGCCCTACCTTCGGGAGCGATGAATTCAGGCATCCATCCGACTTCCTGGTCCTTTAAAATTACGGGCTTGTTCTGGCGCGTATCAAGGTGCACCTCGATGTGATGGCCGGTCTTCGCGTTTTTTACCCTCGATTGAATTATGGTGGGCTTGCCGGTGGTCAACTGGCCGTACATGCCCGCGGCGCTGATGCCGATGCCCTGTTGGCCGCGCGACATGCGGAGGCGATGAAATTTGGAGCCGTAGAGCAGTTTGGCGAATATCTTCGGGATCTGGTTGCGCACGATGCCGGGTCCGTTGTCGGTGACGGAAACAATGAAACGTTTTGCGGCCACCTGTTTGATTTCGACGCTTATTTCAGGCAGAATGCCGGCCTCGTCGCAGGCATCCAGGGAATTGTCGACCGCCTCCTTGACCGCGGTCAGGAGCGCCTTGCGCGGGTTGTCGAACCCCAGCAAATGGCGGTTTTTCAGGAAAAATTCGGAAACCGATATTTCCCTCTGGCTGGAGGCCATGGTTTCGGCCGTGGCGAAACTGTTTTTGCTCATGGAAGTCAAAGATATTCAAAACCCGCAGGCAACGCAACGAAATTTTGGCTTGCCATTTGTATTGAATTTTTTTTGCCGCGGATTACACTGATTCAATGAATAAAATACGATTGAAGACAAGAATCATGCCGTCGCTTCTGGCGGGCGATTTCGGCAACCTTGAGGCCTCGGCGAAAAAGGCGGAGGCCTCCGGCGGGGACGCGCTGCACCTTGACATTATGGACGGCTGTTTTGTGCCCAATCTCAGCATGGGGCCGGACGTGGTCAAAATGGCCGGGCGTGCCGTGCATATTCCCCTGAATGTCCACCTGATGCTGATACGGCCGGACCTGCATATAAGACGGTTTGTCGACGCCGGCGCGGACACGATTTTGATCCACATCGAATCGGCCTGCGATGTTTCCAAAACATTGAATGATATCCGCGAGGCCGGGGCCGCGCCCGGCCTTGTCCTGAACCCGGAAACGCCATGGGAGGCGCTCCGGACGCACCTGGACGAGGCGGATGAAATCCTGTGCATGACCGTTCATCCCGGCTTCGGCGGCCAGGGCTTCATGCCGGAGGTTTTGCCTAAAATAGAGGCGCTGCGCAGGGCGGCCGGGGCAAAAGATATAGTCGTGGACGGCGGCATTGACCTGAAAACGGTGGAATCGGCGGCCAGGGGCGGCGCCAACGCGATTGTGGCCGGAAGTTCGCTTTACAGCTCAAAAAACATGGCGGCCGATCTGCTCTTGATGCGGCAAAAAGTTGACGCATTTCATGGTTGACAACCGGATATGCCGATGATAAAAGTTCATGTTTTACGAATTGAAAGGCGGAGTTCCTTGAGCTCCTTAAAACCAGACAGGCACAAGACCATAAAATGAGCAGAGAAAAAAGTTCAAAGAAAAAAACGGCGTCCAAATCTGAACGGACGCAAAAAATAAAGACTTTTACGGTGGACCAATTGGCCCCGAAGAACAACGCGGCCAGGGGTAACAAGTTCTTTTCCGTGGCGCAGGCCCGCGAAATACGCGAGATGCTGCTGCGTTTGCGCGAAAGAATGACCGGGCAGATCAACTTCCTGGCCGCGGACAACCTGAGCCGATCGGACAAGGATAATGAGGTAAGTTACCGCTCTGAAGAGCAGGGGACGGACAATTTCGACCGCGATTTCGCCTTGAACCGCGTAAGCCTTGATCAGGAAATACTCTTCGAGATAGACGAGGCGTTGAACCGGCTGTCCCTGGGCACATACGGCATTTGCGACACTTGCGGACGCGGCATTGAGAAGGCGCGCCTCAAGGCTGTGCCGTATTCGAGGATGTGCGTGGCGTGCAAGTCGCGCAGCGAAAGCGGGCAAAAATCCTTCAAGACGTTCGAGTCGACAACCGTTTTTCATAATACCGAGAAAGCCGCCGGCGAAGCGAACGCAGAAGAAGAGTGATTCGTTCAGATTCCTGGCTCGCCGACGATAAGGTTCACGGTTTTTAACGTGAACGCGGAACAGTGGACCTTGGCTCGTGACTTCCACCCCTTATAAGATCATCACGCTGGCAGCGGCCTTGGTTGTCCTCATCCTGGACCAATTCTCCAAGCTTGCCGCGCGAACCTGTTTTTTTCCGGGCGAGGCAAAAACCGTCATTGCCGGTTTTTTTGATTTGACTTACGTGCGCAATACCGGCGCAGTCTGGGGATGCCTGCACGATCGCAACGAGTGGCTGACGCTGGTTTCCCTGCTGGCGCTCGTCCTGGTTTTTGTCTTCTACCGCTACCTCGTCGACGGTCGGAGGGGTGGTATCCAATCGTTTGTCATCGGCTGCATCGCGGGCGGGATTCTCGGCAATCTTGTCGACAGAATCCGCTTCGGCTGGGTCATAGATTTTCTTGATTTTTATGCGTACGGCTGGCACTGGCCGGCCTTCAATATCGCCGATGCCGCGATTTGCTCGGGAGTAGGCTTATATCTGCTGACATCATTGCTGTCATTTGACAGATATGATGCGGCGAAATGATTAACCCTTATGCTTAAGGCATTCTTTCTGGCCGGACCCACGGCAACGGGCAAAACCGCCGTCTGCCAACTCATTGCCGAAACGGATCACTTCGACATATTGTCCGCGGACGCCATGCTGGTATACCGCGGCATGAATATCGGCACGGCCAAGCCGGATGACGTTTTTCGTTCCCGGGTTCGTTATTGGGGGCTGGATCTGGTTGATGCGCACGAGACGTTCAGCGTGGGCATGTACCGCGATTACGCGCTCTCGGTTTTTCGGGAAACCGCAGCCGCCGGACGGCGGTTGATCGTCACCGGCGGGACGGGGCTATACATAAAAAGTCTGACGCACGGATTGCGCGCACGGCCGGCGGCCGACGAAAAAATCAGGACGGAGGCCGATGAAATAATGCGGCGGGACGGCGTCGAAGCCTTGCAGAGATGGACTGAAAGGAAAGCGCCGGAATTGTATGAGGCGCTGGCCGACAAAAAAAACCCGCGCCGCCTTGTGCGCGCGGTCGAGGCGGCGCAAAATACCGTTGCCGGGCCTCAGGCCGGATGGCGCGAACTGGGGCCGGGACCGAAAATTCTCGGGCTTGCCATGCCGATGGGGCAGTTGCATGAACGCATCAGACTGCGCGTTGAAGCCATGTACGCCGGCGGGTTGCTTGGGGAAGCGGAACGATTGCTGAAGGCCGGGATCGAAACCTCTTCCACGGCCGGGAAGGCCATCGGTTATGCGGAGGCAATCGGCGTTTTGCGCGGCGCCTTGACGCCGGAGGATGCTGTTGCCAAAACCGCCGCGAGAACGCGGCAACTGGCCAAAAGACAAATGACCTGGTTCAGGAACCAGGCGAACGTTGAATGGCTGGCGATTGATTCTGCCACCCCCATCGAGGCGATAGCCGGGGACGTCCTGAAATATTGGAAAAAAAACGGGCCTACGCCGATCGCCGGATGATCGGGATGGAAAAAATATTGTTGTGGTTTGTTGAAATAAATCGTATATGAATAGCACAACCGTGAACCTTGAGTTGAATCTGATAACCCGTGATTAAAAATGCAAATCCATCCTACTGCCATCGTTGACGGGAAAGCCGAATTGGGCGCCGATGTTTCCATAGGGCCCTATGCGGTAATAGACGAAGCCGTGCAAATCGGCGACAAGGTGAAAATAGGTCCGCACGTGGTGATTCACAAGCACGTTTTTGTCGCGGCAGGATGCACAATTCATGCGCATGCGGTTCTCGGCGATTTGCCCCAGGACCTTGTCTACAAGGATTGCGTGAGCCGCGTCGACATCGGAGCCGGCACGACCATCCGGGAGGGCGTAACAATCCATCGCGGCACCAAGCCGGAAACGATCACCGAAACCGGAAGGGATTGTTATCTTATGGCCTACAGCCATCTGGCGCACAACGTAAAGTTGGGAAACAATGTAATTGTGTGCAATGGAGCGTTGCTGGCGGGGTATGCCGATGTCGGCGACCGCGCTTTTATCAGCGGCAATTGTGTTATCCACCAGTTTGTCCGCATCGGAAGGCTTGCCATGTTGGGCGGTGGTTGCGGCGTCAGCAAGGACATCCCGCCGTTCTGTATCACGAGAAGCGTCACGCCGAATCAAATCATGGGCTTGAACGTGGTCGGCATGCGCCGAGCCGGATTGAACGCCGGGGAACGTCTGGCTGTCAAACGAGCTTTTGCCGTTATTTACAGGTCGGGCTTGAACGTGGGCCAGGCCGTGGAAAAACTTAAGCAGGATGAAAAATCACCGCTGGTGCAGGAAATTATCGGCTTTGTCGAATCTTCCAAACGGGGCATCTGCGGTTTTGTATCGGCGCAGGAAGGGGAAGAATAAAAACTTCTCTGGAAATGGGGCTCAAAACTAAAATTCATGTTCTCTGTGTTCTTAATCCGACGGCCGGAAACGGCTTTTGCCGGCAGCGCTGGCCTAAAATCGCCTCGCTGATGGAATCGTTCGACATTGATTACGAAATCCTCATAATTGATGACGACCAGCTTGCCGCTGCGCTTTTTGCGCGCTTTAAAACAAATGATCCCGGAAAATATGATGTCGTCTGCGGAATAGGGGGCGACGGCACGCACTCTCAGGTTATCAACGCCTTGATGCGGTTTAAGCATGAAGCGCCGGCAAAACCTTTGCCGCCGTATGCCCTGATTCCCTGCGGAACCGGCAATGATATCGCCAAATCGTTCGGCCTGACCACGCGCGAGGATTTTTTCGTCGATGATTTGCGCAGGGCCGTGGCCGCCATCCGTTATGGAGCGGATTATTATCTTGATCTGGGGAAAATGAACGGTTTGTATTTTGTCGACGCCCTGACCATAGGGCTGGATTCGCATATTCTCAGGGAACACAACCGCCAAAAGGAGGAAATCACGAAATATCCCCTCCTGCGCCAGGTATTCAGGGGCAATCTTTTGTACACCTGGTGTCTGGGACTTCGTTTTCTGAGGCACGCTTCCATTGAGGCCGCGATCAGGGTTGACGGACGGGAATGGTACCGCGGCAGAATCGTCAACCTGGTAGTCAACAACACCAGGGTTTACGGCGGGGAATTCGTGATTTGCCCGGATTCGTTTGCGAATGACGGCCTGTTGGACGTGGTGGTCTTTGCCGGGCATTACGATTATCTGGCGAAATACCTCTTGTCGTTCCGCACGAACCCGCGTGAAATCAGGAGAATGGCCGAGCCGTTGATGAAGGAGTCAACTTATATTCAGGGACGAAAAATTGAGGTTTCTTTATCGCGCAAGGAGGCCGCGCAATACGACGGCGAAGTTCTGCCTTCCTGCGATAAGTTTGAAGTGGAAGTCGTCCCGCGCGCCATCCAGATTAAATTGCCGGTCGAATTCGGTTGAGGCCATGGACCAGAACGAACTTAAACAAATCTCCGCTAACGAAATAAAGAGGCTGATCGACAGTCTGCCGGAGGAGTTGCGCTCAAGGCTGGCGGAGATAGCCGTCATTCTGGAGTTCAAGCCCGATAAAGTCCATCTGTCGGCCGGGATTGACGAGGACTGCCTGGGCATTTACCAGGGGGCTTCCCTCATGGACGGCGACCAGGGCGGGCTTTTGCCGCGCCAGATTATTCTCTTTATCTCGAATGTTTGGGATGAAGCTCAGGACAGCGGCAGAAGTTTCAAGGCCGAACTACGCCGCACATTTTTGCACGAGCTCGGTCATTACCTCGGCCTTGAGGAAAGCGACCTGAAATTAAGGGATGTTGATTGAGCCAGTTTCAAAACTCGCTTCAGACCCACCCCGGCTTGCGCCACCCCTCCGGTGGAGGGGATCGTAAGCTGTTGCTGACCAATCCGTAAGGTCCCCTCCTTTGGAGGGGTGCCCAACG